>Ga0114919_10000402_pt1 | contig 32966 bp, 44 predicted proteins | sample BlataG_FD_88682 | JGI IMG/M metagenome (GOLD analysis project Ga0114919, IMG submission 88682) | Deep subsurface microbial communities from Black Sea to uncover new lineages of life (NeLLi) - Black_00105 metaG | ecosystem: Environmental > Aquatic > Marine > Oceanic > Sediment | place: Atlantic... | reverse complement strand
TTTCAGAATTTGTTACAAAGTGGGATGTTCTCTAAGTCTTTTAATGCAAGAGGAGATTCGAGTTTAAATCTTGACCCAAAGAAAAAACGTAAAAAAAAGGATGCTGATAACATGCTGAGAGACATGTATTGTGCTTGGGGGCATGTTGCTGCTATCAGTTCTGGTTTGATAGTTCGGAATTACAGTAATATGCATGTGGGAGAAGAGAATGGCTGATTATTTAGTTATTGTAGAGTCACCAAAAAAGGCAAAAAAAATACAATCATACCTTGGAAAAGATTATTTGGTTATTGCTTCATTCGGGCATGTCTTTGATTTGCCTCCGAAAAAATTGGGTATAGATTTGAAAAAAGATTTTGCTACTACATATGTAGTGATGGATGGCAAAAAAGATGTTAAAAAGAACATTGAGGTTCAGGCAAAAAAGGTAAAGATAATTTATTTGATGACTGATCTTGATAGAGAAGGTGCAGGGATTGCAGCGAACATCTACAATAATCTTTTGACAAAATATAAAGTCAAAAGAGCAACGACAAATGCCATTACAAAACCTAATATACTAAGTGCCATTAAAGATGCTTATGATTTAGATGATGAATCAGATCTAGTCGATGCTTATGAGGCGAGGCGAGTGCTTGATCGGATAGTTGGGTTTCGTTGCTCCTGGATTACCCAACAGGCTACGGGTGGACGATCAGCCGGTCGTTGCCAAAGTGTAGCATTAAGAATTATCGCTGATAGGGAAAAAGAAATACAAATCTTTGTCCCCGTTGTGTATTGGCCGATTACTGCTGAACTCTTGACTCAAGACACAAAGGAAAAAGTTATAGCTGATATAAAGTCCCCAAAACCTTTAGATATTTCCACCAAAGCAGAGGCAGAAAAGATCATTAAGGTTATTAAGGCTGGGCCTGTAAAGGTATCAAAATTTGAACAGAAGAATGTCAAAGTCAATCCATATGCACCTTTTCAAACATCTACATTATATCAGGCTTCTGCATCATTGGGAATAGGGTTAGATCGATGTAAAAATGCTGCTCAATCCCTTTTTGATTCAGGGAAAATCACTTATCATCGTTCGGATTCCACTTATATCATCCCTTCTGAAATATCAAATATTCGTAATTTTATTGACGTTAATTATGATAAAAAATACCAAACTTCTAGTCCAAGAATGTATAAAAAAAAGGTCAAGAACAGTCAAGAGGCACATGAAAGTATTCGACCGACCTCTGTATCTATACAGTCAGTAGGTAGCACTTCTGATGAAAAAAAACTCTACGAATTGATATGGAGAAGGACGGTTGCTTCTCAAATGGCTTCCGCTGAAGTTCAAAGATCGTCCGCTGAATTTTCTTGCGAAAAATATTTATTGGCTGCCACCGGAAGTAAGGAATTATTTGATGGATTCCGTAAGGTATGGACTTATAGTGATACAAATGACAGGTACATGCCAACGATGAAAATTGGTGATACGGTTGATGTTATTGACATTTCAACCAAAAGAGTGGAGACGCAGCCTCCTAAGAGATATAGTGAAATGTCTTTGGTTAAGATGTTGGAAAAGGAAGGCATTGGGCGTCCCAGCACGTATGCTGCAATCGTGAAAACAATATTGGATAGAGGATATGTCGAGAAAACGAAAAACATATTTCACGCGACTGAACTAGGAATTAGAGTTTCGGATTTTCTTGTTGCTTCTGATTTTTGTTTTGTTGACATTGGGTTTACGTGTGCTATGGAAGATGATTTAGATGACATAACAAATAAGAAAGCAAAGAAGGTGGACGTGTTGTCGAAGTTCTGGTGTCGATTGAAGCAAGATTTACAAAAAGCCAAGGACGTGAAGAATGAACAATCGAAAACTACTTATGAATGTCCTTTGTGTAAGAAGAAAAAAGTTAAAGCATTTTTGTTGAAGAAGCGTTCACAGTATGGGGAATTCTATTCTTGTGAGAAATATAAGAAAAATGGCGGTTGTACTTATACTGCTCAGGTTAGCGATGACGGAAAACCACAAGAGAAGAAAAAAAAGGACCCACCAAAGAAATTAGGCTTCAAGTGTGATCAATGCGGTTCCGATATGGTAGTGAGAACTGGTCCATACGGAGAGTTCCAAGGTTGCTCGGCATTCCCGCGATGCAAAACAGTGATGGATATGGATGGTAATATAAAGAAAAAATCTAAGAAAAAGTGGAGTAAAAAGAAGAAATGAAAAAAGGCATATTAGATGAGGCGTTAACATATCTTGCTGGTCCTATTGATTATGCACCTGATGATGGCGTTGGATGGCGTGAAAAAATTAAGGCCGGTGTAAAATCGAGAAATATAAATTTATCTATTTTAGATCCTACAAAAAAATTCGGCAATCTAAAATCAGAATCCAAAGAAGAAAAAGAATTACATTTTTCTCTGAAAGAACAACAAAAATATGATGAGTTAACTGGATATATGAAGAAAATCGTTCGACAAGATTTGAGACAGATAGATTTTTGTGATTTTTTAATAGCAAAAATAGATACTTCAATACATTCATGTGGAACATATCACGAAATAATTTTAGCAGATAATCAACATAAGCCAGTTTTGTTGATAGTAGAAGGTGGAAAGAATAATTGCCCATCATGGTTATTCGGTATTCTAGATCATAATTTAATGTTTGATTCAGAAAGAGAATTGTTAAATTTTTTGAGCAAAGTTAATGATGGTAAAATAACAGTAGACGATAAATGGATACTATTTCGTAAAGAAATTAAGGGTATTTTAGATTAAGGAGAAAAGAAATAGCTTTGTATATTTTATTTTTGATAGTAGCATTAGTTATATTTTTGAGTATATTCCTTCCTGCCAAAAAAGGAACAAGGGGGGATAGAATTTTTTATGTGTCTTTAATATCTATTATAATTGGTTTTTGTATTTTTATGTTTTTATTATGTTTGGGGACTATGGGTCCTACCCATGGCGTTCCCCCTGTCAAAATTACAGAATATAGTCAGCCTGTAGCGTCAATAAGAGACAGTTCTTCGGTTGTTGGTTCGTTCTTTCTCGGTTGTGGTAGTATAGGCGAAAAGCAATATTATATTTATTATGAGGATTGGAGAAATGGAAAATATAAACAAAGAAAAATTCTTGTAGATGATACTATAATTTGCGAAGAAAAAAAAAGTAAACCAAGGATAGATTGGCAGGGCACGAAATATGGACATAATAAACGTATATTACCTGATGGATGGTTCGGAGAAGGACCAGAGCATTTCACATCAAAAACTATTTACGTTCCGAAGGGAACAATAATTCAAGAATTCAAGTTGGAATAGATTAAGGAGAGAAAAGATGAAAGAATTCATAGCGTTACTTAGCTCTAATGTAATAGTAATAGTGGCAGTAGTCGTTACTATAATCGCTATAATCACATTGGTGTGTATCTTGGTGTGTATCATAAAATATGTTTTACCATTTTTATGGAAAAATAGAGTAAATATTTTTGGTATATTGGTATTTGTTGTAATATTTGGGTTCTTTGTCGGTGCCTCATATAAGTGTAGAACGGAAATGGACGAAGACTGGGAAGCCGGATTGAGAAAGGGAGATTTTGTCCGAATTACAAAACCTATGTCTGAAGGATATGGAAAAATCGCCGTGGTGGAAGAGAGTCGTGGTAGATCATCTATGATACCTGTTAAGTATATTACCAGTGTTGAATATCACAATGAAGAAAAAACGAAATGGACCAGAAAATGTTCAGAAAAACTAGATTATGATCAAATGTTTTTGGAATTAATTCCTAAAGAAAATATTATAGAAGTAGAAGGTTATTTCATAGATAAGACCACTATGGCCAAATCAAAGGAGAAGTGAAATGTTTGAAACTTATGTTACAATAAACTTTATAGCGATGATATCGTTTCTGATTTTAAATTGCATGTTACAGGGTGTAAAGAATATAGAACTGCTGAACAATTGGTCAGAGAATTTGTGGAAGCAATTGCCAGATTATTTACTGCCATTATTCGTCATTGGTTCCATACTTTGTTTTATGTTCTGCCCAGTGATATTTTTGTTTTGGTGGATAGTAAAATTTATCGTGTATCAAGTTCGATATAAAAATGTAGCAATTGAGATTGGAATAGATCAAAGAAAGAGAAAAAAATGACAAAAAATGTGAAAGAAAAAATTCCCGGCATACTTATACTTTTGGCATTCGCTGGATTCGTGGCATTCTCTATCCATTCCTGTAAGGCGGATGCAGAATCTAGAGGACGTGTACTCCAAAGTGATGATTATGTAAGAATAATAAAAAAGATGGATTATGGTGATGGAAAAATAGCAGTTGTACAATACGGTGGTTGGCGAAATTATTATGCAACGGTAAGATATATCAAAGATGTAAAATATCTTAACCCAGAAAAAACGAAATGGGCTATAATATATTCCGATAATACAGAATATATGAGAGAATATCTCAAATTCATTCCAAAAGAAAAAATAGTAGAAAAGAACGGCATATTCAAGGAGAAATAAAATGGCAAAAGTAAAACCGACTTATGAAGATGTTCCTGAATTTACGGAAATAGCAACAAAACTGATTAGAAAATATCCTGATAAGTTCGAGCACGTAGACATTGACAGAGTTAAATGTCGTGCGATTAACAACAAAGATAGGACAGAAAGAGGAAAGTATTGGGATCTAAAAGCAATTCCAGAATTTGCAATTCCTGATTGTCCCTACTCTTATTATGTCATTATCTTCCTAAAAGATTGGGCCGAAATGTCTGATAAGATTAAAAACCGTCTTGTTTGTGATGTCCTATGGAGTATACCAGACGAAGAAGGAAAGGTTAGGAGTTTTGATTTGAGGGCACACGCACCTATGGTTAGAGCCATGGGAGTTGACTTTATGGAAGATAATAATGGGCTTGACCCTCTAGCTGATGACATTGATTGGATTGAATAAGTCGATAATTATATAGATAATTGATTAAGGAGATAAATATGTTTCAAGTAATATCGCAAGATGGATATGGGTCAACTGAAATACTTGGTAAATTCAGTAAAATAGACACTGCCGTAGAAACGGCAAAAGCCTTAGTAACTGAAGAAAATATCAACAACGCTTTGACTCTTGAAGAAAAACAGAGAGAGTGGGAATCCTATTTTGTCGAAGTATTGGATGAAGATGGACAATTCACAACAGAAGCCGTGTATGGTGGTAAAGATCGAGGCAAGAATTTTGTTTATCATTTTAAGGATACTGGTGTCGTTAAGGTCGTTCTTGGAGAATTAGTAGTTCCAATGAGATTTTATATTGGCACAGACAATAAGAAGGATTTGTATGCAGGTCTGCCTTCTATGAAGGAACGCGGGAAGTTTAGCGTTATTACCGATTTGGACCACCTTGAATTGAGGGAAAAGACGGTTTATTACATCAAGATAATCTGATATTATTTAAAAATTAAATGGACTAACTTGATAATGTAGGAGAAAATTATGGATTGTTCTGATTCTAAAAAAAAGTCCGTATCTGAGGAAATACTCGTTTGTCTTTGTATAATGACAGAGGATTTACAAAAAAGAGTGAATAATACGGGAGCAGTTTTTTCATTGTGTTATGAAGGTATGAAAAGAGATGTATTTGGCGGTGGTTTTGATAATCCCACTGGGTCATTAATACTATCATTACCCCGTATAAATGGGCAAGAAGGTTTTCGTTATGTGATGGATGTAATTAGATTCCAGATTGTATATTCTCGTAAACATACCTTAGAATTGGTTATATGGAAATCCAAGAGTTCATCTATAGATGAACTAGGAACTATGGAAAATACACGAAATACAATAAACAATTTGTTAAACGACGATCCACATGTTGCGATGGCTTTATCTATTGCGAATGGTCATGTTAAGGATAGAATGGAAGTAACTAAAAAAAAGAAAAAAGATACTAGTAATAAGGGGAATCTATGGTATCCGGCTTGGATGGACGAAATCGTTCCATAAAGGATAGAAATTTATTGAGGATAAGATGAAGCACGAAACAAAAGAAATAATTGTTTTAAAGGCTGAAGTAGATGAAGGTATGATTTCTATTGTTAATTGGTTTAATAAGCAGTATGGAGTAATCACGCTTTTTTGTTGTCAGGGAGATAGTGAAATTATTGATGGAGAGATGGACCTTCCTTATATACAATTTTTTTGTAATGATAATTGTATTTTTCCGCAAAAAATCAAAAAGATGATTTTCGATATTGCCCAGGATCTCACTGGTAACGAAAGTATAAATTTTTGTACTACAACTAAGTATAATCGATTTGGTTCTATAACCGTTTATGAAATTCATATGTCCGGGCCTTCTGTTTTGAATAAATTGTATAGATTAATTGAGGAGAAGAAAAATGGGAAGTAATTTTAACGAAGTAAAACAAAGCGATGGAAATGAGAGGGATTTCGGAACTGGTGGTGTCAGGGATACGGGGGCAGGTAAAGGTAGATATGACTTACTTCCAATGTTAGCATTATTTAGATTAGCTAGACATTTTGAAAATGGAGCTAGACGGTATAAAGACAGGAATTGGGAAAAAGGTCTTCCATTAAGTGTTTATTGGGATTCTGCTTGTCGTCATCTGTTTAAAATAATGTTAGGTCTCGAAGAAGAAGATCATTGCAGTGCGGCTGCATGGAATATGGTTTGTTATATCGAAACAAAGATGCGTATTGAATTAGGTGTATTGCCAAAAGAACTCGATGATATGCCAGATACATTTAAAGATCCAGAAGTAGCAGATAAGTTGGTAAAGATGTTTGAAAACTCAGTGAATGCCTACTTACCAGAGAAAACGACAGGATTGACTTCTGAAGGTGTTGAAGAGATTAGAAAAATAAGAGAAGCAGAGCATATTAAAGAAGTAGAAAAACATCTAAAATAGATTGATTGAAGGAATAACAATGGAAACATCAATTCCCCTGGCGACTAAATATCGTCCAAAAACTCTTGACTCTATAGTCGGTCAAGATGTTGCTGTTCGTATTTTGAAGAACTCATTTGAAAAAAAGAATTGGCATCACGCCTATATTCTTGAGGGCAAAGTGGGCAGTGGGAAAACTTCTACATCTCGGATTATGGCTGCTATGGAGAACTGTGAAAATGCTCCAACTCAAGAACCATGTGGAACTTGTCCAAGGTGCAAGGAAATTTTTGAAGGAAAATCTACTGATGTAAAAGAAATTGATGCTGCTTCGAAAAGATCAATTGATGATGTAAGGGCGTTACAAGAAGATATTTCTTCTTGCCCGATTTTTTGTCATATGAAATATATTATTGTTGATGAAGCACACGGGTGGACAGGGTATGCTGCTGATGCTGCGTTAAAGATGATTGAGGAGCCTCCTCCTCACGTTCGGTTCATCCTTTGCACTACAGAGCCTGAAGCGTTTAAATCAACTATTCCAAGTCGCTGTATTACTCTTAATTTTAGGGATATTGCTTGGCATGAGTTGAATGCTCATCTTGGGAATATTTGTAAACAGGAGAAGATAGATATCGACAGTGATGCTTTGAAGGTCATCGCCAGATCGGCACGTGGCAGTGCAAGGGATTCATTGCAGAATTTACAAACAGTGTTAGGTTATGCTGGAAATGAAACTATCACATCTGAAATGGCACAGAAATCATTAGGAGTTATTGGTGATGAACTGTATTCTAAATTCATACAGGCTATTTTGACCATTAATGCTCCGGTTGCTATGCAAATTTCCAATCAAATCTTACAAAATGGTGGTAATTTAGGAAGAGTAATAGATGGCCTAACTGATTATTTAAGACATCTACAGTTGTTAGTAATAGGCGGTGCAGACGCAGTTAGCTATTGGTTGTCTGATGAGGAAATTACTAAATTGAAGCACCAGAGTCAAATTGGAGATGGCATTAAACCTACTGTTATTAACGATATGTTCAGGTTATTAATAGAGTTACGTCGTGGCGTAATTGTAAATATATCCGCTGCTGCTTTGATGGATAATTTCGCTGTTGGTGCGATGATGTCTGTTGTGAAGAATAAGAAGAAAAAATAAGGAAAAAATTATGAACAATTTTTTACAAGAATTGAATAAGGGTTGTCCAAGTTCAGAAGAACAAATGGTTATAAATAAAAACCATGTCGAGATTGATGATGTTGTGAAAAAGTTTGCCAGTGCTATTACTGAAATCTATGGGATTGAGTGTTGTTATAAAATTCGAGGTAAAATAAAGAATGATATACTAATGGGTTTATCTACATCTTTTCATGATATTCCCGTCCTGGATTTTTATCTATTTTATTTGACATATGGCAAAGAAGGATATCCCTTGACAATTTATATTGGAGATAATTGGCAGGAATATTGCACAGTTAAAGATCAAAATGAGTTTGAAGAGAAGCTGTTGTCATTGATAGATAACAGAATGAAAAAGCATTTATTATCGACTGCCGGACAAATGGTGACGTGTAGAAAATGTTGGAACAAAAAATAATATTGAAGGAGAAGGATATAAAATTCCGAAATAAGAAATAAGGATATACTGTAGCCTAATTTTTTATTAAGGAGTCGTTAATGACCAGAAAAAAGAAACTGGTCAAGACAAAAAAACGTAAGACGAAAGAAGACACAGAAGCAAGAAAAAAAGAAATTCTATTACTTATAGAACTAGTTGAAACGGTTAGACGTTCAAGGAAGAAGGCGAAGGCAGACATTGCTTTTCAAGAAATAATAAAGATACTAAAGATAAAGATAGATCAATTAGTATATAGGTTTACGATACCAGGGAGTCAGCAGCAAGATGTAAGACAAGAGGCGTTATTTGCTTTAAGATATAAAGCAATAAAGGATTATGACCAGAGCCGTTCCCTGCTGAAAACAATATCTCCGTTTGATAAATTCGCTATGTTGTGTATGCGGAGACATTTATCAACAAAATTAAAAGCTGCTTTCCAGAACAAAAGTAGAGCATTGACAGATGCAGTAAGCCTGGATAGAGACAGAGGATCATCTGAACGATCAGAAGAAAACTTATTTTTGTCTGACATAATACCACATCCTGGCAAGGATGTTTTCGAGCAAATAAAAGATAAAGAATATTTTCGATTATTGATGGGTAATTTGCGTCAAAAATTATCTGTTTTCGAAAAGAATGTTTTAATTTTATACGGTCATCGCTACTCCTATAATGAGATAGCTGACATCATCAATAGAAGATACAAAAAGAAGATGATAGAAGTGAAAAGTATAGATAATGCACTTTCACGCATAAAAAATAAAGCAAAAGATATTGTAGAAAAATTCGGAGAAGAAGATTGATTTGAAGTTGATTTAAATTGTTGTCGAACTACTATTGTAAGGAGCATAAGATGAGCAAATGTACCGATCTTAAAGAAGTATGTGCGGATATGCACTTCTGTACGGAATGTCCTTTATGGTTTGACAGGAAACAGCCCGTATTCGGTGAAGGCAATGTCGATGCCAAGATGCTGTTCGTCGGGGAGGTGCCAGGAATGGACGAGGATGAGCAGGGACGGCCATTCGTGGGCAAAGCGGGCAAATTACTCAACAGTGCCTTAGAGAAGGTTAAATTGAATCGTAGCAAGATCTATATCTCTAATATTTGTCATTGTCGTCCTCCTGAAAATAGAACTCCAACTTGGCAAGAAATGCAATCTTGTTTTCATTTTCTTATTGAACAAATCAAGATTATACAGCCGTTGGTGGTTGTATCTTTGGGAAGCACCGCAACCAAGACATTATTAAACGATACTGAAATTAAAATTACACAAATTCGCGGTAATTTATACGATTTGAAAGGTGCGGTGGAATGTAAATTGATTCCTACTTTACACCCAGCATATGTATTGAGAAACAGAACACAAGAAAACATTACTTTCTTTGTTAAAGACATTTGGAAAGCGAAAAAGACGGCAATTGAAATAATGAAAGGTTATTGAATATGAGAAACTTTTTTGATATTCCGGCTGTATTAAAAAGTAAGGCTATGACTGAAACTATTGAGAAGCCAGTTGTTATTAGGGTCAATAAATTCGATGAAGACTCAACAAAAAAATTCGCAGAAGATTTGGACAAAGCACAGCAAACAGGACAGGATGTAATCCCTATAGTGATTGACAGTTTGGGGGGGGAGGCATACGCCGTTTCCGCAATGATCGCTATGATTAGGCAGGTAAAGAAACCGGTGGCAACTGTAGCGGAAGGAAAGGCATTGAGTTGTGGTGCTATACTTCTTGCCTTTGGCACAATAGGATATAGATTTGCTCATGAAGATGCTGAGATAATGTTACATGAATTATCTGATCGTACTCATGGAAAAACCTCAGATATAAAGAATTACACATTACAGTTAGATGTAATAAACAAAAAGCTATTCCAGAAATTATCAAAATATTGCGGACATAGACCAAATTATTTTATAGATATATTTGATAGTAGGAAAAATACCGATTGGCATTTAACTAATGCGATGGCAAAGAAACATAATATTATTGACCATACTGGATTGCCTGAAATTGGAGTAAAAGTTGAAGTCGAACATTTTTTTAATTTTCCCGGAAAAAATAAAGGAGCAAAAAAATGAAGTTTACTGTAATCGTTGAAGGATTTAAGAAGAGTATTGCTGCTTCAGTTGGTGCCGCTTCAAGAGGGGACAAAGACTACGAGGGCAGTGGTAGAATCACTATCGAAGCAAAATCTGATGAACTAGTGTTTAAAGTGTTTGGTGGAAAATTGGGGCTTATTAGCACCGTCTCAAACGTCATTGTAGATGCATTGAACTATCGTTTCTATTCCGATGGTGTTGCGACAGTAAGTGCCATAGATTTATTGAATGTGTTGGATTCATTCGATAATGGCGAAGACATCTCTTTTGAATTAAATCAGAAGAAGGGTCAAGGTAAAGAGTTAGTGGTATCCATGGAGGCTGATACAGAACAATATCAGACTTTACCCTGCTATAATAGTCAGGTGATAATCCCTGACATCGCTACAACGTTTGACAAAGTAGTGAGTATGGATAAAGATGTTTTCAAATATGGTGCTGATAAAGTGTCTTTTGCTATGGGATTTGAGAAAGAACAGCCTCAGTTCCTACATATGTCGTTGACAACTGATAAAGACGAGATAAGATTCGCAGCAGGGACCGGGGCACGCCATGCTTTGCTTGATTTGATAGGAGATAAGATAGTCAAATCGAAACCTTCGAAAACATCTATCTTGCTACAGAGGGATAACATCTCTGTAATATTGAAGATACTTGAAACAGCAGATTCAGATACTATGACTATAAAAGAATCTTCGAAAAAGGGAGATACCGTATATCAAACCATTATTGAGTTTGGTCCTTACCAAATAATTCTGGTTGGTCTTGATCCTATGCTGACGTGGATAGACGAGGGAAAAATTCTGAACAAGAAATACCCGATTAAGCTCGTAACGAAGGTCGATGATTGGAGATTGGCATCTAAGGGGACAACGGCTACATATAACGACCAAGTTAAAAAGGAGAAAAAAGCACACAAGGCTTTGATTTCTATGGATTTTATTAAAGACAAAATCACGATAAAAGCTAATGAGACGATGCGATCAAATAGAAAAGTCAAAATCATGGATAAGGCAGTTGATGATGGGATGCAATCCTGTGACTTTGCCAGTGTTTCTGCTTACCTTCGTGAAATTGCGGCATCGAAAAGTGAATACGTCCAAATGGAAGTAATTGGCAAGGGAAAGCCAGTTTGTGTTTATCGTCACGCCAAAGGTGCTGTGTCAAAACCTGATGATATGGTTAAAGACGATGAAAGAGGGTTCAAAGAAAAATTTGTAGTATTTTTTGGTACACATGCCAACTGAAGTGAATCTATTTTGGTTAAGCGGTAGCTACTATATGCGTCGTCAAAGGATGGCGGATATTAAGAAGGCTATTGGAGATCACATTTTGTGTGTATTTAGAGATACGGACGGTGGTGGATATGTTGAATCTAAAATAACAGAAGTGGATTTGTTCAGCACCAAGAAGCTCGTTGTGTTGAAGGGTTTTCCAACATTCGCTAAAACGTCAGCCACCGATAATAAAAAAGTCATCAAGATGTTACAAAATATTCCAGAGAATTGTTATGTTGTTATCGATGGTATAAGTCAAACTGGCAAACCAACTATCTATAAGGCTTTTCAAAAATTCGGCAAGGTAATTAATTTTCCGAAATATCTCGATAGACGTGATGCTTTAGAATGGGTTGGAGATAGGCTAGAAGAACGAGATAAAGATATAAAACAAAAAGATATTGCTTTTATTGTAGACTCTATAGGTAGTGAATCAAAAGGGATAGATGTAGATAAACTATTCGTCTGTGTTAAAAAAATATGTGATTTTCTTGGTGATGAAGAGAAAATTACAAGGGAAGATGTGATACGAGTTGCTGATAAATACAATAGATTCGTAGTGTGGAGCCTATTTGATGCTATCGATAATAGGAATTTTGATCAGTGTATCTTTATCCTGGATGCTGCTTGCAGAACAGACAAGTTGAGTAGTGTGGCAGAACATATTTTTAATTTAGTATTGTGGAGATATAGGATGCTTTGGTTCCTCAAAGAAGGCAAAGCTTGTAAGATGTCTAATGACACTATTAAAGAGGACATCAAAAGGATTTATAAGATTGTAAAGTCAGGATCGGGATTGAATTCTACATTACGTACTGAGGTCGATGATAGTGGAAATAAGAAACAGGCATATAGTCCAAACGCCGTCAAATTGGCGTTAGATGGGTTCTATGATAAAAAACCTATAATAAATTTCTATCAGAGAAAAAATATTTTCCGAATTATAAAGAGTGCAGAAGAAAGTTTAATGAAAATAAGATATGGTGCAAGTCCAGCAGAGATACGGTTGTTGCTGGATGTATTTTTGTTTGGCATCATGAAAGACGATCTGACTGACATCGAATTGGAGACATTTAGGAAAATACCTTTTGCCTGATTATCAATATAGATTGAAAAGTTTTAGTGAAAGAGCATTACAGAGCATTCGCCAAATACTTGACGTGAATGATGCATTGCATGTGTTTATTAAAAGTAGTTCTCAAGAAGATTTAGACAAAGTTGTGTCTGAAATAGAATCTTTCGATCAAACGTGGCTTATGTTTAAAGAATCTTTGGAGCCGTTGATTAAACTTGTAGCTGGTGTTGAGGAAGAAGAAGTTAAAGTTCGTAAAACTGAAAAAGGATATGAACTATGAGCCAAGAGATTAAAAAAGCGTAAAGAAGAAACAAAATATTCAGGAGAAATAGAAGGTGACTAAAAATTATTATGATGTCTTAGAAATTAAACGTGATGCATCTCAAGAAGACATTAAAAAAACATATCGTAGGTTGGCTCGTCAATATCATCCAGATGTTGCTAAAGGAAATAAAGAAGAGGCAGAACGTAAATTTAAAAGCATAGCAGAAGCCTATGAAGTATTGAGTGATGCCAGTAAAAAACAAATGTATGACAGGGGTGTCGATCCAAACTCGATGAGACATAGGTGGACTGCTAACCCCTGGCATGTATCAAACGATGTGGAGGATTTTTTTGGGCACCGAAGAAGAGTCCATCGTCCTAGACCCGGACCTCCTATCCGGATAGACGTTCAAGTCACAATGGAAGAAGTCGCTAGTGGATCTGAAAAAGAAATAAAATACTACTATTTCAAGAAATGTGATACATGCCATGGAGATGGATTAAAGAAAGGTTCGAAGAGAGAAGAGTGTTTTAGTTGCCAAGGTAGGGGTATTACGGAAGAACATCAAAGTACCGGTATTGGGATTATAATAACTACTGTTACTTGTTATAAATGTCAAGGACAGGGTTCAACTATTAAATCCGATGATTCTTGCCCGGATTGTCACGGTAGTGGTAAAAAAACGACAGAAAAAAAAGTAAAAATTAAAATACCACAGGGAATAAGACCTGATGAGGTATTGTGTATGAGTGGGCAAGGTAATTACGGAGAGCACGGAGGGCCTAATGGGGATGTCTACGTTAATATTATACATCAGCATCATCCCGTATTTAACAGAATGGGAGATGATGTCGTATTAGAGTATCCCATAACTATAGGGCAGGCAATTTTGGGTGATGATGTGGAAATACCGACTGTATACAACAAAAAATTAAAGATTACAATACCTCCTAGTACTGAAGATGGCGATGTAACAGATCAAGGTGGTTATGGATTTAAGCGTAATGGTATGTCCAACAGAATGAGAATCATCTTTAGGATAATAGTCCCGACGAAGTACGATGAATCTTATAAGGCGTTGGTTGAACAAATTAGGGAAAAAGAGAAAGGTTTTGATACTCAAAATTTAAAACTGAAAGCAATTGACCAATATGCGAAGGGACTGTAATGTTTATCAAGAAAATATCATCTGGACCACAAAACGAAAATCGTCCTAAAACTGAATTCCCTCTAGGAACCATTTATATACAAGATGACAGACGCTGGACTGTTATAGAAGAAGTAAAAGACACCGATGCTATTTGGCGTCGAGTCCGCTCTAATGTTGGTGATGAAGAACTTCTTGTATTGGAAACATTAAAGAGAGATTTAGTGTCTGGTGACATCACTTTTACTGAAGATTAATTTTGATTATTAGTCAATATGGAATTTCTTTAGCCTGACTAAATGATGTTGATTTTTATCAACATTATCTCCTTTTTTCGAAGATATGGGCTTAGATTCTGAACAATTATACGAATTGGCGAAATTTATTAATAACGCACAACTCCTTAATCCTCCTCTAGTTAGAGATAAAAATTGGTGTGGATGAATTTTTTTTATATTTTTAGAAGGAGAAAAAAGTCGATACTGGAAGTATAGAACATAGTCAAAGTAATTGTACGTGCAATTTAAGGAGAAAGAAATGGCTAATGACACACAGTTTGTAGCAAAACTTCGATTTTCTGTTGATGTAATGGAAGCGGAGGATGATGAGAATAAGGATGCTTTGGAGCAGGAATTTGTGATTAGAAATTTGAACACCACAGAGTTGCTTGCTGCTTCTGATGTTTTTGTAGAGTTTTGGGCAGAAGCTACTAGTAATCTGGTAGAGGTAGCGAGAAAAGACGGGTTGTTTATGGATAATGATGCTAGTACAACATCTGCTGTGCAGTATGTTGCTAAGCTGAATTATGCTGTATCATCGCAAGCAGATGAAACGGTTGCCCTGCCTGGGTTGGAGCAGAAGTTCGCAATGAGGTTCTTGAATGATAATGAGCTTTTGGCGTTTGATATTGTCGTGCAGGCCGCATGGGCAACTGCTATGGGCAAGTTTCGAGCACTTGCTGTTGAACAGGGGATGTTCCTAGACGCTGATCCTGTGTAAACCACAATATAATAACTATACGGTGGTTCTTTGTTTGCTGGCCGTCGAGGCCGCGATTCTAAGATAGGTGGTATTTATATCACCTATTTTTTTTTAATCAAAAAAGGAGTTTTCAGAAAGATGTTGAAATATTAAATCTCCTTTCTCTCTTTCTGTTGTGAGAGGGTAACTCGGTTAATTAGGGTTGCCCTCTTTTTTTTGCCGAAAATATAGGAGAAGGAGAAAATTATGAACAAAATTATCAGTTTTGACCCAGGCAACACAGGTGGTATATCTATAATCAGCAAAGAAATAATAGTGTATGCGATGCCTATTATGCAAATTAAAAAAGGCAAAAAGAAAAAATATATATACGATGTTGTGAAAATAATTGAAATTGTTAAAAAACATTATACTCAAGGCACACGATTCGCCGTTGAACTAGTTTCAACTCGTCCTGGTGAAGGTGGAGTCTCGGCCTTTAATTTTGGTAAAGGATTTGGAGAATTGATTGGTATTTGTGCATTTGCTTCTGGTCAAGCACCATTTCTGATTTTTCCTGCAACTTGGAAGAAGCATTTTTCTGATTTAATTAATGATGCGATACTAAAAATAAAAGAAGAGAGGAAATTATACAAGGAAAAAAATAATATCAAAGTCCTCACAGAAAAGCATAAGAAAACAAAGGATAAGAAACAAAAAAAACTGTATAAAGAAGAAATAGCAAAGTATAAAAAAGACATAGCACGGTTTGCTGCGTTGATAAAAAGAGAAGCCAAAAAACAGTCGAGAGTAATTTGCCGAGAAATGTATCCTCATTTGGCTGATGAATTTAAGTTGGTTAAGGATGATGGGAAGTCAGATGCTTTGCTTATAGGTTTATATGTGAGAGATAATTTAAATGAGTTGGTATCGAAAAATAAAAATAGCTGATCAAATGCCAAGAACAACAGATAAGGAAGACCCGCATAAAGGTCATTATGGAGTGTCTGAAATAGGTTCCCGTTTATCTCCGGAACAGGCAGAACAAATAAGCAGAAGTCATCCTGATCTAACCTATTTGGATGAGGGAAATCAGGGTGTCGTATATCAAATTGGCAAAGAATCAGAACCTGGAGATCCCCTTACTAAATTGACTATATCCGGTGATGAATTTAAAAACGTGAAAAAGATACTTAAATTGCAAGATAAGCACGGAGGGCAAGTTCCGGGTGTTGTTCATATTTTTCACGTAGATAAAATAATTGACGATCCGATTAATGGCGTGTATCAAATATATACTGAACATGTTCGACGTTTAGATGAACATGAATCACCAGCAGTTTCTATAATGTGCTCATATGCTTTGGGACTAGAAACGGGAAACACTGGGGAGTTAATTAAAGAGATATACGAATATGTTGGCCAGTGGGTTAATTATCCCTTGTATGTTAGCATTGTTGGAAAATTTTTACGTTTAGTGGCGAGTTTAAAGAAAATCGATCCTCGTGGTGGAGAAGAAATGTTTTGGGATTTAAAGGATTTTAATATTGGTGTTAATGATAATGGTGAATATGTCCTCTTTGATATTGGGAGAATGAAATTTTGAATTGGTATGAGAAAATAAGAAAAGAGTCAGTAGCATTTGATGCTAACGCTCTTAAAGATTTAAAAGACAGAAATGAGTTAAACAAAAGAATTCGTAAATTCAAAGTAATTGTTAAAAGACTTGTTTTTCTACAGAAAGCCATTTCACAAAATCCTCCAGGTGCCCAGAAGGCTTTACAGTCAATTGCCGATGATAAAATGCTTACGTCATTCCCTGAATATGATGCTTTGCTTCACAGTGCCATCGGCGTAGCAAGAGATAATTATAACACATTCGCAGAACATTGTGAACATATGATCGAAAAAATACACAGAGAGATTAAAGAATTAGAACATATACGTTCTGAATTTGTTGGCAGAGTATTGCCACAGAGAAAAAAGGAGAAAAGGAAAAAATAATGGACGGAAAACAATTACAAACGAAAGAGGTTGTCGGTACGCTGGGTGCGTATTCGGCACTCCAACCAGACAAAATAATATCCCGTTCAGATTGTAAAGTATGTAACTCGGAGCATAGGAAAGAAATTGAAAGGGTATTTAGTGAAACCGAAAGCTACAAAGCGGCTTACAACACGATAAAGATGAAAGATCTTGATATTAGCTACGATGCAGTATACAGACACCTCCGTAATCATTTCACTCCATATCTTAGATCGATGATTATCAAAGATTATGCTACCAATATTGATAAGATGATGCAAGGAAAATATAATAGGAAAAAAGAAATTCTGGAAAGAATCCGCATGATGCAGAATAGAATGTATGAGATAGAATCTATGACTGCTGGTGGAAGTTTCGCAGACATGTTGAAATCGGCTGATGCCTTGAATAAATTGAATTCTTCCCTCTCTAAACTTGATGAACAGTTGGCCGATATGGAACGCGAAATGGAACCAATTTATATGATGTTACAAAATCTCAAAGAAGTTATGCATGAGAAGGTGAAAGAAACAAATAATCCGGCAGTTACCCAAGCATTGACAGAAGTATTCTCAAAACTAGTAGCATCAGTCAAAAAAAATGAAATCCTGATAGAGAAAAAATAAATGGCTACATTCAATCTTAAAAAACTGAGAAAAAAAGAGAGAGAGGCTAAAAAGAAAAGGACTGCTACGCAGAAGAGAACGATTATGCCACCACAGAAGGGGAAAAAAAAGTCTACTAAAAAAGGTTGTGGTTGTGGGAGATAATAATTGACAAAAAAACAGAAAATAAATAATGTTCGTTCTATTTATGAAAGTGTGTCTGGTAAGCAAATGGAAGAAACACACGCTAATTATTTATATCAGTCACTTTCATGCTTTCGTAAGGTTAAGGATATATTCGCCGATGATGAAAATGGTATTTTGACTGATGCTTTTGAATTTCTGATAGAGTCGAATTTCGCTTATTATCCACTGGATGTCATAGAATTAAGACTATATTTGGCAGAGAACAAAATCTCCTGTCAAGTCGATACTCTTTTTTCTTATAAGTTTGTAAGAAAATACTGTTATGATTATCCTCTTCTTTTATGTTTAGATGTATCCAAATCAAGTATGAAGAGATATGGTGGAGTGATTATGGATGAGGATAATATCGATTTAAGTGAATGTATTAGGCGGTTGTATATTTCACCTAAACTTCAAAAAGAAACAATAGCAAATATTTTGGACACCGTAAAGGAATTATGTCCCAAAATAGACATAGTTCTTGATTTGAAAGTTCCTGGCACCTTTAACGCAAAATTGGCATCTAAACAGCAAAAATATATTGTAGATTTGCCCCAATTGGATTTTAAGAGTGAAATTACAACATCAGAAGGGGAACATCAGGCTGTTATAGATGCCGTAAATAAAGCGTGGCGTTCTCATAGGGAGAAGAATGGAATTGAAGACAATAGGAACCGTCCTTCGCATTATTTGCCATCGTATTGGTTGAACTTTTCTAGAGATTCTACTATGTGGCAGGCAATTGTCAAGAAAAAATAAGGATTTATTTTATTTTTGTGGTATGGGGTAGATATGACTTCTTGGTTTAAAAAAATAAAGAAAGCAGATGCCAGTTCTGCCGAGGACCCCAGTGGATTAGATGCTTTTAGTCCTGATGCTGCGGTTAATAGGGAAGATGGTCAGATTCACCATTCGAATAGGCATCCTCCTGTTCCATTTCAGGTAGGAGATACTGTTAGGCTTCATTATGTTGGATTGGCGTTTCCTCAAATAGATGGCGTAGTTGAGAAAGTTGGAGAAAATGAGGTTATAGTTAAATGGCAATCTGGGGAAAAAAGGGAAGGTAAAGAAGAGAGATTCACTATGGATCAGGCCCAGGGTAGTTTGGATAAGGTTGATTAATGTCTTGGTATATTTTTGCACAAACTGGGATGGATAGTAATGAACTTAATCGTAAGTTAAAATCTATTATTAGGGACAACTCTTTTTTTCTCAAGATGTTTGATGAATATGATATTCCCATTGAAAGAATTGACGATCAATTGACATTTAAGATTAAGAAGATGCATGGAATACACGCTCAGGGAAATGGAAGATACATTTTTCTCAACCCAAAATTATTTGAGAGAGGTGATGTTCTGGAGGAAAAAATTCACTTTGTTGCTCACGAATTAACTCATTGGTTGACAAAGCAAAGAGAGGAAGATTGTTACTTTGCTGATCCAGAAGAAATAGCGGCATTTACTCATGGTATTATTTATGAGTTATTAAGAGGCAAGTCAAAACAAGAGATTTTTCATGTCCTTTTCCCGATTATTGAAGCCCATTTTGAACAGAAACAAGACGCAAAACAAGTTTTCTTACTTCTGTTCAATAAGGCATTAAAAAAATCGGGAAAATATAATGAACTGGTATAAAACGGCAAAATTAGAAGTAAAAATACTCGGCTATTCAGTTGAGTATAATAACCTTTCCATTTCTATTAATGGTAAACAATATAATTATCAGTTGCCATATCCATACTTGGTTGAAGATGTAGCCGGAGATATCAGAAGAGCAAAGGGAACTAAATTGTCAAAATATATTAGGTGGTTAGATAGATTTATAATAAAAGATGAAGTAAAAATCGCTGAAGCAAGACCAAATTATTTGGAATTTGGTCATAATGCAGGTGATGTGATGTGGGGTATTAACTGGTATAAAAAAGCAAATCAAAATATTGGAGATTTATACGAAGGTGGCAATCCCCAAAACCCTTTGGGAGAACGTATTTTCAAATCAAGAGGAGTATGGTTATATCCATTTAAAGATATCAAAAAAGATTTTACGGAAGGTTGGTATATTGATTGGTTTGACGGTCCTGGTAGTATTAATGATATAGAACAAGTAAATATAGGTGATAAAGTTGCTGATTTTTCTCTTAATATGACACCGTATTGGGAAGTTAATGGTGTCAATGCGGATAGTGGTAAAATTTATCTTACAGCTATCGAGCCAAATCCTTTTATTACGGGAGTAGGTGCAGGTGGTGCTGAAATTACAGAAAACGATTTGCAGGTTCATACGGGAGAGTATGAAAGAGAACGAATAGATTCTCTTTTAGATGTTATTAATAAACGATTATATGCTTCCCCCGATGATGTTGCTTATATTTTGAAAGGAACTGTACCGGTACATTTTGGTCCGAATGGTTCTCAAGGTGGTTGGTATGCTCCTATGAGTATGTCTAATAGGGGCTATTCGGAGGGCTTAGATGCCAAAACTATCATGGTATCTGATGCTCAAAATCTACAAAAATTGGGATTTGAGGTTCCATCGGGATCACTCGATGGAACATTAGATCCACGAGATTGGAGTGATTTTGTTAAAGGAACAGATCAGATAGATCCTTATTTGCAAGTCGAAGGGGAAGATTATGATAATATAGAGACGAGCAAACAATATTTATTGACAGCAACCGAACCAAAAAGAAAGATAAGAAATTTTAAGGCCATTGTTAAGAAAACGAATATTTACAATGAACCAACGCCACAAAAAGAGTCTATTTTTATAGATCTAGCTAAACAAGTTTTTAATATGTTTCATCCAACAATAGATAGGGTAAATTTCGATGTTTATTGGCATTTGAAAGAATATTTTATTTTAATGGCTCAAAAGTTTAAATGGTGGGATATTTTATCCCTATATGAAAAAAGTTATGATACAACCAACAGAAAAGATGTTGCCTGGGCTTATGGATTTTTAGCACAGGGAGGCGATGATCAAGATAAAAGAAAAGCTAAAAATCGTTTATTAAAAATGGAAGAAGTAGAAAATAGTCCGGAAGTATTAACAAAAATTGTTTATGGTTTGACTGTATGTGGTATACCTACGGACGAGTTATATCGGTATAGAAAAGACAAATATGATCGGATTTTTCAGAGTGGATCTCCCGATGATTATTATTTGAATGAGTTCAGACAAATATTTAGATTATGAATTGGTATAAACAAGTAAAATTTGCAGAAAACAATGTTCCTCTCAATGATCTTGAGGTTAGGATATTTTCTTTGTTAAAAAATGTTGTTAATCAACCTAATTTGAAACATGTTGAAATGCGTGTAGCAGGTGGATGGATTAGAGATAAGTTGATGGGAAAAGATAGTGATGACATAGATATAGCATTGACTGGCATTAATGGATTTGATTTTGCCAGAGCCGTTGACTCATACGCAAAAGTCAGAGGCATTAAAGATGTTGGTGATGCCTACGAAATTAGTTTGGACAAAACTGCAACACCAAATGAAGCAAGAGGGGAAAACGAATTAGCAGTTGGGGGACTTCCAATTTTCGGGCAAAAAATAGAATTCGTAGAATTAAGGAAAGAATCATATCCAGATCCTAATTCTCGTATTCCAGTGATTGTCCCCACTGATAATGTCCAAGAAGATGCGATGAGAAGAGATTTGACAATCAACGCATTATACTATAACATAAGAACAGGAAAAGTTGAAGATTATACAGGTGGCTTAGAGGACCTAAAGAACATGTTCTTAACCACTCCTGATGATCCTGGTAAAACATATATGGAAGATCCTTTGAGATTATTAAGAGCAATTAGGTTCTACGCTAGGTATCCTGACTCTCATCTAAACCCAGAAATCATCAAAATGCTACAGGACTCCGGTGATCCTAATTCAGATATAGGTAGGGCATATGAGCAAAAGGTAGCACCAAGCAGAGCATCTGCTGAATTCATTAAGATGATGAAAGGAGAATTCCCTGAACGAGCCATTAGATTATTGTTTGAGACTGGCTTCTACAAGAGAGTATTTGAGATGCCGGAAAATTGGAATCCAATAGAAATGGATCAAAAAAACAAATATCATAGGCTTACCCTATTGGATCATACCATGGGTGTTGTTCAGAATATCAATTCTATCGCAGTAGAACATGGATTAGATGAAGACGAAAGGACTATGTTATTATTGTCTGCTTTGTTCCATGATTTCGGAAAAATGAATCCTTCTATACAGACAGAACATCCAAAAAAACCTGGGATAATGAGATATCTTGGTCATGAGGATTCCTCGGCTGAGTTTACAGACCAAGTGATGAAGAGGATGTCTTTCCCTGAGTCTCTTCGTAAATCTGTAACCTCTATTGTTGGTGGACATATGACGCCAGGACAGTTCGAGGGACTTGAAGGTAGGAAAGCATATGGAAAGTATGGCAAATTCTTGAGAAATTATGGAGATTTGTCAAAGTATATTTTGTTACTGCGTCAAGCAGATAGAATGAGCAAGGGAGAACAGTCTGAGGAAGAGTTAGAGCAGATTAGGCAGCAACAGGATACTATGCGTAATAGTATTGCTGATTATCAACAACTTAGTCAGCAGAAGTATGAAAGACCTTCGATCCGTGGTGATGAGTTGATTGCTATGCTCCCTGAAGTCAATCCTCAGTTGGGTGATACTCTCCAGAGTATGGGATTTAAGTATTTTATCACAAATCGTTTTACAGACGGCCAGCCTATGCACTGGATTAAATATGTTACCGAGCAACTACTTAAGCAACAGCAAAAAAATCCCGAAATGAATGAAGTAGATGTCAGGACTTTTGTTCTTGGTATAATGAAGCAAATTTTTTCTGATATGATAAAACAAATACCACCTGATGTTCAAAGTTTCTGGAAACAGATATTTAAGTTGTCAGAAGTACGGGGGGAATTCTGGCTCCAAGAGTCAGGTGGAGCATTGTATGCAGATTGTGATATCATCTATAAGAAATCACAAGAACATATTCCTCCCGAAGAAGTCGGATACGAGACAGAATGGGGAGAGTCCCATGGTCCAGTTTCTATGGAACGAGACTATTGGAATTATGGTCAGCCAGGATATAATCCATATTCTCCTCCAATGCCATTGCCTAAAACTCTGTATCATGTTACACCGTTCCCAGAAAAAGTAATGGAAGAGGGTCTCAAAAGTTTTGACGATCCAGAAAAACAAACTTTTGGAGGTCATGGTGATTATATATCGTTTACATCCTTAAAAAATGCTAAAATGTATCAAGAAGGATTAAAAGATTTTATCCGCATAGCAAATTTACCCAAAGACGAAAAAATTATAATGGATTTTTTAACAGGATATTTCATCCCTAAATGGTCCATAAAAAACGCTTGGTTAGAAAATATCCTAATACAAGCTGAGAGGTTGGCAGAAAAAAATACTAATTATCAATTAGAAAACAAAAGTATTGATGAGTTTCTTTGGAGAGCATTAGCAGGCGATATAGGTACTGCTCATATATTCTCTAAAGGAAATGATATATTTCCTATGTTCCTTTTTTCTGGAACGACAGTGAGGAGGTTCAGGGGAATGGACCCTAAAGATGTAAAAATTATACAAGTAGAAACTCATCCGCAAGAATGGCATTCAGGTGTGAATATTTTTGACAAAGACATGTCAAATAAATATACATATAATAAATCCGAAAATGAGTGGAGAATTTGGAATCCTAACAATATTACTGATATTAAGGTGCTGGATTCATGAATTGGTATAAGGTTGCACAACAAAATAATATTCCTAAAAGAAAGCTGGGTAAAACAAATTACCAAGTGGGTATTATCTCTTTGGGTGGCCAAGGTTCTCTCGAAACTCAAGGTAATGAGAAAAATTGCGTAGAGATTATTCAAAGAGCATATGACCTGGGAATTAATTATTTTGACACATCACCAATTTATGGACCTTCAGAAGTTTATTATGGCAAAGCATTAAAGGGATTTAGAAATAAGATATTTTTAGCAAGTAAAACTGATAAGAGAGATAGAGATGGAGCATTGAAGGATGTAGAAAAATCGTTGAAAAGATTAAAAACAAATTATTTGGATCTACTTCAAATTCATCATTTAGATCATATGGAAGAAGTAGACGAAGTATCTGGAAAATCCGGAGCGTTGGAAGCCATCAATGAACTGAAAGAACAAGGTGTTATTAAGTATTGTGGGTTAACAGGCCATGAACATCCTGATGTATTACTCGAAATGATGGAAAGACACGATTTTGATACTGTTCTTTGTCCTATAAATCCGGCAGATTGTCATATGAACCCACCATTTGCTGACACCGTAATAAAAAAAGCCGTAGAAAACGATATGGGCATTATAGGAATGAAGGTATTCTCTCAAGGATTCATTTTCCATCCAAAAGGGATCACAACCGTTTGGGAACCAATTAGTTATGCTCTTTCTCAACCAATTAGCACTATTATAGTTGGACATGATACAGTTGAACAATTAGAAGAAAATGTAGCAATTGTAAAAGGATTTACCGATTTGGATGATGATGTTTTGAAGGATATAGAAGACAGAACATGGAATTATAAACGACGGGTATCCTTTTTCCGTAGGCAATATGGAGGATACGATAGTCGTAAAGAATTAAATGGACCTTATACGATTGAGAATATTAAATAATGAATTGGTATAAAATAACAAAAATATCTTTTCCCCTAGTAGAACCTAATAGTAATAATTATGATCAATACACTGATATAGCTCACGAGGGATACAATTATTCTCGCAAATTTAATTTGCCTTATCCTGGTAAATTAGATAAGATTATATTATGGTTTGTTGAGGGGATGCCAAATGAATCGTCTCATAATTGGAAGTTTTACGAATGGAAAACTACTTCTGATATGAGCCACAGAGATTGGAATAAATGTTGGGGTAATTTTGAAAAGTTGTTGGCGGTTGGTCGTTATGACATAAAAAGAGATATTGTTAGTATGAGAACTCATATAAACGTCCCTGCCATGTTTTTAAATCAAGAATATATTGTCAATGAAATTGTTGATATGCTTGATAGGAAATTTAATAATCCAGTGATAGTGCCCTTATAAATGAATTGGTATAAGAAAATAATTACTGCTGACACCGCTGATTTTCTTCGATCTATTGGAGGGGACAATCCTGAGATAGAACAAATCATAGAGGCATTACAGCCGGGGAAATTGCTACACGAAAAATTTATACGATTTTATGTGTATGAATTTAGAAAAAATCCTAATTTAACTTTTCAAGAATTAATGAACATTCCTTTACCTAATCAATTGGCTAGAAATCCATTATATAATCCAAATGGTTTCGAGCAAGAAGTATTGAAACATTTCCCTGGTAGAATGGGGCCTTGGGCTCTAAAAGTTGCCATAAAATACTGGAGAGAAGCAAACAATAAGGCCAATACTCGTGATCCTCATATGATGAATGATTATCACGGTTTTTTACATGGAGTTATAGGTACAGGCGGCGTTTGGAATCATACTATTGGTGTAAAATTGGCAGAAATATCGGATTGGTATACTAGAAGTGGTGAGAGAATAGATCTCCCAAGTATGACATTGGAAGAAGCTATTCAAAGGTCAGATGAGTGGCACCGGGCAATGGCTGGAGAAGGTGAAGGAAAATTTTATCAAGAAAAAAATATAGTATATGGTCCAAAATGGACAATTAAGGGTGATTTAAATTCGCCCATAGAAGTAAAAGAGTATGAAGGATGGACAATACAAGAAGTTCGTGGTAAAAATGATTTACAAGTAGAAGGAAATAAGCAAAATCACTGCGTAAGTTCATATTGTAGACAAGTGGATGAAGGAAATTTGAAGATTTTCTCTCTACGAGATCCTTATAATGAACCTCATGTTACGATGGAAGTTTCGCCAGACGGTAGAACTTTTTATCAAATTAAAGGTCATTCAAATAGTGAACCAAAAAAAGAATATCAAGATATGATTAAACATTGGGTAGGTGTTCTCAAAGAACACGGTCCCGCATATACCATAGAGAGGGAATACGCATTTAATGATCAATATGCAGAAATAGATGCCTTGAATAGGACTTTACACCAAATGAGTCACCGAGAAGAGGATAGATACGGGTTAATACCTATGCCTGATGAATACGATTTTAATGTGGACGATGTTATAGATACCCTGATAACACGATCAGGTCGAGATCATCACCGGGATAGTTCTGAATATAGTAGAGATATAACTGAATCACCACAATTACTCGTCGATGCTTGTGTGGCATCTGGTGTAGAAAAATTTATCCCAGAACTAGAAAAAGTTTTATCGGAAATGGAAGAAAAAGCACGAGATGAGTTTTATAACTGGTGGAGTTATGATTGTTATGAAGATTATCCAAATATTGAAAAATTTGAAAGTGATGAATTGTATGAAGAAGAAATAGAAAATTGGCAGGAGAGATGCCAAGAAGAAGAGGATGAAGCTATTGATGAATATCAAAGTAATCATCTCCCATTTGGTTTTATTAATGACGCATTTAAATATATAAGAATATTAAAAAAAAAAGGAGTAATACCACCTTATAAGGCAATGGTTAATGCTAAAGGAAACGGATGGTATAAGAAAGCAACACTTTTAACAGAAGATTACTTGTCTAATCTTCAACCATCATTTGAAATTGTAATTAATGATGGCACCCAATACAATTTAACTGCTGTTCAAAAAGTAAAATCTCTAGGTGCTGATCCTGGAAGTATAATTCATATGTTAGTTGGCAGTAAGTACGAATCAGGTAGTATTATCACGGAAGACGGATTCATTTATACGATTGGTATTGACAATCAAGGAAGAAAAATAATTGCGAAGGTGGCCAAAATATGAATTGGTATAAGAGAATAAAATTTGCTTATCGTATCGAAGAAGACAATGGTATGTCCGGTACATTAGTTTCTTCTCCAAACGATAGAAATCTATTTGCTACATTCGAATTCCAAACAAGTGACTCGTATACAGAAATTATATTCAATCCGCTATCACCTAATTTTGGAGGAATGGTATATCCCAGTGCGAGCTATATCGCAATAAGTTTAAGTGGACAAGTTACTGATGAGATAGAAAAACAAATAATTTCTCAATTAATGGAAAAATTAGCTGGAATCAAAGAACCCAAGTGGGATATGGGTACGAATCCTATGATAGATATGTTGAATAAAGCCACTGGCAAAAACTATACAAACGACCCAGACGAAGTGAACATGACCGAGATACCAGAAACCGAAGTTCTTCCGCTGCCATCTGGGGTAACAGTAGGTACAAATCCTACATTGAAGATTATAAGGTGTGAACCTGGGAATGCTAGTTATATAATTAATAATCTTTTACGTAATTTAGAGCAAATTGTACAACCATTTTTGGAGAATAATCTAATAGATTATTATGCGATTGGATCTTCTAGTTACGGCAAAAAATTTGTTCGTAGTACTGACTTTCAACAAGTTTACGACAAATCACAAGATACTACTAATACCGATATAGGGTATTTGAAATATGTTACTTCAATTGTACTTAAAAATTATCCTGCTTTAAATAGTGTATACACTGAATGGTTGAATAATTCATATTCCGATGTAAGTCCTCAATCTGGTATGAAGATTGATTTGAAACAATCCGATGTAGTCCAAAGACTAATAAATGACGGATCTTCTATTGACAAAAAGGTATTGAATGCCGTTATCGCTTTTGATGAGAATGTTTTAGAACAGATGGAAAATTTACATGCCTCATCTCATCAGAAAGGTATCGATGTAAATAGTTTAGATAGTTTAATCTATTGGCTGACTGGCGATAATTTCAATTTATTGTTAGAGTCTATTAAAGATGATTGGAGATATTTCTATCCTTCTTTCTTGGCAAAAGACACAGTGGATATGTTGGACGAAACATTGTATAATAGACAGATTGATTTGTTAAAATACACAGTAGAAAACAGAATTCCAGAAGTAATAAGAGAACACAATTCATACATAATAGAGAAAAAAGTTCTTCCGGTGTACAAAGATCTTAATCTACCTCCAGAAATAGTTAAACTGTTAGATGATTTTCAAGAGGCAGTCAGACAGGTAGATGTTAAGATGAAAAAACAGGAAGCAGAAAAAAGAAGAAAATCAACTTTTGTGTTGAATTGGTATGCTGCTTTTATGAATATGAATGACGAAAAAAAGTTTACGAGTATTCCTGATCAATATATTGATTATGGAGATACTGCTGTAATTAACGAATTGATAGTTGAAAAACCCGAGCTATTTCCCTGGTATGATCATGAAAGTGCTTGGGGGGAAGCTGCAAGTAGGGCGGAAGAATATCTTATGGGAGAAATGGGGGGTAGACCTTCTGAATTGTACGGAGAGGATAAGGAGGAGGTATTGGATGATATCAAGTTTTATGCTGATGATTTCGTTACAGATATAGTCCCCCCGGATCAAGCAGAAGAATTTTATGATCGGTATGGCGATGATGAGGCAAAGCTGGCTGAATTGATTACAAGGAATATGTACGAGGCATTTATTGAGTGGAAACAAGAGGCAATGAGAGAAGATGAAGGGGATTGGGAAATAAGTAGTTATGATGTAGAACAGAAGGCTCATGAAATTCAAAGAAACGACATGGATGTAGAAGACGAAGCTTTTGAAAACGGAGTAATGGTAGTTCATGATATGTCAGATAAATTAGACATACGGGTTCATTCTAAATATATAGACGCCGTAAAAGGCGTTTTGAAGGAGTTGAAAGAGGTCAATAGTGATCCAGATAACTATAACGATTCGTTGTCACCGACTTGGCCTGTGGAAATATATTTCACTGATAAAAATTATACTGTGCGTAAATCTTTGTATGAATGGATAAACAGTAGTGAATTGGTATAAAAAAGCAATTTCTTTTTCTTTGCCCGAAAAAATTCGTGATGTCATTTTGTCAGAAAATATATTTAATGTTCCGACAATAACATCTATAGCACCAAATCCTATTGAATTTAATGATGCTTTAGGAATTGGAATCCAAATGGCTTTCCAGGCATTACCAGAGACAAGATTCACTCCAAATCACAGAAGTGTAATTCTGGCTTTAAGACAATTTCTATCATCAAATCAACAACCTCAAATACAGCAAGAAAATTTGCCGATAGAAGAGGTAGAAAGTCAAATAGAAGTTCCGCAAGAAATCCCACAACAAATATAACAACAGAAAGGAAAAAACATGCAATATAGTGTTTTTATTGGGAGGTATCAGCCTCTTCACGATGGGCATAAGAAATTAATCCAAACAGTTCTTGATGAAGGCAAAAATGTCCTTGTTTTTTTAAGAGATACAGGCATTGATGAGAAAAATCCATTTAATTTTGCACAAAGAGTGAAAATGTTTAATGAGGCTTTTTCACAGGAAGTATTGGATGGAAGAGTTAGAGTTGAGATGTTCCCCGATGTTGATATAGAAGAAATTTGTTATGGAAGAAAAGTAGGATGGGAAATAAGGCAAATTTCATTAGACCTTGAAACAGAATCAATTTCTGCCACTAAAATCAGGGAGGGAATGGATTTATGTTAATTTGGTTAACTGGGATTCCCTGTAGCGGAAAGACAACCCTTGCAAAAGCATTAGCGGAAGAATTGGACCCACCTTTGATTTCTAGATTATTCACTGGTGATTTAGTAAGATTATTAGACGGTGATACTTTGAGGAACTCTGATTTTGCAAAAGGAATTGGTTTTTCAAAAGAAGAGAGAGATAAACATATTTTGAGAGTCGGCCACTTGGCCAGAGAATTAAACAAATATGTTCCTTATGTTATTTGTTCATTCGTAGCACCATATGAAAAAATAAGACAAAAAATTGGAGCAGATATAATGATTTATGTAAAATGCCCATTAAAAATGTGTATTCAAAGAGATGTTAAAGGTATGTACAAAAAAGCATTGGCTGGAGAAATAAAAAATTTCACAGGATTAGATGGCCCTTATGAAGAACCAGTCAATCCTGATATTATTCTAGAAACAGATAAACATTATGTCCAAGAATGTGTAGATGAAATAATAAAATTCATCAAGAAAAAGAATAAATCTTATAAAAAGAAGAGTTCGTGATGCTATAATGTGGTAAAGGAGAGTGTAATGAATGATGATGAGATGAAGGCAGCTTTAGAATGGATATATGACTCCGAGGATCAAAATGATTATTGTGAGAGAAGTATATTGGTTGCTGCTCTAAAATCTTTGGAATTACCGGAACCCGATGTTAAAGAGGGTATACGCCGATTAAGGCAGCTTATAGATTTGGGGCATAGTTATATGTTTGTCGATCCGCCGGATTTTGTTAAATCATAAAGAACGCTATAATAATGTGGAAGGAATTTTTACGATGGCAAAATGTAGAATATGTGAAACAGAATTGGAATACGATGAAATAATTGATGATTATGAATATTGTCCTTACGGTTGTTCTCAAGATCCAATGGATAAGCAAGAAGTTATTGCTTGGGCAACAGCCATGTATTTCTGTAGACAAAATGCCAAGTTGTCAGTCGGAACATTTTCAGATGATTGGGTATTCTTAAGAGTCGTAGAAACCGCTGGTGTGGCTATACCTGATGCGGATTGCGATCTAATAATGAAGCACTATAAGAAAAAATTTGCCAAGAAGAAATAAAATGAAGCACAAATATCCAAGAATTCTTCACGTCGAATGGTCAGATAATCTCCAGAATGATGACCGTAAAATGGAGACACTTGAAGGTCTTCAAAATAGACGAGTTATCGTTTCCTTGAAAGCAGACGGTGAAAATTTCACAATTTCTAGAGATTATTGTCACGCCCGTTCTCTCGATTCCAAGGACCACCCTTCAAGACATTGGATCAAAAGAATGTGGGGAAATATAAAACATAATATTCCAAAAGGATGGAGAATTTGTGGAGAGAATTGTTTCGCTTTTCACAGTATTTATTACACCGAATTACCATCTTATTTTTTGGTATTTGGCATTTACAATGAAAATAATATTTGTTTAAAATGGGATGAAACTGTAGAATTTTGCCAACTACTTGATTTACATTATGTTCCTGTTTTGTATGATGGAATTTGGGACGAAGAGAAAATTAAAGGATGTTTTGATGAAAATAAGTCGATATTAGGTGGGTGGTCCTCACGTTTAGGTTGGTTAAATACTTTGAGAAGAGATTTAGGTTATATGTTTGCAGGTAATTTGTGGGAACCGGATAAAGAATATAAATTAGAAGAATTCGCTAAACCGGCAGAAGAAGGATATGTTATAAGAATTGCTGATGAATTTGATTATGATGATCATAATAAATATACTTGTAAATGGGTGAGGGAATCTCACGTCCAAACTACAGATTTTTGGATGACAGAGGTAGTTATTCCAAATAAATTAAAAGGATGGGTGTTTGAAAAAAAAACAAATAGTTATCGAAAGGTGTAAAATTGTCAAGAAAAAAAACACATAGTCATAGTCGTAGAAGAAGAAAAATTGGTTCTAACAAAAGAAAGAATAGTCAGAGAAGGAGAAAAAAATGAGTAATCGTGCTGAAACCGGTCCTATGAAGTTCGGTAATGATTGGACGGGTGTATTTATTCGCGGAGATGATTCATTCAATTATGCTAATTATTTAGAAGAAATTCTAAAACATATAGAAAATGAAATAGACATTCATGCTTTTATGGTTTTACATGGTCTTTTGAAAATGTTGCGTTCTAGCAGCGAACATAGTCATCGTGGTAAAAAAACAAAAAAAGAAGTTCAAAAAATAAAAGAATTTTTAGAGTGCTTGCCTGGGATAATTGAAGGAGAATAATAATGTATCAAGTAATTCGATATGTTTGTAAGGAATGTAAAAGAGAATTTGCTCTTCCTATGTCGGCTGAAGATTGTGAAAAACAGGATGTCGAAATGAGAGAAAGACAATCGAAAGCAATTGCTTTTGAAGATGATTGGCGAGAAAAAGGACATGATGTTTGGTACGAAAATGGGGATCAAAAGCACGCATTAAAAGTTGATTCAGAGTTATTTGGTCCCCATGATTACGGGGATTATGATGGCACTAAAGATTGTACATACGGTTGTAATTGTTGGATGGGACCAACCCGTAGCGGGGGTCCGGTGAATCCATTTGGAGCATGTCCTAATAACCTATTAGATACAAATCAGGATGAGCATATGGAGTGTGGCAAATTACGAATTAATGCAGACGGAATGATTTTGTATTAGTTGGATGAAGATATTCTACAACTCTTGCCCGATGAGGAACCATCTTGCCCCGATAAGTGCTGCTCTCAAGGGGACACCACCGACAAAACAGTATGCCGTTGTGTCAAGGTTCCCTGTGATTCGTCCTGCGAGTAAATATCCATCTGATGTAACACCAAGTGGGACACCATTGATGACAGTTTCTGATACCGCATAATTATTGGCACTTGAAATTACATTGATTGGCAGGACTGAATTTTCTGTTGTTGCGTTATATGCGTAAAGCATCTTCTGTCCCATCCAGCGAAATTCACTCCATTCTGAGTAAGTCCCAGTTGTATCTAGCCAAAATAATGGCATATAATAACCATTGGCATATCCAAGATCAAATGGGATGTTTCCAAGATGCCATTTTGTATTTGATGCTGAAAATCTGGTTGTAAATACGACATTTAAGATATTTCTATCAGAACTATCGGTATTGGTATTTAAATACATTGTTCCAAATGGTATATTATTTGTAG
>Ga0114919_10000401_pt1 | contig 32985 bp, 39 predicted proteins | sample BlataG_FD_88682 | JGI IMG/M metagenome (GOLD analysis project Ga0114919, IMG submission 88682) | Deep subsurface microbial communities from Black Sea to uncover new lineages of life (NeLLi) - Black_00105 metaG | ecosystem: Environmental > Aquatic > Marine > Oceanic > Sediment | place: Atlantic... | reverse complement strand
TACGTCAAAACTCATAAGAGAAACTTGCTTCTATGATATTGCTGCCTCTGCTCCCGAGTGCTCGGACGATGTGTTGTGAGTCTATTGGGGGCTCAACTTCGTTCTGAAGGATAGTACGTTCGACATGCTTCCTCCTGCTCATGAGATGGAACCTAGTGGGGGTTTATCTGCAAGTCTTTAGCTGGGAATGACTGATTTAGTTGCAATCGGATCGGGTGATGAGTTGTCTCAGAGTGATGCACACCTTGAGGCTCTTGTCAAATGATCCTATGATGCTATGAAATGGATCAGATATGCAAACTATTCGTCTCAATGAGAAATTCTACCACAATTTGGTCCCCAAGCACTTGCTGCAAAACGCCAAGATTTTCAAAATTTGACAGGCCTGGTATAAAAGCGGTTGGATGACAACCTGTTGCTTAAATTAATTATAAATACCAAGAAAACTGACAATCTCTTCAACTATCAAACGTTGCTGAGTGAATTGGTTTGGGTCACAATCAAACTAACTTTGTGAGAATTGAAATTAAAATGGCTGAAAGGTGGCTCGCTATGCACGCTACCAACTCTTCAAGATACCCACGCATGTCCCAGGATGCTAGTCATATAACTGCTAGCGTTGATCAAGAGGATAACCGCACCCCACCTTCCATTAGACGTAGCAGTATGCGTGTGTCTACAGCAGAGACAGGACATGATGGCTCCCCAGGAAGGTCAGAACGAGCATTTAGAAGTGGAAACGAACGCCTCTATGAGGCTTACAACGACCTCCATGCTCTTGCTCAGGATTTTGAAAAACCATTTGACGCACCAGCGATCCTTGTCGTTGGGCACCAAACTGATGGCAAATCAGGTATGTCTTGCAACTCAAGATACCCGTCTTGACAATTAGACGCTCCAATACAACCTATATCTCCAACTGTGCAACACCTGGCCGATCCCCGTTTTGAATCGACCGTCTCTCTCTCCCCCCGACTCAACCCCCCAATCCCCACTCCCTTCCCCTTTCTCCCACACAGCTCTGGTCGAGGCTCTCATGGGTTTCCAATTCAACCACGTCGGTGGCGGCACCAAGACCCGCCGTCCCATCACCCTCCACATGAAGTACAACCCAGCCTGCATCCTCCCTCAATGCTACCTCATCACCGAAGACTTTGGCGAGCAGGAAGTCACTCTGGAAGAACTGCAAGACTACATCGAGACTGAAAATGCTCGCCTGGATGCTGAAGGCCAGTTCTGGTCCAAGGAGATTGTGGTCAAGATTGAATACAAGTTCTGCCCGAACCTCACCATCATTGACACACCAGGACTCATCTCTGCTGCCCCCGGCAAGCGCAACTCTGCCCTGCAGAGCAGTGCTCGTCAGGTTGAGGCCATGGTCAGGGCCAAGATGGACCACCCAGAGTACATTATTCTCTGCCTGGAAGACTCCAATGACTGGAGCAATGCTACGACTAGGAGACTGGTGATGCAAGTGGACCCCAACCTCCACCGTACTGTTGTTGTTTCGACAAAGCTGGACACCAGGATCCCTCAGTTTGCTCGTCCCTCAGATGTGGAAATGTTCCTCCGTCCTCCAGCTCGCTTGCTGGAGCCAAGCATACTCGGAGGCAGTCCATTCTTCACCTCTGTGCCATCTGGCCGTGTGGGCAACTCTCGTGATGCAATCTTCCGTTCTAACGAGCACTTTAGAGAGGCAGTCGCCGAGAGAGAGGCTCTAGATGTCGCTGAGCTGGAAGCAAGACTGGGTCGCAGACTTGAACGTGCTGAGCGTGCTCGTATAGGCGTAGGTCAGCTCCGCCGCTTCTTGGAGCAGCTCTTGCAGCGTCGCTACTTGGAAAATGTCCCAGCAATCGTGCCGCTATTGGAGAAGGAGTACCGCAACGCTTCCCGACGCCTTGAAGAGACTCAAGGAGAGCTCAACGACCTCCATCCAGAAAAGCTAAAGGAACGTGGACGCATCTTCAGGGAGTCATTCATCGCCAAGCTTGGTCTGCTCCTCAGAGGTACAGTGGCTGCTCCACCGGAGAGATTTGGAGAGACTCTTGGTGATGAACACATCCGTGGTGGCGCCTTTGTTGGCCCCGACTCCCGCCCCCTCTCTGTCATTGAGATCCTCCCCAACTCCCACATGCGCCTGTTTGGTGGCGCCCAGTACCATCGTGCCATGGCAGAATTCAGAGCTGCAGTGGGAACCATCACCTGCCCAGACATCAGCAGAGAAGAGATTGTCAACGCCTGCGGTATCGATGACTTCCATGATGGCGTCAACTACACTCGCACAGCCTGCGTCATCGCCGTTTCCAAAGCCAGAGACATGTTTGAGCCATTCCTCCACCAGCTGGGGTACCGTCTATCTCATGTCAACCGCAGAATGCTGCCCATTGCCATGCATCTATTGCAGCGTGATGGTCAGTTCCTCAATGGTCATGATTTGTTCCTAAAGAGAGTGGGCGCTGCCTACCATGCATTCATTGACGAGTCAGAGAAGATGACTAGGGCCAAATGTATTGAAGACTTGCAATCCACTACTCGTTATGTTACCTGGAGCTTGCACACAAAGAGCCGTTCTAGCTTGAAGAGTATGTTGTCCAAGGTTGCTACTCCTACTGCTGGTGGTGGTAATGTGGCTGCAAATAATAGTAATAATAATAGTAGTAACAAGGGAGGTAATGGTTCTAATGAGCAGACTGGCATGATGGAGGTGCTAGAAAACACACTTTGGAACAGAACTCTGGGTGCAATGAGTGAGGAAATCGTGGCAGCCTTGGTGTGCCAAATCTTTGAAGGCATTAGAGATCATTTTGTACAGAGCGTAGAACTGAAATTCAACTGCTTCTTCTTGATGCCAGTGGTCGACTCGTTCCCCACTCGCCTCCGTGAAGAGCTGGAAGCTGCCTATGAAGAGGATCTTGATGAAGTGTTTGATGTAGCAGCGGTCAGAGCTGCTCTTGAAGGCAGACTAAAGAGCCTGGAGAGCGAACTTCACCAAGTGGAGCGTCTCCAACGTAAATTCGCCATGATCCACTCCACCCTGGCTCAGCAAGCTGCGAATGGAAATGGCAAAGCTGAAGGAGAAGGCAATGCCCCGAAGCACGGTGAGGGGCTTGGAAATGCATTGCGAGAGAGTAATAATGTGAGCAGGGGTGTTGAGAAGGCAGCAGCAAAGCTGTCAGATGTTTGTCTGTCTAGGAAAGAGCAGGATAGAACAGCAAGAAGCTCCATTGCTGCTGTGAGGTAAAAAGAGGGAAGGAAGAGAGAGAGAGAGAGAGAGAGAGAGAGGCGAGCAAGATAATGTGTGTGACCCCCTTTTTCAATATGTAGATATTTGTTGTTTTCTTTATTAGTACGATATTAGAAGAGAGAGAGAATAGATGAGATTATGAAGGAATGCATACTCAGTAGATTTGAAGAGAAAAATGGAGGAGAGAGCAAGATGGCTTACTAAAATAATTTGTTTTTCGTTGTTTATGTAAAAGAAGGGAATTTTGAGAGGAAACCTCCACAGGCCGTCCTGCAGGCGGAGGGAGTAATATATATAATGAATAGCATTATAGCAAACAATGTATTTTTAGCAGTGAGATAGCTGTATGTGTGTAGCTGTATGTCTGTAAATGATAAAAGTTAGTATCTTGAGGTGAGTTGAGCAAAGCTCACTCGATTCAATGCAAAGATGTGACCCACTTAACATATATTGGATTATATGCAAGTCAACCGCACTTGATAGATGCGTATGTGAATGATTAGGGTCTAACTCGTATGAGATACACCTAATTTTATTGATAAAAGAATTACTTTTGTGGTGGTGGAATTATACACGCAAAGGTGGTGGGCTGCTTTGTTTAAGGAGTTACATGGCTTTTTGATATCATTGATGGTTTGAAAGATACACGGAAAGGTAAGTTCTATAGAAGTTCAGCTTTAAAAGCACCATTTGAAGGAACCCTCGACAGTGATGAATACCGAGCTCGAATACCACACCCTCTTCCTTCTCATTCCATCTCACTTCCTTCTCTCATTTTGGAATATCTTTCTGTTACACACACCTATCAGCAGTGTCAAAGGTAAAAAAAACAATTGAAAAGTCAGAGTCTGGAGTGCTAACCACTACACTACAGGACCGAACAAGCCTCATATGGACAGAGGGCTTGGTTGAGGTATAGCTAGCAGGTCCTGGGAGGAATCGAACCTCCGTTGCCAGATAAGGCATCAAGCGTCGATGCATTAAGAATTAATTTAACTACTAAAACGTGCTATACAAATACAAAAACAAATCAGACAATTGACGCCAAATCTTTCAATAAATCATAACCAATCTTCCTGCAGTTACCCTGCTAATTCTCCCATCCTTATACCATCACCTCTGCCATGTCATCTGGGCTTGATAGCTATGTTTTCACACTTCCAATGCTTAGGCCTGTGTCTGCACGCCTTCATTCCCGCCTCCCTTCTGTAAAGCACCCAGCTCTAACCACGGCTCCTCAAATTGCAATATTTTTAATGTGATCGGTGTCCATTGTGCTCATCAAACGTTTTCTACCCAATAATTACCATGCATCCATCTACACTGACTAGCATTCTTGTTTTGAATATTTAGATCACATCTCAAGGGCACATAATATAATATTACCAAATGGCCTCTTCTTCTCAAGCAGTTATAGCCTTTGGATCCAACATTGAGCCTAGACTCACCAATATCATCAACGCATTACAGTCACTCCGTCATTTACAAATCACAATCACCGCTCTCTCCCGCCTCTACGAGACTGCCCCTGCCTATGTCACTGACCAACCCTCCTTCCTCAATGCAGCTGCTCTCATCCAAACCCCTCCATCTCTCCAGAAACCACTAGATCTCCTAGATTCCATCAAATCCATAGAAAAATCACAAGGTAGAGACCTCATTTCAGGTCCCAGGTATGGCCCCAGACCCATCGACATGGACATCATCTTCCACTCTCACCACCCCACTTTTCTACACGAAAGATTAGTCATTCCTCATCCTCGCTGGAAGGAACGTGATTTTGTCAAAGCCCCCATAGCAGACCTCCCTCTCTCCCCCCTCACTCAAGCAGCTATAGAGGACTGGGAGCGTATAGGCGGGGAGACGCGACTGGGGAGAGAAGCTTCAGCAGACTTGAGAGCAGTCTTGCCGATGGGGAGACTGGGGTTATGGTCTTTGAACAACAAACCTGCAGTAATGGGTATATTGAACATTACACCTGATAGTTTCAGTGACGGAGGGAAGATAGCGACGGTCGATCAGGCAGTGAAAGCAGCAAGGGAGATGCTTAAAGCTGGCGCTGATATGTTGGATGTAGGGGGGCAGTCCACACGACCTGGAGCAACGAGGGTTAATGCTGAAGAAGAAGCTGAAAGAGTAGTACCAATAATTAAAGCAATTTCAACTGATCCCCATACATGCAAAGTACCCTTATCCATTGATACGTTTTATTCTCAAGTTGCAAGAGAGGCAGTACAAGCAGGCGCTACCATGGTGAATGACGTGAGTGGAGGAACACTGGATGCCAACATGCACTCTACAGTTGCTGCATTAGGAGTACCATACGTATGTATGCACATGAGAGGCACTCCACAGACAATGCAAGGGGCAGAATACACTGGGTATGATCACCTGGTTGGTGATGTTGGGAGAGAGATGGCGGAGGCTGCTCACAAGGCCATGCTGGCGGGGATTGAATCTTGGAGGTTGATATTAGATCCAGGAATTGGATTTGCCAAGACGTCAGCTGGGAATTTTAAATTGCTAGGTTCAGGACTAGATGAATTGAAAAGCAGTAGTGAGTATTTAATGCCGCCATTGAATAAGCTGCCGATGTTGGTCGGACCATCAAGGAAAGGGTTTCTAGGGGAGGCTCTTTCTACAGCTGGTGGAGACAGAGACGGAGGGAGGGAGAGGGGAGTGGAAGAGAGAGATGTAGCTACTGCAGCAGCTGCTGCTATTGCAGTGAATCACGGAGCTAATATTATAAGGGCTCATAATGTGGGTATGGTGAAGGATGCAGTGAGAGTTGCTGATTGTGTCAACAAGGCATGTTGGTGACTGAAAAGAAAGAGAGGGAGGTGAAATGGAGTAGAAGCTGTGGGCCACAAATATGAGTGGGACGAGAACCCATAACCATGTACTTACTCTTCCAAAATATTACATCTAAATAATACTTCTGGCATAAATACTGTTACATGACGCAATGTCTGACCAACAGCAACAGCAGCAACAAGCCTCGACTTCTACTACCCAATCCTCACAACCACCACCTCCAAACGACAACTCTCCCCTCGCTCATCTAAAGGCGATTGGTGAGGAAATGGGCACAGTGATGAAAGATGGATTAGGTGGGCCTACCAAGATTCATTCAATTATCTATGAAGAAGATAAATATGTTACTGGAGGAGGTAGTAAAGAGAAGAAGGGGGAATGAGCAACTGAAATGAAGTGGAATGGAGTGATGTGTCATTAGTAACGAATAGACATCTTCTCTCCTTTTCAAGTCGTAATAATAGTATAATTGGGATTAAATAATAATTTTAATAATCAGTATCCTCATAATTTAATACTTAAAGGCTGAGCAGCCATTGGAATCATCACTTTCACTCCTTTCAACTCTTCAACGCACCCCATTGCCTTTGCCAACTCCTCGACTCCCCCCGTCTCTACAATGACAGCTGCCAACGGACCTGTACTATCAAACTCTGCATTCAATAATGGTACCACTACCTTGGGTTTGAGTGTTTTCAGCAATACAATGTTGTCTGTATTGCCTTTGACCAGATCGTAGGCGCCTAGTAAACTTTGTGTACTTGGTGGAGTCACGACTACATCCACCCCCCCTCCTTCTTCTCCTCCTTGTGCAAGTGCATTCTTAATTGAGTCCAAGACATAGTCACAATGTGGTTCGTAGTATAAGCTAACACCACCAGGCATTGTTTCTCTCAGTATGAAACCATTCTCTCTGGTAGACCAAGGAGGGCCCACCAGTGCACCGACAGTTGCCTGGATCGTCATCATTCGCCCTCCTCCTTCTTCTCCTCCTCCTTCAATTGTGGTTTGTTCACCGTGTTTTAGTGTTGTTATGTTTTGAAAACCTAGTTCTTTTGCAACTGCAGCTGCAGAAGGGGATGCGACTACTGGAATGGATTTAGGGAGGCGTTTCAGTGTGGGTCTGTGAGCGTGATCGTCAATGGACATTGTTAGGAGGATGAGGTCGGTTTCAGAGGCAATGGCGTCAATGTCTGGAGATATGCGCTTGGTGCCTGAGTATATGAAGTCGAGGCCCCCGAAAGTGAGAGGGCCAGTAAGCCAAGGGTCGACGAGGATGGTGAGGTTGGAGGAGGAGAACTGGGCTCTCCAGCAGTTGCCTTCGAAGGATGTGTAGGTGAGAGATGAAGGTGTAGTGGCGGTAGTAGTGGTGGGTTGTTGTTCTTGGTTGGATTGTGATGCATTGGGGGCTACACGGGGGTGTATATACTTAAGGATACTTGTTAACTGGTTTGAGGTGCGTGATTGGGCCAAGAGTTGGCTGAAAGACGAGTGTGTGGTGGGGATCACATTTCGAATGGGAGACGAAGGAGCTGCAGCAGGGATATATGAGTGCCTCCTATTCATTCGTGTACTTGATATATGCGACATCGTAATACACTGTTTACTATTTGAAATTCAATGTGCATGAGGGGAGGGAAAAATTCAGACACCTCGACTCCTCAACGCCTTCAGCCAATTTCTTGCTCAGGTAGAAGATAGAGGCAGTTGCTATCCCATTTTACCACATTCATTTCCATATACCAAGGTATAAAAACATCCAGGACAAGCAGTAATACTTAATTCACAGAGAATCATACATAAACACATCAAATAAACACAAAGTAAAGGATTGTCACCACCACCGCCACCATCATCTTCTTCAAACCACATCAAGCCTCTGCAAAAGCTAATCACCCACCCCACTCTCCTTATTCTCAACGACATGACATGGCACTGGACACCATTCAATGACCACATCAGTAAAGTTACCAGCACAGGAATGCTCGTGCAAGCACTTTTCGCTCTTATTCTTGACTGTACATCAATGCTAGGGCACTGTGAGGAGGAGTCCACACGTCGAGTACCATGTCTGAAAAGCAGTGATCTTGTTGACCTTACGACGTTGAATGCCCAGCTCGGGCCACCACCCCATCTGCTCCCTTCAACTTCATATAGGTATCTATTCTTGGATCAATATTAGTGTGTCTTCTCTTCTGGATCCTATGCAAGAGCATATGAGTATCAGCTGCTGTTTCCATTTCTTCGGGACTGTAGGTCCAATCCCAAGGACATTGAATTTGTCTGCAGGACCTCCTGTTTGTCTACTCAGATGTTCATGAAACTTGCTCTCAGCAGCCAGCATTATTGCATACTGTTGGGCCGGACTAGTTGCGATGGTACACCCCCATCTCATGATCTTCAATGACGAGCTTGGACAGGGTGTCTCTGATGAAGGTCGGTGAATCAATAGGGACCTCTATGAACGACCTCTTCTCCAGATCCTCACCGGGTACTTGCTCCCCCATCCAGCGCATCAAGGCAGGGAAGATGGAAGCTAAATCTAAACACCAGATGGCACAGTTCCTTGGGGCAAGTTGTGTAGATATGAATCAGATATCTGCAGGCCTCAAGCCTCCCTGCCCTCCGTCTTCCTGTTCGTCTCTATCCCTGACTCTGCCGCCTATGCATGCCTCCCGACCTTCTTTATTGCAAAGAAATTGAATTTTATCGAGTAAAGTTGATATCTAACATATTAGATACAATTTAGGCAGTACAAATCATGCATTCACGTTTCAATATGAGGTCGAGACACCTCGGAAGGATGTGTTCATCTCTCCTCACTCGAGCAATTGCCACTCAACCAGCACCTCCTGCTAGAGTCGTTTTAAAAGGAGGCAAAGCCAGACTGTTTACTGGAGAGAACGCCAACCCTCTCGTCTACAATGGCGCAATTGACAGAGTGGTCGGCCGCCCCGCTCCCAATGTCGGAGATGTAGTGATTTTGACCGACGGCACAGGTGAAAAAGCTCTGGGCTGGGGCGTCTTCAACCCCAATTCCACATATAGAGTCAGGATACTTGTAGGTGCAGATGAAGAAGCCTTCCATAACCCCAATCTAGAGTCTTTAATCGACCAAAGAATCGCCCAAGCAGTTCAGTTACGTCGCCTCCTCGGCCTCCCCCACACCACCTCCTCTGCCACCACTGTCTACAGACTGGTCAACAGTGAAGGTGATAGGCTATCAGGACTGATAGTAGATGTATTAGGAGATGTAATAGTAATATCATCATGTGCAGCTTGGGTAGAGCAGCATAAAGAGACAATACAGGATGCTTTGAGGAAACATATTGCTGGGAAGACTATTATATGGAGACCTGCTGTTGAGATGCTGAAACAAGAAGGTCTTGAGGATGAGAGCAGCGATGTTGAAGAAGATGACAGTGATAATAATGAATCTGATAGTACTAATGCTTCTGCTAAGGATAACAGTGATAATTTTGTGGAAGTTATGGAGCTGGGGGTTAAATACAAAGCATCTCCATATGGACAAAAGACGGGGTTTTACGCTGACCAGAGGGAGAACCGCCAAGTAGTTGCATTGCTTTGCAAAGATAAGACTGTATTGGACCTGTGTTGTTATTCAGGAGGATTTTCATTGAATGCTGCAATGCAGGGAGCTAGTCATGTTGTAGGTGTTGATTCGTCTGCCCCTGCTATCGAGCTTGCCAAAGCCAACGCTGCCCTCAACGGCCTTCCATTATCCGGTGGCAGTGTGGAATTTGTCAAAGCAGAGGTATCTAGCTACATGAAGGAACAGATTAAACAAGGCAAAGCCAACAACTGGGATATTATTATCCTAGACCCCCCCAAGTTGGCCCCAACAAAGGCATCCCTGAGGAAAGCAGTGAGGAAATATACCAGTTTAAACGCTGCAGCAATGAGGCTCGTCAAACCTGGAGGTCTGCTGATGACATGCAGTTGCTCTGGAGCAATGGCAGCAGCTGGAGACGAACAGTTTGATGCAATGCTGAGGGCGGCAGCAATGTTGGCAGGGAGGAAGGTTACTGTGTTGCGTAGAGCCGGGGCTGGCGGGGATCACCCTGTTGATGTGCATTATCCAGAAGGGAAGTACCTGACCAATGTCTTGGTACGTGTCTTGTAATTGTGATAAAGTATGTAACAGTTGCTGTAATATTATCTTCCTGTTACAAAACTTAAGAAGCCAATCTTTCTATTCTATATCTAAAGTAGGGAGCTTTCACTGGATTCAACTTGATCAATTTCTTATACAAATCTGTGGCCAAGTTGACCGTTACTACATACCCCTCTTCCTCCTGACTATTCTCCTTCTTCTTCAGTATCGTAGCTCTCTCTGAATGTACATCAGCTAGAAATTCTAATGCAGGGCTACACCAGGGTCTAGTGTCTAATACGTTCAATGCAACTTCTTCATATTCATGATAGCCATCCATGGTATGGCTACTGCTGCTATTAAAGTGTGCCAGATATCTAAGATAATTCCATGCACTTTCATTATAAGATGCAATATTTATCTTATCTACAGTATACTCTACCTCAGACTTGATAACTGGTTCTAATGATAATGCAGAAGAATCATTGCTATCGCCTTTCCCTTCTTCTTCTTCTTCTTCTTCTGCTGCTGCTGTTAATAATGGTAGCAAAAAGGCACGTTGACTCCATGCCGAGTTGTTCCTCACATCCGTCTCCAGCAGCGTATCTGTGTACTTCAACTCTTTTTCTAATACTTCCCCTACTTGTTGTGGTTTTATCTCATAATCACCGTCACTATCAATGAATTGTTTAATGACAGCTTGTCTATGAGACCAAGCATGATAGTTCTTATTATCTAACTCCAGACACCCAGCTGAGAACTCCAGCTCCTCTTCCACATGCTTCACACCACATTTACCTCTAGCAAGAGCATACTTCCTTCTATGATTCCATAATTGATAATTCTTCGCATTTGAAGCAGCTACTGCAAACATCAGCTGCCTTTCTTGTGCATCTAGGTGAGGAAAGAGGGCCACTCCTCCAAGGGCCTCTAGACACTTCCATCGCCAGGCCCAGACTGTGTAGTGGGCAGCGTTTATTTCGAGGATTATTTCCTCTGTGAGGGTGAGCATTCGGTCAGTGAGGTCGTTGTTAGCTACAGCTGCCCAGAAGCAACTCATCACGTCTTCTTTGTATAGGTCTAGTTTGATTGAGGCTACTAATTTGGAGGCAGGGGGAGGTGGTTTGGGGGTGATGTGTTGCCATTCTGGATGTGTGCTGGGGGAGGTGGTTTGGGGGTGACGGGAAAGATCGTCTTGACCTTCCTCTATTATTATTTCTTCTATTGGTTGTTGTTTTGGCATTGTGCTAGCTAGTTTTAGTTGTAAGTGTACCTTGGGGCCTCGTATTTCCAGTTGTCGTTATCTAAATCTTTGATGGTTGAGCGCAAGACTTCCATTTTGGCCTTTACTACTTCTGTGAAGGCAAGGAAGCGGACATGTCGGGGGAGAATCAGTTTGGTGTCGATTTTCAAGGAAACTGCACCATTCTACGTACCTTTCTTGATCATATTCTGATCATTTTTCACCATACTTTTCAGTTTATTAATGGCAGTGTGACTGCTACTTGGCAGTATTGAAGGTTGCTGATCAGAACTTTGTTGCCCTTGAGTTGTCGTTCCACCTGCAGTTTGAGTCTCCATGAGTAGAACACAATTGTTTTGAGATATCCTCTTTGTATTTATCCAAAGGACAAGATGAGAAGTGCGGTTTGTGCTGAGCTATGAAGCACTTTCATCTCACAGCCTTTGCGAACGTTGGGCAAACCCACTGAAAAACACAAAATAGCACAAGAATTGCATCCATAAACCACAGTACCCTCATATCTTTCAAATCTAAACATCTGTATACACGCATCTGACGTATACAATCGGTTATTGGCTGCTGCATGCTCTGGACTCTCAAACACAGATTTTTGATTCGCAAACGCAACCACACCTTTTGATACAAAATACCAACCCTAGAAATGTCCAGCAACATAGCAGATCTTCTATCATTACAGGTATGTATTTAATTCTCTTCGAACCATTTTGTCTATGCCGCCATTTTCCCTTTCCCGCCGCCTGCTCTCACACACACACACTCCCCCCTTCATTTCTACCTACACAGGCCAACATCAAAAGGGATTCCCAGGGCTATGCAGATGAGTTTAACCTCCAGCTCCGCCACTACAATGCCCTCTTAGATCTCTTTCAATTATCCCCATCCCAAGACTCAAAGCAACTGGCAGACCTGGTCTATTTCCTCGCCCAAGTATCCTCATGCTACCCCGACAAGACCGCCAACCTTCCCACTGAAATAATCTCCCTCCTAGACACCCACGCCTTGATACTAGATACCTCTCTACGTATTTCTCTAGTCAAAGCTCTCATCTTACTGAGAAACAAAAACAGACTGCAAGCCATCGACCTGCTCCCTCACTTATTCCAACTCTTCAAGGTACCAGACAAAATTCTACGAGAGCTGGTGTTTCGACATATAATAGCAGATATTAAAGGAGCTAACAAGAAGGCTAAGAATGAACGGTTCAATAGGTCAATACAGAACTTCATGTATAATGTTATCGATGATGAACATGAAGGCACAGCCAAGCGAGGACTGTCGGTACTGATTGAAATGTGGAGAAGAGGTATTTGGAGAGACACTAGAACTGCTAATGTTATTGCATCTGCTACGTATAATAAGAGCTCTAGAATCATGCTTGGTGCTGTGAAGTTTTTCTTGGGGCAAGATGCGGAGGAAGATAATGACAGCGATGATGAAGATGATGATAGAGGAAGGAATAAAGATGGCGATGACAATAATACAAGAGATAAGACAACAGTAACTGGTCCATCAAAGGAAGATGTATATGCTGCATATCATAAAGGAACAAATTCAAGCAAGAAGAAGAAACAGAAGAAGATAGCGCGAGTGCTGCAATCGGTGAAGAAAGCAGGGAGAAGACAAGGTGGAACGAGTACAGAAGGATTTGCTGCTCTTCAGCTGCTGAATGATCCCCAAGGCTTTGCAGAGAAACTGTTTTCTAGGCTACAAAAAGGAGGAGAACGGTTTGAAACTCGTCTTCTTCTCATGTCATTGGTTTCCAGGTCCATTGGTGTTCACAAGCTCCTGGTCTTAAACTTCTACCCCTTCCTCCAGCGTTACATTTCCCCGTCTCAACAAGAAGTCACTTCCGTCTTGGCCTGCTTGGTCCAAGCCTGCCACGACCTCATCCCCCCCGACACACTCGCCCCCGTCCTCCGCCAGCTCGTCGACCAATTCGTCCACGACAGAGCTCGCCCAGAAGTCATGACCATCGGTCTCAAAACCGTCAGAGAAATCTGTACCAGAACCCCCCTCGTTATGAACCCTGAGCTCCTCCAAGATCTCACTGAATATAAAAAGTTTAGAAACAAGGAAGTTTCATCTGCAGCTAGGGGGCTTATTGGATTGTTCAGAGAGTTGGCACCTGGAATGCTGCTGAAGAAGGATAGAGGGAGAGGGGCGGATAAGAATGCTGCTATTCCTCAGTATGGTGCTCAGAATGTGGTGGACAGGGTGGAGGGAGCAGAGATGTTGCAGCAGGCTATTGCTGCTGGGAAGATTGATAGTGATGGTGAGCTGATATTCAGTGATGACGATGAGAAGGATGGTGGATTGGGAGAGGAAGATATTGAGGAAGAAGGCAGTGATGATGATGAAGAGGATGGTGGATTGGGAGAAGAAGATATTGAGGAAGAAGGCAGTGATGATGAAGATGGTGAAGATGTTGATTGTTCTGACTTGGAATTTGAATCTGATGATGATGAAGAGGAAGATGAGGAAGATGCTGATATTGATAATGAAGAAGCGATTGGCATTGAATTAGAAGAACAAGAGGAACCAAAGGAAGCAGCCAAACCAGATAGCATTGCCTCCCTGAAAAGAAAGCTGGCAGCAGTCAAGGCAAATGAAGACGCTGCTGCTGAGGCATTAATTCCAATGGAATGGGGCAGAATACTTACATCTGAAGACTTTGAACGGATCCGTGAGCTCAAACATAAGAAATTGGTAGATGAAGCCATGGCCAAACACGGCCTTAAAAGTGCCAGTAAAAGAGCCAGAGCGCTAGAAGTGGCTGAGGAGGAGGCAGAGGAAATGATGGTCTTTAGAGAGAAGCTCGGTACAGCCAGTCAACGTAAAGTGCAGCCATCTGCACTGGTGGGTAAACACAAGTATAGAAAGGATAAAGAGGAGCGAATGGTATCTGTGTTGGAAGGAAGGGAAGGAAGGGAATTTGGGGCCAAGTCGAGCTTGAAAAAGAGCAAGACGGGTGGTTTGAGTAATAGAGAGAAGGAGAAGAGAAAGAATCTGCCTCTTGCTGCTAGGTCTGGACAAGTGAAGAAGAGGTTGGCTATAAGGAAGAATAAGTCTAATAAGAACTTCAAGGGGCATGTGAGAGGATAAGTTGTTGGAAGAGAGATGGAGGGAAAGATGGACGTCGGCCGTGTGCAAATAAAGCAGTTGGGTTTTGGCAGTGGTGGCATATATTGCTGTTTTTATGATTATAACACTACAAATAGACGGGTTTTATATAGTTAGGCATTATCATTTGTGAGTCAAATGGAAGTTACGCTCAATAAATAAATTTTGCCTTAATTTAGAGGAAATAACAAATCAATTGACGTCACTTCTCTCCGGCGTCCATGTTTGGTGCGCGTAGACATAGACCAGTCAAGTTCAATAAATCAATTGATATGGATCAAGAATCTCTCCTTGCAAACTCAGCCAATCCCTCATTGACTGCCCGCTCCTCTAGAAATGAAGTCAAGCCCATCCCAGCCTACTTCTGGGTCTTCTTGGGATCCCTGTACATCCTTCTAGGCGTCATGCAACTCATCCTAGCAGCTATTTGGAAATGGTGGTTTGGTGTAGCCATTGGATTTGGCATCGGAAAGCTTGGAACCAGTCTTTTAGGCCTCGGCGCCACCTCAGCACCGCCTCAACAACCACCTCCAGGGGCCAGCTCCTTTGCCCATTTAAAGCATGCAGCATGGCTGGCAATCACCTCTGGTAGCAGTAAAATCCAACGATTATTCTGGATCTTTAGATGGCCCATATATGGCTATGGAGTCTTTGCACTTCTCCTTATCATTGTCCACATGTCCTCCCCCGACCCTAAATTCAGATCCTTCCCCGACAGCTGCCCCAAAACGCACTGGTTTGGTTGCAGCAGAGTAGCAGAGCTCAATTCACATGGATCCCGGGGACTGGAACTACTACACATTCCAGCTAAATTACCGGATGTACAACAAATAGTAGAAAAATGGATTTATTCTCAATCGGGGAGCCCTAGAATACTGAGGTCGACAAGGACAGGATTTATTCATGTTCGGTTTCTCAGCATGTTATTTGGCTTTGCTGATGATATGCTGATAAACCTCAGATGTGATGAAGATGGCAATACTATTATAGAATTACAGGGTCAATTGAGGATTGGAAAGGGGGATTTAGGGGTAAACAGGAGGAGAAATAAAAGGTTGTTGACTGGAGTAGGGGAACTGGCGAAATCGTTACCAGAGGGGGAGTGTACCCCTAGACCGAAACCTAAACCTAGCCTTCCCCCACCACCCTCTCCTCCTCCTTTGCCTCCTTCACCGCCTCCACCTCAAAAGGATTAGTGTATGGTCGGTCAATAGAGGTTACAATGCAGTCAGAATGGATACTTGTAATGACAGTGAAAGGAAAGCTGAAAGCCTGCCCTTTGGGAGGGGGCATAATTTAGACCTATAAATACAGATTAATGGTATATGTATGTTAATGTAGGCAGTAAGAGAACACTTCTTCCTCTATGATTATCTATCTAGCTTGTACCTCCATACTTTTTCCGTTCATAAAAGAGATCTGTCTTTGCACTACCCATATTTATAATCTTGGGACAACCATCCCTGTTCTTTTCTAACAATGTGCATTCCTTGCAATAATAAGCATCTGAGACACCTATACCGCCACATATGACACATCTACCTGCAAAAGAGCCATAGTTGCATTCATCGCAAACACGGACTAGGGCGGCTGGTCTGACAAAGGAGTCGCAGACAACACATTTTCCGTCGCCTGCAGTGTTTTGGGAAAAGACGAGCGGTGGTGAGTGGGATGGCATCTGCGTCTTAGACCAATAGATAATAGATTTAAAGATAGACTCCCTGTCACGTATCAGCTGTGGACTTACATCTCTCGCATAGGCGACCTATAGCTATTCCTGGTTGTTTCCTACACATTACTAAATCTGGGTGATGACGAGCCATGCTGCTCTTATTCCTCTAGTTCAGATATAGTTACTATGACGTGTTCACTTGATATTCACGCACTGGTAAATACACACCTTTCATTCTGCAGAAGTTACTAGACCGAGGCATCTTTATATTTCACTGTCACCTGAGTCACTCACCACCGCTCTCCGCTCTCTCACCTCCCAGCAATTTCAAACCTATCATCTCTACATCTATTATTAATGACATCACTGCACACCTCAGTTTCATATTAACATCTACTTTATCCTCTTCAGTTATCAATTTAGCTGCATTTGCTATCATTTTCACCACACCACCAACTCCCCCTCTTCCTCGACTCCCTCGATTATCATCCTCACAATCAGCAGATACGGCCACTTCAGCATACCCCTTCCCTCCAGGTCCCTTCATGACCACCTTCCTAGTATCTCCTCCTCCTATTATAGGTATCTTCCTCAATGGATCTCTGAGTTGAGATCCCACCACTGCCTCTAACTCGCTATGACCAACAAACCCTGAGAACAACAGCACTTTGCTGCTATTGTTGTTGTTAGAAATATCTATTGATTCTGCCTCTTGTTCTACTACAACTGCTGCTTTTCCTGATGATGATGATGATGAGAATGGTCCCATGTGAGCATGTGATATTAGACAATAACAATCGTCAGGATTGGTCAATACAATAGAAGAAAATGCATGGTGAAAATCATCCACTGAGAAGGCTATATCGGGGTAGATGAGAGCTGGCTGCGATGTAACCTTGTTTTTGGAATTGTCTAGGTTGACTGTGGTTTTGAAAGGAGTGGGAAATACTTGTTTTGGTATTGATACTAGTGATGATGATGGTGATGGTGATGACGATGATGATGATGGTGGCGGTAATGGTGGGCTCTCTCTCCCATGTTGTTCTTGCTCCAGTATGTGTAGCAAAGAAGGGAGGTCTTCTTGCTTGCATTTAACTACTGATAATGTGTAATTCGTAAGTAGTATGATGTTGAGAAGACAGGTGGCTCTCCAGTCTATGATATTGAGAGGCATGTCCCCCAGTGAAGGTGGTAGGAAGGGTGCTCTCCGTCGAGGGAAGACTTTGCTGAGAAGGCGAGATGAGGATGAGGATGAGGATGGTGGTGGATCTAAGCATACGAAGAATTGGAGGTCATCTTGTTGGATGGAATGGTGTAGGGAGTGTATGATGTGGGAGGGAGTTTGACAGAAGACTATTTCGAAAGCAATCTGATATTGGCGCTGTGGCCAAAGTTGGGAGCTGCTGCGGCTTTGGGAATTGTCGGTGCTGGGGATGTCGGAATGGTGTACCTGGATCCAGTCTGAATTTACAGTCGTAGCTAGGTATCTAGTGAGTTGTTTATGCAGTTCTTGTATTGTTGCTTCCCATACTGAAATATCAACTTCGGTCATTTGGAAGTGATCTGCTCTTGCAATCGGAGATTTAAAGGCCTAGCCTCGATTGAGCAATGATATTGATGGATACATTGGTATACGTTCAGTTGACCAGCCATTTGAAACGATGAATGTGCTGATTGCGATGTTGGGAAGCTTAAAGACAGGGTTAACAGCTCCTCAGTGGACTTGCAACCACTTGGTCGCCGAGAGAGGATGATGGGGATGGATAAAATGAGCAATGGTGGTCGTGCATTGGCATAAATGGTAAGAGGAATCATCTTCCATATCGTCACTTTGTTAATCAGAGGATGCGTCGTCGTCTAAAAGAGTGGTTGATGGCCAAACTTGGATGAGTTTTAAATTGCACCGGATTTATAGCGCTCAAATTTCGAAATCAATCACATTTCAATACTTCAAAATGGTTACAGACACCATGCAATTATCCATAAATGCAATACCGTCTCATTACTCGATGAGATTCTCATCTTTGTTGCAACATCGAGCTTTTCGTTCCAGGGGGCCAATAAATGCCCCTAAATCTAGCACATGCCATGTATCTAGACGCAATACACAGCATTTACCCCCGATGATTGCTTGCCAGGCAGCCAGCACTGCATCTCCGGGTATGTGTGTTTCACCCCACCCTCTCTGTCACGATACCTCAGAGTCGAAGACCCAAAGATGCCATCTCTCTCTCTCTCTGCGCCACACACCGGCTCCTCTCTCTTTCTCCCTCTTTCTCTTCCTGATCTCATCCCCACCAAACTCCCCTCTTCTCTCTCCATCCCTCACACCCCTCATTCCTACAGATACCCAAACAGCAAAACAAAGAAGCATACAACTCCCTAAAAACTTCGATCCCACTGCAAGTGAACAGACCATCTACCAATGGTGGGAATCCAGCGGTCATTTCAAACCAAACCCCACAGCCTCTGGCCAGCCCTACACCATCTCCATGCCCCCTCCCAACGTCACGGGCAAACTCCACATGGGACATGCCATGTTTGTCACTCTCCAAGACATCATGGCCAGGTACCAGAGAGCTAGAGGCAGACCAACACTTTGGCTCCCTGGAACAGATCATGCCGGCATTGCGACACAAATGGTGGTGGAAAAGCGCCTGGCTCAGGAAGGAAAGGACCGTAGGACCATGGGTAGGGAAGCATTTGAAAAAGAAGTATGGTCTTGGAAGGCAGAGTATGGTGGGGCGATCACGCAGCAGTTAAGAAGGTTGGGAGCTTCTTGCGATTGGAGCAGGGAGAGGTTTACCCTGGATGACGGCCTGTCAGAGGCTGTCAAGGAGGCTTTCATTCGTCTGTATGAAAAGGGACTGGTTTATAGAGGCAGTTATCTAGTCAATTGGTCACCTCACATGCAGACTGCTGTTTCTGATCTAGAAGTTGAGTATTCAGAAGAGCCAGGAACTCTTTTTTATTTCAAATACCCTGTAGCAGGAGCAGCAGATGGAGAAGGAGAAGGTGGAGGAGAAGCATCCTTCCTTCCTATAGCAACAACACGACCAGAGACCATACTGGGAGACACAGCAGTAGCAGTACATCCTGCAGATCCCCGGTACAGTCACTTGATAGGAAAAGAGGCGATAGTACCACTAAGTGGGGGTAGAAAGATCCCCATTATTGGTGATGAATATGTAGATAGAGAATTTGGTACCGGCGCCTTGAAGATCACTCCAGGACATGATGTGAATGATTACGAGATAGGAAAAAGACGGGGGCTTGAGATCATCAATATAATGAATGATGATGGTAGTTTGAATGCAGCTGCTGGGAAGTATGCAGGGATGGAAAGATTTAAAGCGAGAGAGGAGCTGTGGAGGGATATGAAGGCAGCAGGGTTGGTAATCAAGGAAGAGGCACATACGTCACGTGTTCCTAGAAGTCAAAGAGGAGGGGAGATTGTAGAACCGTTGGTGAGAGAGCAGTGGTTTGTTAAAATGGAGGGGCTGGCCAAGCCTGCACTGGATGTAGTGAAGAGTGGGGAGGTGGCTATTGTTCCTGAGAGGTTTGAAAAGATTTATTATAATTGGTTGGAGAATATTAAAGATTGGTGTATTAGCAGACAGTTATGGTGGGGACACCGTATTCCTGTCTGGTATGTAGTAGGTGAAGGGAAGCAGGGTAGTGGTCACAGTGGAACTACAAAAAGTGACAACAGGTTTATTGTAGCAAGAAGTGAAGCTGAAGCCCTCACTAAAGCCCAAGCTGAATACGGTCCTGATGCGGTATTAGAACAAGAAAGTGATGTGCTAGATACTTGGTTTAGTTCAGGTATATGGCCTTTCAGTACCTTGGGCTGGCCAAACAGTGCCCCCGACTTTGACCAATTCTACCCGACCAACGTGATGGAAACAGGACACGACATTCTCTTCTTCTGGGTAGCCAGAATGATGATGATGGGCATTGAGTTCACTGGGAAGCCTCCCTTTAGTACCATTTACCTCCACGGGCTAGTGAGAGATGAAAAGGGGAGGAAGATGAGCAAGAGTCTTGGTAATGTGGTCGACCCAGTTGAAACTATTGGTCAATATGGAGCTGATGCATTGAGGTACACCATGGCAACGGGAACTGCACCAGGGCAAGATTTGAATCTGAGCTTGGATAGAGTGAAATCGTCTAGAAATTTCACTAACAAGTTATGGAATGCTGGGAAATTTCTGTTGAATAGCTTGGAGAAGTGTAGTGATGAGGAATGGAGTGCCCTGAGCACAGTAGACTTTAGTACTACTAGTAATAATGGTGATACATTGTCTTTACCAGACAGATGGATACTGAGCAGTCTTCATTCTGCCATAGATGCCTCTTCCTCTGCTCATGAACGACTTGATTTTGGAGAGGCAGGCAGGATACTCTATGAGTTCCTGTGGAACGACCTTGCGGATTGGTACATAGAAGCAGCCAAGGCTAGATTGTATAGTGAAGACGCAGAAGCAGCGGGACGTACAAAAGCTGTGTTGACGTACGTGTATGAACGAACGCTCAGACTAGGCCATCCATTTATGCCATTCATCACTGAAGCGATGTGGTCCGCTGTGCCTCACACTGGAGAGGCATTGATTGCAGCTTCATGGCCTGCAGTGGGTGGGAATAAGGATGAGGAAGCAGTGGCAACGTTTGAAGCATTGCAAGCAGTAGTGAAGTCAATCAGAAATGCCAGAGCAGAGTATGGTGTTGATCTTGGGAGGAGGATTGTCGCAACAGTGAGATCAAGTTCAGCAGAATTGGCAGCAGCATTGGAAAAGGAAAAGGATGTGTTGGCGTTGTTGGCAAAGTTGGATGTTGACAAACTTACATTTCAGGTTGGCGATGTTATTGATATCGCTAATGGTCGTGGTGATAAAGATGATCAGATTGAGTTGGTAGTCAAGGAAGGCCTTGAAGCAGTACTCCCAATGGCAGGTCTGTTTGATGCAGCCAAAGAGGTAGAACGACTTAACAAACAAGCAGCAAAAATTGAAGGAGAACTCGCTGCACTTTCTGGAAGGTTGTCAAACCCAAAGTTTGTAGACAAGGCTCCTGAAAAGGTAGTGAATGAGGTCAAGCAGCAAGCAGCAGAGGCAGAGCAACAGTTGGCTATGATTAAAGAGAAGATTGCTAAGTTTAATGCTGTGTAAAATGATAATGTTCAATTGATAATTTTAAGGCTATGCAGGAGGGCTTTATTACACAGAAGAAGGACTCTACAGGGAAGGAATTATAATTATAATGAAAATTGTAATCAACTATATCATATAGCACCATGCATATCATTATCCTCTCATGTCAGGTAAGAATTGAGCTGCAGTATTAACATCCTTATCTCCACGGCCACTGCAATTCACCACCACTCTAGTCCCACTGGGCAGCTCTGGACACAGAGTCTCCAGATAAGCCAAAGCATGTGATGTTTCTAATGCAGGAATAATACCCTCCAACCTGCTCACCCTGACAAAGGCATCCAGTGCTTCTTGATCTGTAACTGCATGGTACTCTGCTCTTCCTGCATCCTTTAGGAATGAGTGTTCAGGGCCTACACCAGGGTAGTCAAGACCAGCTGAGATAGAGTGAGGGTCTATGACTTGGCCATCATCATCTTGAATGAGGTAAGAGAAGGAGCCGTGGAGCACACCAGGACGTCCTTTGGTCAAAGTAGCTGCATGTTTGGGGGTGTTGACGCCCTCCCCGCCAGCCTCGACTCCAATTATTCTGATGCTTTCTTCGTCGATAAATTCGTGGAAAAGACCCATCGCATTGGATCCTCCACCTACACATGCAACCAGGACATCAGGCAGTCCTCCCCAGGCCTCTTGAGCTTGTCTTCTGGTTTCTCTGCCGATAATGGAGTGGAAATCACGGACCATCATGGGGTAGGGGTGAGGTCCTGCTACTGATCCCAAGATGTAATGAGTGGACTCTACATTGGTGACCCAGTCACGGATGGCCTCACTGGTGGCATCTTTCAAAGTGGAAGTACCGCTAGTTACTGGTCTGACTTCTGCTCCCAATAGACGCATTCTGAAGACATTCAAAGCTTGGCGTTCCATGTCCTTGGCGCCCATGTAGATGATGCATTCCAAGCCAGCACGGGCACAGACGGTAGCGGTGGCGACACCGTGCTGTCCTGCTCCAGTCTCAGCTATGATACGCTTTTTGCCCATGCGCTTACATAAGAGGGCCTGGCCAAGGGAATTGTTGATTTTGTGGGCACCGGTGTGGTTGAGGTCCTCTCTCTTGAGGTAGATTTCTGGGCCGGAGCCGTCTGGGCGACGGTAGTGTTCTGAGAGCCGTTCTGCATGGTAGAGTGGGGATGGTCTGCCTACGTAATCTTTGAGAAGATGATTGAGCTCAGCCTGGAAGGAAAGAAAGGGTGGGGGTGAGTGGGGGAGGGGGTGAGGATTGTGGGATGGGAACTTGTTCCGACGACGAGAGCCACAGAGAGGAGGGGTGATCACCAAGATAAACGTACCAGGAATACTGGGTCTTTCATAGCTTCTGAGTGAGCTACCTCAAGTTCTTGAAGCGCTTGAATTAGAGTTTCAGGAACGTATTTGCCACCAAATTTGCCAAATCTTCCTGTGGCATCGGGTCTTTCGAGCTTTGGAACAGCTATAGCCTGTGTTTTGGTTGACATTTTTCTAGTAACAACCTTTGGTGATTGCGAATGCAATGGAGCCCCGAAAAATGATTGCTGCGATGGAATCGGCACCCGCAGATTAATGCAAGAGGAATGGACGCTTGAAAATGCAAGCATGACTATCAATATATGAGTTGCTTGCTTTTATACAATACCTTTAGTTGCATATATTTCAACTATTAATTACATCACTCAAGAACGCCCACGCATTTAAGCGTTCTCCCCGCCGACATCACAGCCACCTCCTCTCAGCACAACCAATCAAGTTTCAAACACTCTAATTGCATGCCCAGCAACTCTACACATAGGACACCTGTCCAACCCTCCACTACATCCAATACACACACACATATGTCCACATTGAGGAAATACAGTATTGCATTCATTCGTCCAACATACCACACACGTCCTTCTCCCCTGTGCTTCCCCTCCCTCTCCCTCTCCCCCTCCCCCTCCTTGTACACCTTCCCCCCTTATCCGTCTCCCTCCTTCCTCTCTAAACTGTCGTCGCATCTTCCTCACTGTCCACCACTCACTCCATCTATCCCACACCGATACTGCCAAGCAACACACACCTGCAGCTGTTATCCACCCTCCCCACACTCCACATTCTCTAGATATGCCTTCCACATTGGCTATAAACTCGGGGAGACTAAGGCTGGTGATTGCAAACATTCCACTGCCACGACTGGGCGCAGTCAATACCAACATTTTTCCACCATCTTGAGATGATCTCACCGCTCTAATAAAATCTCCAGGGTGGTTGATTCCAAGGCGTAGTTCACCTACTATTGTAACTACAACATTCATTGGTAGGTATGTTTCTTTCGTCCACACACCCAATTCTCTCCTGCCTCTGATTTCATCCAACGCCCGCTGAGCAAGGTTTGTATCAGGGGGAGGAGTATATGTCTCTCCGGATAAATAAAAGGAAGATATGTTGGCTTGGCTGCCTTTGATAATAGGGAGCTCTACACCACTGTTATCTCTAATGCTCCAATCTGTCTCTCGCATGATGAAGCGGACTGGCTCTCGGAAAGTAGACCAAATTGATCCAACTCGTTGGTCTGACCGTTTTTCTTCTTGGAATTGTGTGATAACAGCATCTTCTTTTGAGAGTTCACATTTGATTGGTTTTCTTGAGAATACTCTGCCAGTAACAGCTATGACAAGTGGCACTATCCCCAGGTAATTTTTGAGTTCTGCGAAGGGGAGAAGAAGGCAAGTCGGGGAGGATCAGTAAGGGTGTACAGATTGCGGGAGAGAAACATGGAGGAGAGACTATGTATTTAAGATGAAGGTAGTATGCATAGTATCATACCTGATAGACTTTCGATTTTGACTGCTGACTGCAAATATTTAGCTTCAATGGACTTTAACTTCTTTATGATGAGCAACACACCACCTACTGTGCATAAACACGTACCCACTATCGTGAATATCTTTCTTCTACGTCTCGCCATTCTTCGAAACAATCTCAACGAATCCATAACGTTTGGGGACCTCTCAAGCCTTTTCAAAAACAAAACAAGACCAGTGCATCCAACAAGAAAATGATGCCCAGAAACAGAGCTTAGTACTCAGCCAACCTAGAGTTACACACATTCTGCTACACTTCATTAACTAAACTATTCATCATCTATATCTTCTTCATCTATTTTTGGTGCCAGATAATACCTAACATATCCCAATCCCTCCAGATAGTACTCCACCACCACTGGTAGATCCTTTGACAATTTAATCTTCACCGATGGTGACAGTGCCGTCGCCTTGGTAAATGAATTCAAATACCTGAGAGCAAATGTCAAAGTCACAGGCTCCTCCATGGTAATTACAGTTGCCCCATCTTCGTTATCCTCATCAGCATTGCTGCTAATAGTCGGTTTGCATATCACACTGGCTGATCCAATGTCCCCCATTGTCGCAAACTTTACGCCATCCTTGGTCACTGAAATCTCCACTGTATCGCCTATAGAGGATAAATCCCTGCATATTCTTTGAAATTCAGTGGATGGCATTTTAACTGTTGCTGCATATTCAGTTTCAGGAATCCCCAGATTTTCACTAGTGATATCCATCAGTTTGAGCTCAAATTCAGCCACTCGTTCATTGGTGGGGCTTTCAAACATGAACGACACTACGTCGGCATTATCTTCTGATTTCATTGTGATGCTGTCATCATTGCCAGCACATTTGAGCATTTTAGCCATATTATTGAGGTTCATGCCCATGTTGAAGGGCCTGTCACAACGGAAGTGCTCAAACCCTTGGCTACGGAGGAGGAGGGAGACTAAGGAAACATGAGAGGAGTCCATGGCTTGGAGGGAGATGGAGGAGCTGTTGATTTCGAAATTGGCTTCTGTTATCAAGTCACGGACTGATTCTAGAACCTGTGGTTGATGAGGATGATATTGGGGGGAAGAAGAAGGGAAGCGAGGGGAAAGGCAAGGTCAGTTGGTGTGAAAAGTAAACGAAGCTCCCAGAGGAGGTGAGGTGGTTGGGACGGGGGAGCATGGCTCGCTGCTGGTAAGGCCATCCAGAGTGTGACAAGTTCCAAATACTATAAGAACACTGGATGTTTGCATCTTCAATGATGTACCTTCTTCAGCAGAGCTCCTTGTTGGAGCCTTGCTTCGAACATTGTGTAAATTTGTAAATTTCTAGTTGGTTATTATTTGTTGACCCTCAGCAACGTGGCGTGCATCAGTTTATCGATACTTTTATGGTGTGTACGGTTTCTACAATTTGTCGTTTTGCAGAAACTTGACATACCCTTTCCGGGTTATACTCCTCGACGACGATGGAATAAAACGAGGCTGTTGGGAGATCATAAATTCATCGCCTGGCTGATAATAGCGATCAATTGATTTGTTAGATACACTATTATGAAGAGGATTTTTGAGATGAATTTGCTACAAAGATTAAAATCGGTGCTGACTGTTACTCAAAGGCATGCTGGGTGTCATCACCCACAGTCTTTCCCCAAACCCTCTTCCCTTATAACACGCAACCTGCAAACAATACGGTTCCTAAGTTTACACCATGCAAACGCATTTAGGACCCAAATGCCATCATCGAGATATATAATTACCTCGGCCACTTCAACACCCGACAATGCTCCTCTCACCCCTTCCATCGAAGAACTTGACGTAGAACTTCCAAGTCATTGTGCTGGCTGTGGAATTGGTCTTCAAACTGACAATCCTAGTTCTCCAGGCTATTTTCAAGTTCCTAAGAAACTTATAGAAAGACTTGTAGCTCAGAGACAAGGAGGAAATGACGAAGATGTTGACCTGATTGACGATGAAGAAGATGGTGTAGCAGCAGCAGCAGCAGCAGGAGGAGGAGAAGAAGAACCAGGTAGATGGAACGAATTTGACGATATGGTTGAAAGCTGGCTAGATGGAGGCCCCAATTCCAAAGTCCACGTCCAAGCCTACGACGAAGGCAACGTCGACATCGACCCAGAAACATCTGCACTCTCTGGAGTACTCTGCGCTCGTTGCTTCTCCCTAAGAAACTATGGCAAGGTTAAAAGCGAAGAAGCAGAATCTGAAATAGAAAAGGACTACAACTTTGAAAACAGGGTAGGCAAGAAGATAATTAATACCAAGTTTAGAAGACACATAGTACTGGCTGTAGTGGACGTATCTGATTTTGATGGATCCCTCCCCCGGTCTGCCATCCAGTCAATACTGTCTCCTGAAGAGCTGCGAATGGACATGACCAAGTCGTTTCCTAGATCTTTCAGATTGATCATAGCTGTGAACAAATCTGACCTGTTACCCAATCAAGTGACACCTAAAAGACTGGAAAATTGGGTGAGAAAAAGAGTTGCCCAAGGAGGTCTCCCCCGACCTAGTGCAGTCCACATTATCAGTAGTTCCCAAAAATGGGGAGTGAGAGAGCTGCTATCTGATCTTCAACGTGCTGTAGGTACTAGTACTAAAGGAGATATATGGGTAATAGGTGCACAAAATGCAGGGAAATCTTCTTTGATCAACGCAATGAGGGCAGAAGTGGGTTTGAAACAAGAGAGAGATGTCACCACTGCCCCTCTCCCTGGTACCACCCTGGGTCTAATCAAGGTACCTGGTTTAGTACCAAGAAACTGTAGAATGTACGATACCCCAGGTGTACTGCATAGATACCAGGTAGCTCCCTACATGACTGCTGAAGAGATGAAGCTGCTGCTGCCCAAGAGGAGACTGAAACCAAGAACCTATCGACTGGGAGCTGGTCAAACTGTTTCTGTCGGAGGCATTGCACGGGTGGATGTCCTTTCATGTCCAGGGTCTACAATGTACCTTACTGTGTGGTGCAGTGACCAAGTGGGGTGCCATATGGGCAAGACTGATAGTGCTGAGGAGAGGTATGTCAAGCATGTTGGGTCTAAATTGATGCCCCCAGTAGGCGATGCAGAGAGGATGAAGTACTTTCCCAGCCTGATGGCAACAGAGGTCAGTGTGGAGGGGGATAGTTGGAAGGACAGTACAGTGGATGTGGGTATAGGGGGGATTGGGTGGGTGGGTGTTGGGGTGGCAGGGGCAGCTGATTTGAGGGTGTGGGCGCCTCCTGGTGTTGCAATTACTACGAGAGATGCTCTGGTGCCTGATTATGCTAAAGAGCTGGAGAGGCCTGGGTTTGGATCTGTGATTGGGGATTTGGGGAAGGGTGTGAATAGTGGTGGTGGTGGTGGAGGTGGTAGTGGTGGAAAGGGTAAGGGGAATGCAAAGAAGAGATAGACGTGTGTGTGTGTGTGTGTGTGTGTGTGGGTGGGTGGGTGGAGGGAGGGGGGACCGATGTCGGGGCATCTTTACCTTCTTCAGGCCCAAGTATTTAAGTGCCCATCCTTGATGAAATGGAATAGAAGTAAAGAATGAAACTTGTTGCTTAAAAATATATATTGAATATGACGAGTTGCAATATCAGTTTATTTTCGTGAATAATCCAGAAATTGCGATTCAATAATAATCTTTTAATAATTAATACTCCTAAAATGGTGGTAGATGACGGAAACTCTGGCCATCATGATGATACATTCACACACAGCAACCAATTAAAATACGTTCCCAACTATGACCACCCCCCATCCTGGAAACTGGTTGGGCACCGCCAACATTCCATTCCCTTCTTCCACCGGTGTTTGCACCCACAAACACTGGTCTATCTCGACACAGATCACAATGTTTACTTGATACACAGAACTAGACGGCACAGAAAACACAGATTACTACACATACAACCTCTAGATAAGAAAACACATGTCTATCACCCATTCTTCCCCCACCTAATCCCCAACCTGGCTGACACTGCAAACATCTCCGTCCTCATCGCCATCTTCTTCATACTGGGTTCCATAATGTGGATTGTCAACGGCCAGTACAGCATGTGGCCTATATCCAACACTAATGTAGCAAGTTTAACTGCATTTGTAGGCGGAAGCCTCTTCCAAATTGGCGGTTATATGGCCTTTGTAGAAGCTCTCAATGAACCAACGCAGCTTAATGCAGTTGGATCACTGCACAGCGTGGACACTGCCTCTTTGCATAAAGCACCTCCCCATATTGGAAAGGCACTTGAAGAGAGAATGCACCATGATGAGGATATTATCAAAGCATTGTACTACAATCTCTCCCATGATCAAGATAAGGAACCTTCCCATGGGAGGAAGGAACAGCAATGGAAGTGGCTTGGAGCAGAGGCCCGACGTCTAGGATACTGGGGTGCTCTCACACAATTCATTGGCACAATCTTCTTCACAGTAGCAGTTATATCAGGCCTCCCCGGTGTTATATCAGCAGATCAATGGCAGCTGCAACAAGCGCTCATTTGGACTCCCCAGACAGTAGGATCTGTCTTCTTTGTCATCTCCAGTCTGCTCTACATGTTGGAGGAACAGGAGGAGTGGTGGAAGATGGCATGGGGGAGAATAGCCTGGCATAGTGGTGCTTGGAACTTGATAGGATCTATTGGGTTTCTATTGAGTGCGGTGTTTGGGTATTTAGCTAACTGGAAAGGAAATGGACCAGTGTGCTGTCAATTCTGGGGGACTGCTTTTAATACTTATTATGGATCGTGGGCGTTTTTAGTGGCGAGTGTGTTGATTTATATAGAGGCGATGAATCCATCTTTGCCCTCTTTTGGTTATTATATACAGTATATCAAAGATACTATCGACGGGAGGAGGAGAAGAAGTAGAGGACAAAGTAAGGAGAAAGAGGGCGATGGTGGCGGTGATAGAGAGACCAAGGGTGGTACTACTACTTCTTACACGAAATATATAAATACCTAGTACCGTTAATTGTTTAAATTATCAATCATCTACCATACACACTTACATCAAAGTCCTCTCCAGCAACAGCAGCCAACCAACCCACCATTGATTTCTTTCTTGCCTCTCCATTTATAGCATCCAAGTTGTACACATTCACCAAATTACCCACTATAATCTCATCCAACATCTCCAGTGGATACTTTAGAAACCCCTCCTCCACCACCCTCCCCGCTCCAGCTACATCTCCTGAAAAAAGATGGCATAATGCCAGTGCATTACATATCTCTACATCTTCTGGATGTGCCCTGTAGGCTAATTGAAGGTCTGGAAGAGCATGTTGGGCTCCCTGGTGGTGGTGGGTAGTACAGAATTTCACAAGGACAGCGTCCTTGGTGGCAGCTAGGAGGCCTGCTGAATGTTCACTTTGACGAGCGGTGGATTGCGCTGTAGAAAAGGATTTACTGGCTGCTGTGACGTCTCCCATCATGAGTTGGGTTCGGCCAAGTTGAGACCATAATAATGGGTCTTGAGGGGCGTGTTTTAGGAGGGTGGTGATGAGCTGGAGGGCGGGGATGTAGCGCTGGCTTTGGATGAAGAAGGAGCATAAGCATAATGTGATGCGTCGTTGTCTGCTGTGTGTGCTGGCTATCGGACTGTCTAGGAGTGTATAAAATCTATTGATGGATTCGTCTATGTTTTGAGAGAGTGAAGGAAGGAGGCAGTGGATCCAGTGAAGGGCGAAAGGGCAAGCTGGGTCAGACAGTGAGACGGAAGCAATCTCTAGAGCAGCGTCGTCGGGGAGGCCAGTTTTAGCCAAAGCAAGAGCGCAGTATGCAACCTTGGTAAGCTTATTGCCTTCAATTTGGCTGCTGCTGCTTCTAGAGTGATCGATCAAATCCCTCCAACGCCCCTGTGCTGCAAGTGAGGGTAGGCTTTGACCAGTTGATGTTGAAGATCCAAGAGCAAATTCAGGAAGGATTTCCCAGGGGATGACGGTTGAATCTTGACCTAAAGGATGACTCATTGCCAATGGTGTTAATAGTTCTATTAAAACGGGAAAATAGCAACACGACTAAATTAGGAAGGCTGTTCTTAAGGAAAACCAGCTGGACACCCCGCCGACTCTGCATTTCACAAGGTGATTTGTGTGTTTGTGGTCAACTGTGCATCAACTGGTGGAGATGATCTGCTTACTTTTGCTATCTATACATGCTGATACTAAGACTGCAATCTAATGTTTTAGGCTCCCCCATCTACTAACTTGCTGAGAACCAGCCAAAGATGACGAAAATGGCAAAGATCTCCCTCCCTTCTTCCCTCTCGCAGCTGTCGTCTTCCTTCCATCATCATCTTCATCAGAAATAGCTGCAGTTGCCTTTCTCTTAGCACCACCCCTCTTCTTCCCAGTACCAGTACCACCACCCACTACAGATTTCCCTCCACTCTCATCTCCACCAACCTTCTTCTTCTTTGCCCCCACCTGTACTGCAGCTGCAGGAGCCTCCCAAAGAACCCGTTCCTCTCTCAATTCTCTCTCTCCTTCTTCATCCTCGGAGGATACCAAGTTAATTGCAGCTGTTTCTTCTGCCTGTCTCTTCTTTGCACTGGCAGTAGCTACCCTTTTAATGTAACCCCCTCCTCTCAAGATATCATCATCAACATCATCATCATTGTCGCCATCATCATCCTGTTCAATATGCTGGGTTGCTTGCTGCTTTTGAGATCCTCCTCCTCCTCGTCGGGTGGTCGAGGCAGCCTTGCCTACAGGAGTTGCCCCTGCATTCACATTAGTAACTCTGCCTCCTCTCCTGCTTGATGCACCACCAACACCAACACCACCAACACCACTAGCAGCAGCAGCCACTGCGTTACTGCTCTTCATTCCTGCTCCTCCTCCACCTCCTGCTGCAGTACCTCCTCTTGGTGTAGCTTTAATGGCCAACTCTGCAATAATATCTTCATCATCTTCTTCATACTCCTCACTAGCAGCATTAATAATAACACTATTTTTACCAATAGCAGGTTGTTTCCCTGTGTGAGCAGTACTGGCAGAAAGTCGAGAGGCTATGGTAGCATTACGTTGCTTGAAAGCAGCAGTGATGATCTCTTCCAAACCCTCTTCTTCAACTTCTTCCTCTTCATCTATAATACCGGTATCATGACCATTATCATTGTCATACTGCTGTCTCCCTGTGCTCTTCCTACACAAGGTTCCACCACCATTACTAGGCCCCTCCCCCCTCCCCCTTCCTCCACCGTTACGAGGGACTGCAGCAGATGCACCACCACCATGATTACCAGCATTTCTTCCTGCAGCTGCTCTCTGTCTTACAGCAGCATACTGAGTCTCTTCCAACACTTTATGCACAGTGTCAATCAACGCAGCTTTATTATCCTTTTCCACAAAATCATGGAGAGCAATTGTCAGCTCCTGCTCTGGAATAATCTGCATATCATGAGCCAAATGATCAGCTATAAGATCTTCTATTCTAGCCTCATCTAATGCTTCTGGACGGACTAATTCTCCCAACTGACCTGCCATAGCCCCACCTCCAGCTCCAGCAGCAGCATTTTTGGCCTCTCTCCTTCTCACTGCTACCTTTTGCCACAGAACAATATCGTGGGGATTTGCTACTTTTCCTACAAACTTCTGCCCAAATCTCTGAGTATTAATTGTGGAGAACCCAGTATAATCAACTCTCAGTCTAATAAGAGGAAGTTTTGGAGTACGAGGTCCTCTGGATCTCACTGCTCTCTCAATCATTCCGTTCACTCTCCCTTCTAAACATCTAGTCACACCCTCTATATCGTCAGGGTCTAATCCCTGTTGCTCTGACAGGACTACACTTTCAAAACTAAACGGACGTACAGTAGTCAGTGCAAACTGAGTAGATCTCCATTGCTGTCCATTGATCTCCAGCAAAACGCAGTGCTTTCTTTTAGATTCTCCTTCAGACAGGGCCGTGGCGACGGTGGAACCAGGCTGCATGATACAGAATCCGCCTTCTGAACTGGCCCAGGGGTTGGCGAGACATTCATGTTCGTGTCCCCACACAACCAAGTCGAAGAACTTGGCAATGTAGCCTTCTCTTAGATAATTCTTGGCATTCTGAGTGTGCGGCACTCTATTCTGATGCAATACAAACATGTTGAACCAACCATCTTGGGAAACATGTGGCGTGTCTGCTGGTTTGACCCATTCAACACAACCTGGTGTTTGGAACAATCTACAAAGCCTCTCATCTCTAAGATTACCCAATCCATACATGGACACAAATGTATTGCCTTTGTTGAGCAATACAGGAGCTATTCTGACCTTTCCTAGTCCAGGACCAGAAATGGGAACCTTGCCAAAATAGTTGACCAAGTTGCCAGTAGAAAGAATGTCAACGGCTGAGAGGTTCTCTGAACCAGCTGGGTCATCGTGATTACCGTGGATGGTAAATACAGGGAGTCCTATGTTGTAGTTGGCATTGTCAAAATTGACTCTGCCGGTTGGGAAGTTGGAGGCTTGGTCGCTGATGACTTGGAAGGCGACGGGGTTGTCGTTGAGACAGTATCGGCTGAGGATATCCATGACTCTTACTATGGTATTTCTTGAGGGTTTGTTGTCGTGGAATAAGTCTCCCCCTAGAAGGACCATGTCGACTTTCTGTATGTTGGGGGGAGGGGGGTGTAGATAGAGATGGTTGAAAGGGGAGGGAGAGTGAATGGTGGAAGAGAAAGAGGGGGGGGGGGGGGGGGGGGGGGTGCGACCCGTTGCCTTGCCCGCCAGACTAGACGTCAGGAACCCCATACGCGCCCGTCGCTTAT
>Ga0114919_10000400_pt1 | contig 32987 bp, 25 predicted proteins | sample BlataG_FD_88682 | JGI IMG/M metagenome (GOLD analysis project Ga0114919, IMG submission 88682) | Deep subsurface microbial communities from Black Sea to uncover new lineages of life (NeLLi) - Black_00105 metaG | ecosystem: Environmental > Aquatic > Marine > Oceanic > Sediment | place: Atlantic... | reverse complement strand
ACACCAATTCACCTGCTATGTTGTCAAACACCAAGTCAAACCCAAATAATGTCAGGCCCAGCTCTTTACGTAGCACTTCTGCCACTTGTTCTACTGCTTCTCTCCTTGTAAACACAGATGCACCTTCACCATTCATACTATTACCAGTGGTGGCAGTGGTGGTAGCTCCATTATTGATGTTGCCGTTTTCTCTATTGATTGAGGCTGATCCATTGCTGTTATCATCATCTGTAGTAGTACAGTTGCCACCATTCACAGTAGAAGCACTATTGGCAGGAGGCATATCTTGTCGCAGTTCATCTGGGCACACTTGCTCTAAACTATTGAAAAACAGACACGATTTCAACCTTGCCCTACTACTACTATTATTATTTGCACCACCAAGCCAACCACCCAGTAATCCTCCCCTCTCCTCCTCCTCTTCTTCTTCTTCTCGACTATTACTATGGCTAGCCAAATCAGGTGTAGACGGTTTCATAATGCAATACACCTTTGCCCCAGCTACATATACTTTCAACACACTAGACCCATGATCAACATATTCTTGCACAATAGCTGGGAAGGGGACAAAATGAGCCAACTCAGGGTCCAAAAACCCATCTGGTCTCAAGATGATGGCCATCTGATGAGCTCTGGGAATGCCACATGCTACCATTGGTTTTATAATGCATGGTGGTCTCACTATTAGTCCATTACTAAGACCACCATTAGATTTAGTAGTGTGGGGATTTACAGTACCATTATCAGTACCATTTACTTGTTGTTGGGGTGGTTTTTCTAGTAGGTACCAAGCAGGCACACGTATAGGTACCGCCAACTTACGTAATTGCATGCAGACCTTTTCCAATCTATGAGCTAGTAGAGCTCTATCAAAGACTGATTGCACTGAATCTATGTGGTCAATAACCACCATTTTGTGTTGTTGCTGTTGCTGCTGTTGTATCTTCATAATGTAGTCTAAAAGATTCTTTCCACATTCAGTCATGTCTGGTACTGTACCTAGAGTTGACTCGTGACCTTCTGAATCGAAAAAGTCACTGGTTTTATGAAGTAAAACATCTACCTTTTGTAGCAGTGTAGCAGATGACCAAGAATCGGGTGAAGATTCCAGAGGAAAGGGGACGAAACAGGCCCTCTTGCATGATGTTAGTAAGGGTAACATTCCATTTTGCATTAGTTTCTTCTCTCTTGATGGTTTGATTGCATATGCGACTACTGTTGCGTTGTGTGATTGAGCTATGAGGAAGCCGAGTGAGCGGATGGCTTGCTGTAGTTCTGTAGTGGCAGCTTCAATTGGGTGGTGATTGATGAAGAAGGTATTTTGACGCTGATGACGATCTGATGGTGGTGATAATGATCGTGGAGTAGGGAGGTCAGGTTTGTCATAATTATGGTGTTTTTGCTTTATCTGGTGTATGCTTTGCTTCTTAGAGGAGAATGTGACGATGGTGATCTGGTCTGGAGGTAGCTTGAGGTAATCGAAAGCTGTGGAAAGGGCCGTTGAAAGGGTGGACGGCTGAGCGAAGATGAAATGGCAGCGACTGGCAGCACCATGTGGAAGTTGTGACTTTTGTGCGACTGCTGATACTATGTTGGAGGTGGTTTGTATGATAACAACTGGTGCGGGGTGTGTCCTTGAGAGGAGTGTTGATGCCAGGTCGAGAAGCTCTGCAGGAACGAGAGGAGGGGAAGATGATCGAGTGTTAGAAATCCGATCGACTGGGTATCAAGAATACTGGAATCTATATCTTACCTGGCTCACAGTCACTCTCCAGATGTATTATACATGCCATATTTATGGTGTAAAAGGCCACATTCGCCGGTGTGACCGAAACATTTGAAAATACTAAGAGCGGCGCCAGGCCGACGGAGTTGACAGGAGAACTTTGAACGGCAAGTTATTTGCAAGTTTCTATCAGATCAAGCAACGTTTTCTATAAAACCAACTCTACAAGGCATAAAAAATTCATTTCTTTATTCATCACATCCATTGCATTGCAGGTGCACGTTTAAAACACCAAGTGATCATGAGATCCAAGGTCGGGGAGCCTCTACTTGCACTTCAGACTGGATGCGTTTATTTAGACTGGAATGCCACAACCCCCATATTTCCAGAAGTAACGGAAGCTATGCAGCCGTATCTTACAGTAAGTGTTACAACAAATTCAACAAAAAAAAACATCTCCACTGTTGCTTCCCCCAACTCACACCCCTTCCTCTTTCTATTTTACAGCACCATTTCGGCAACCCCTCTTCTATACACACATATGGCACCAACTCAAAACAAGCCCTGGACACAGCAAGAAACCAAGTAGCAGCTCTTATCAATGCACCTCACCCAAGTTCCGTCATATTCACATCTTGCGGTACTGAGTCTGATACACATGCCATCTGGGGTGCCATCACAGCCTGGAAAAAGAAGAAGACCAAGAACCACGCCCATAAGAATATAACCACCACCACTGCTAATAATGATAATGATATTCCACACATAATAACCTCTACTATAGAGCATCCAGCTGTCTTGGAATATTTGAAATCATTAGAAGAAATGAGTCTGATAACCTGGTCTGCAGTTGGTGTTGACAGTAAGGGTGTGGTAAATGCTCAAGATGTAGAGGCAGAACTAGTTAAATATTGTCCTCAGAATATTAATTATAGTATCATAAAGGAAGGAGGGGGAGTTAATCCACTAGCTTTGGTTACAATAATGCACAGTAATAATGAAGTGGGTAGTATTCAACCAATTGCAGAAATATCAACAATATGCAAGAAATACGGCGTGTTGTTCCATACAGATGCAGCACAATCGATAGGCAAGACTTCAATAGACATCCAAAGCCTAGGAGCAGACATGATGACAATTGTAGGGCATAAATTTGGTGCACCTAAGGGTATTGCAGCTCTTTACATAGCTCCTGGTACTGATGTAGGAAGCCTGCTACATGGGGGATCTCAGGAATTCCAAAGAAGAGCTGGAACGGAGAATATCCCATACTGTGTGGCGTTGGGTGCAGCTTGTGTGATAGTGAAGAATGAACTTGACGAGACAATGAAGCATATGTGTGTGCTAAGGGCAAGGTTGCTTGATGGCATGAAAGCTGCATTAGGTGATGTAGTACCTCTACACATACATGGCCCAATAGATGATGATGACGGTGATAAGAATGGTAATAACGGTATCGTCAGCAACTGTCGGTTGCCAAATACACTGAGTATAAGCATATCATGTATTATAGCTTCTGAATTACTGAGAGATCTAAAAGATAAATTGGCTGCATCCAGTGGAGCAGCCTGCCACAGTGGCCACAGTGGAGGTGCAACTGTGAGCTCTGTGTTGAGGGCAATGGGGGTGGGGGAGGAGGTAGGGGTGGGGACGATTAGATTCTCGGTGGGAAGACATACTACAGAAGATGATGTGGATAGAGGGGTTGAATTGATTAGTGGGTATGTTTTGGATAAGATGATGAAATGAGATGAGATGGTTAGAGAGGTGGGATTTCCTCTTTGTGAACGCAGTTGATGTGAAGGAAAAGAGCAGAGAGGCCAGAGGTCGAGGAGGTGTGCCTGGGAGCTCTTGCGGAGGCATGTGGTGCGGCTATTGTGGTTGAGTGCAGATGAATGGGTGCAAAGCACTATATTGGTTCAAAAACAGCACAAGATTTAATTTCAGAGTAGAACAAGACGCTATATATCACTTTATACAAATAAAAGGTCAAATTCCATCTCGGGAAATTATTACAAGGATGCGGTTCTCCTCATTTTGACAGCTGTGTTGGGGACGTTTAATAGAGTGTAGAAGCGTTCTGCTGTAATTCATACAATCAATATGAGTGACCCAACCTCGGTGGCCACCAAGGATTCGTTGCCAGACCGATTGGCCAAAGCAGTGTCTGAATTCGGCCGTATGTTGTCGAGTTCAACTGCTGGAGCATTAGCACAGGTAAGAAGACTGTTTTACATCGCTCATTATCAAAATACGCCACCAATTGTGGTCCCATTCCCCACCGCTCCCACTCGCTCTCTCACACCCCTCCCGTTTCTAACAACACCTCCCTTCCTTTCATTATCAACAAACAGGTCTGGTTACCAGAACCAAATGAAGAAGGTGGTGTTGTACTATACACAAGAGGCCTGCCTTACTCTATCAATGGAGCTTGGGATCTCTTGGCTCTATTCCGCTGCATCTCATGTAAATACCGCTTCTCCACCGACACATCAAAACCCACCCTCATGGGCGAAGTCGGGCGAGTCTACAACAGCGGAGAACCTGAAATGTCCCATAGCGTACAACAATACGACCAAAATGTCTACCTCAGATCAGCAGAAGCTCAGAGATGCCACATCCACTCCTCCCTCTTCATGCCACTCTTTGCCTCGTCCAAACGCGACTCTGTCCTGGGAGTGTTTGAAGTTGTCCAAACCGAGCAAAATATCCTCTTTCCCGTGCTCATTGGCTGGCTTCAGCATTGCCTTTCTGAAGTATATTTATACACTACAGAAGTAGAGCGTACTGGTCTCACTGTTGGATTGAGAAAGATTGCAGCTGATTGGAATGATGGTCTGTCTGCTCTGGAGTCTGGTGTGAAGGGGCTGGTGGGTACTCCTGATTTTAGTAAACTACCACAATTAGAGGCAAACTTGATGCAGCAAATACAGCAGAGTAAGGGTAATAAAGATTTAGTAGCAGTAGGCAATGATGGCCCTAGCAATAATAACAACAACAATAGTTTAGCTGATGGTGGTAAAGGAGAGACGGGGAGGCAAGAAACTGGAGGAAGGAGTATGCCACCTCCACCTCCACAAGCACAGCCCAGCATTGTTAATAATAATGTGGATGATAGAAGTAGGAGCCATGCAGCAGCAGGTAGTACTGGAGATGTAGCTGCAGCTGCAATAGCAGAAATAGAAGACGAAGACGAAGAAGATGATGGAGATGATGATGATGAACAACAACAAGGAAGAGGTGAGGGAAACATCAACCAAGAGGAAGATAATGCAGCTGGCGGTATGCCGGATGCACATGTTGCCAGTGATAAACACATCACTAATGGTATTAATACTAATAACAAGAGACAGAATGGTTTGCATCGCCAGGGTTCAGAGAAGATGACTGAAGAGGCTGCAGCCGATGTTATGCAGTCCTTATCTGGAATGGCAGGACGTCCTGTAGGACAGCATGGTCAACAGCAATCAAGATCACTGAGCCAAGGAGGAGGAGGGGGAGGGGGAGCCACACATTCAAGTGGAGGTACAAAGAGAAAGGCAGATATTGCTGGTTTGCTTTACAAGCCAGATAGCGGTGATATTGGCGGAGGTGGAGGGGGACATCATGGAGTGCGTTCATTTACCCCCAACCACCTGGCTGGTTCTCACCTACCACCTACTGCTACCACATATGTTCATCAACAGCAATTCCAAGATCACCACCAACAGCAGCAACAACAACAGCAGCAACAACAACAACAGAATGCGGCCATGCCACTGCTGCACCTCCTTCCCCCCGAATTTGTCCAGCCATTGCCAGGCAATCCAACCCATTATGGCACACCACACCGGTCAGTGACTCTGGCAGACATCCAACCCATGTTTGGCTACGGATTGAAAGAGGCAGCACAAAAGTTAGGGGTTGCTCCTACCACATTGAAAAGAGCATGTAGGAGGTTGGGGATCCCCAGGTGGCCAAGAAGGGAACTGGCTCGATTGCAAAAGCAAGTAGATCAGGTGCCTCCTACTACTGCTGGTACTAGTACTGGACTAGCTATGAATGATATGCCCCACCAGCCTGCATTTATGGGTGGTACTGGTGATGGTGGTGGTGGTGGTGGTGGTGGTGCTCATCGGGGAAACGGTGGATCTGGAGGAAGTGGAGGTAGTGGATCTGGACATAATAATAACAATAATAATAATAATAATAATAATCAATATGGTATGGCATTTGGTCATTCATTATTGGCAGGTTTGGGAGGTCCAGGTATGATTGGCGGAAGTAATGGCAATGGTAATGATAATGGAGGGTTGACTTCACTCAACCTAGGCATGGGATACAATGCACCTCCTCTGAATATGAATATGAATATGCCCAATCTCTCCATGCATCATGTGCCTTCTGGACTGACTGTTAGTGGTGGAGAGTATCACCCGATATTCCCCAGTATTAATACCAATGCCATGGTCAACGACCAACAAAACGGGGGAAGTGGTGGTGGTCAGAATAATACCAATAATACTAATAACACCAATAGCAATAATACTAATAGCTTCCAACAGCAGCAGCAGCAGCAGCAGCAAGGACTAGTTCCATCATCAATGGAAAACCTGCTGAACCACATGCATCAACAACAGATTGGGCAGCAGTTGATAGCAGCAATGACAGCAGCCGCAGCAGGAGCTCAGAATGGCAACATTCAGCAAGCGCTTGCAACTGGAGCTGGTAATGGCGGTGGCCAAGGTCCATTTTCATCCTTTCAACAGCATCTCAGAACCAACAACATCCCTCCGTTACCAGCGGCATCAATGCTTGCTGCTCTCTCTAATGGAACATTTGGAGCTGATTTTCTGCAAAATTTGGGGTTGGATGGGAAGATGGAATCCTTTGATATCATGGGAGTTGGTGGTGGTGGTGAAATAGAGCAATCTATAGGCAATTCTGGAGGATTGGTGTCATTTTTATTACCGCATGCAGGCGGTAATGGTGTAAATGGAGGTGGGGGTGCAACAATAGCTGGAGGAACTACGGGAGGAGATGGTGGAGGGGATGCTGTGGTAGATCAGCAGGTGCATCAAGGTGTCACTGCTCCTATAGGCACAACAAGTAAACCCAACTAAAAAACATACTGTTACAAAGCTTTACATCTGCTTTTTATTATTATTACTGTACGATTGTTTTTCCCAATCGTGTTAATGTTACAAAGGTGCACAAATATCACTCATCAACTTGGCCATTCCTAAATAAGCTCCATTAGCTAGCTCTTTAACTACAAGCAAAGGAACCCATTCATCCTGCTCCTCGTCACCAAGATCCATAAGCTTTTTATCCTCCCCCACTCGTTGCAGCAAGTCGAAAAACGTCTGAAAGTCAGTACCGTGGAGTTCTTGCACCCTCAACAGCTGATGTAAGGCCACGATTGCATCTATGTTGAGGTACTGTTGATGTCCGTATCTCCAGAATCTGCGTCTATTGGTGCTATTTTCAAGTAGAAGAGTGCATATCCAATCTGTAAACTGCTCCTGGCCACCTGGGGAGCACATTGATTGCCAGAGCTGGAGGCAACAGAAGCCTTGGATTTGAGCTGAGCATTCAAAGTTCTGATAGTAGGTGCTTCTTTCTCTGCACATGTCTGCCAAGCTATTGAGTTCTTGCAAGGTGACTCGGCCATCGTTGTTCTTGTCGAGAACCCACAAAACGCCGAGGTGTGAGAGATCGACGGGGAGCATGGATTGAGGTCGAAACTGCAAGAGTTCGGATAGAACTAAGTATTGCCGGTTCTTTGACAATCTTAGGAATTCTGCTTCGAGGAGCTGCTTTGACTTATCGTTCACAGTCCCCATCCTTGTGTAAATTTATAGGAAAACTGCTAAAGACAAAAATGTCTTTGACCGAGGAATGCAAGTGCTTTTAGATTGCTGGATAGATACACGTGACAGTAGACGCGTACCTATGTTTCATTTACAAAGCATAACAAGTAATGGATGCTAGTATAACTGTTCGCCTTATGTTTGAAAAAAAATCGGAGAGAAGCATGAGGGAGCCTAGAAAACCACTGCATGCATAGCCTCAGTCCCATTACCTTTTTTACAAAAATATATTCTGAATACAGGGCACTCAATATGTCGGATAATGATGCTGGAGAGAATCCTCCAGCAGTCCCCACCTCTGACCAAGAGCACAATGTTCCTGAGATTATCCATCCCTCACCAGAACACAAGACTGATAGCAAATCCAAGAGCTCAAAAATCCGCTCTTCCTCGCCCTCTTCATCCTCCTCCCGCTCTCGCAGCCGATCTCACAGTCGTAGGAGGAAGCACCGCCGTCGCCGTTCTCATTCCTCCAGATCCCGTTCCCGTTCAGGCTCTAGGAAAAGAAGCCACGTTAGGCGAAATAACCATCGCAGTAGTAGGCACAGCTACAGCCGTAGTCGTAGCCGAAGTCGCAGTCGAGACCGTGCTGGAAGGAGGAGAGGAGGAGGTCACAGACGCAGGAGTTATACCCCTCCACCGCCACCTCGCACAAGGAGAGGCAGGGGGAGAGAGGACCTGCCTTATGTCTGTCCTCCACCTCCTCCTACTGACTTTATTGCTCCCCCACATCAACAGTACCAGTACCGGGCACCGCAGCCAGCACAAGCAGCATTAGGTATCAGTGGTCACCATCAACCTTTACTACCCTCATCATCATCACTACCCCCCACCACCACCAGTGCAGCTGCTCAACAACAACAACACCCACCAGCCAACCAAATATTAAACTCCTACGGCCAACCAGTGACATCAGCAACCCGCCCCGCTCGCCGTCTCTACGTCGGCGGTGTCCCCACCTCCTGCCAAGATGCCCAACTAGCCCAGTTTCTCAACCAAACCCTCATTGCCCTGGGCCTATGCAAAATAATAGGAAGAAACCCCATATTATCCTGTCAACTCAATATGGACAGAAACTTTGCATTTATTGAATTTTTCGACGTTGTCGACTGCACCAAGGCACTGGCTCTGGATGGTATCCCTTATCAAGGGCATCCCCTGAAGATACGGAGGCCTAGGGACTTTCAGAGACCGGTAGGGTTGGTGGATCCTGCTCCTTTGGGAGTGGCAGCTATTACACAGAGGTTGGCTGCAAATGCGGCAATGGTTGCTGCTGCTGCAGGAGGAGTTGGAGGAGGTGGTAGTGGAGCTAGGCAGCAGCAAGGGTATCATCATCATGATAATCATGATGGAGGAGGAATGACTTCTCTGGATGATGAGTAATGAATGATGATATGAGAGCGATGGGGTGTAGGATGATGAGCTATTAAATAGGAGATTTTTGAAGGGTTTTTTTTCTTCCTGTACAGACAATTCATTGACACGTGTTCCCCCCTCCCTTCCCCTCCCCCCCTCCTATTCCCTATTTCCTCCCTTCCCCCCTCCCCTCCTTTACTTTTCTTTGTTCCTTCCTCTCTCCTATGCAACATAATGCAGATAGAATAAAATTCCAGAGCGAATATACAAGTCTGTCATAAGTTTTACAAACTTACCTTTCCTCATCACAATTCACCCCCCACTTTACCCTCCTCCCCTTTTCTATGCAAATAGTGTGCACTCACAAGTTACAGGTTTTATCAAAAACCCCACTTCAGGTAGGTCAGATAGCAATCAATCACTATGGTGCTTGGCCCCTATTTTCCACATCTCATTGGTATTAATACCACTACCACTACCACTACTACTACTACTACTATCATTATTACTGTTTCTCTTAATCACAGAAAGAACCTTCTGCCATGTTGCAGTACTTCCTTCTGCTCTGATGGTCAAGGGCTTCTTAGACCTTCCCTTTTCCTTTCTCCACACTGCTCCTTGCTCTATACTTGTTGCACCACCACCAGCAGCAGCAGCAGCTGGAGCAGTAGTGGTAGTAATTTCTATTGGAAATATATTATGAGCGGTACTTGTAGTAGTAGTGAGATGTTGTTGTAAGAAACTCTGTCTGAGACCATTAGACATACTTTCATTGTAGGTGGGAAGATAACCCAGGCAACCATTCAATGGAGTTGGGGCAGCAGTTGTGTTACTTATTGGGCCATTAATCATGGGAGCTAGCATCACACTGGTTTGAAAAATCGGAAGTACTCTTTTATCAATAATATTAGCATTATTAGAGATATTAGTAAGAGTGGTGGAGGTATGTTGAAGAGGAGGGGGTTGAAGAGGAGGGGGTTGGGGAGGGAGATATTGCGATGATGATTGTGGAATAGTAGTAGCAGCAGCTGCTGCTGAGATGGCTGCTGCTGCGTCTGCTGCTCTCATCCTTGCTACCTCACCAATGAGAGCATCTACTTTCAAAGCCGTTGCAGTAGATGTTACTTCTGCTCTCTCTGCTCTGGTTTTCAAGCTTCTGACTTCTGCTGCATGCTGGGCTAGAGCGTCACTTAGCAGGGCTGCTAATTCTAGTGCCCTTTTAGATTCAATATTGTAGCTACTAGGAGGAGGAAGAGGAAGAGGTGATGGTGGTGGCCCAATGTCTTCTAGTTGTGGAGGAGGTGGAGGAGGTATGTGGTCGTGCTCTTGCTGTTGCTTCCTACTTTCTAAATCCACCATTACAATACTAGATTCTTTTTGATTAATATGGTCTCTAATTGTTATATCTTCTGCTGTTGGTAAAGGATGCCCCTGCATCTTAACTTTCAGTCGTTGCTGCTCCTTCTCATATGCCCACTGTTGCTGCATTCTCTCCCTCTCAGTCTTCTCGTCCTCCCAGGCTTGCTGGATCTTCTCTTGTTGACGTTGCATTTCCTTCCTCGTCCTGTACTCTTCTGCTTCTTTCCATTGCTGATGTTTGTATGCATTCAGTTTGGCCTTGGTTTCAGCTAACCGGGCTGCTTCTGCTTGATATATAGCATCTACAATGGTGGGCTCTACATCTCTATCCTGGCTCTTTTCATTCCTTTTTAGAGCACCAATGTAAGGGTTTTTCTTTATTATTTCTGCTGATTCAGAGTTATCTATATTCTCTGGTTTGATATTGCTTGTTAATACAGATGGCTGGTTATTCTTGGCAGCAAGATGTGGTGCCATGAAGGCAGAGGTTGGAGTGGGAGAAGGGGGTCGACGACGTCGTTCCTCTCTTTCCTGAAGTTTTCGTTGTTTTTGTTCTTCTATTTGTTGCTGCAAATCAGCTCTGTATAAAGCTTTCTTTCGTTCTCTTTGTATCAACTCGTCATCTATGTAGGGCATGTTGGAAGAGGAAGAGGAGTATGTAGCAGGAGGAGGAGAGTGTGGACTGGTGCCATTGGTGACGTCGAATTGGCGTTTGGAGGACAACTGATTGAGGAATGCTTCTGCGAATCTCCTCTTTTGGATCTCATCCCATTCATCATAATCATGAGACTGGTCACATTGTAAGATTGAACGGATTTGGTCTCTCTCAGCGCGGTGTGGAGGAGAAAAGAGATGCTGCTGCGACATGTTGTCAGTGTCAGCTCAGATTGACCAGCTTTCCAACGGGTTTAATCAAGGTATTCGAGACCCAAAATGGATCTAAACATGTTAATATGTGTCAGTTACAATACATATCTAAGAAGGCGATGGTAACTTGTCCAGAAAGCTATCACTGACTTCAACTCAAACTTGGGAGAGACTCCGATTTGAGAGGTCTCCAAAAAACGCTGTGCCATGTCCCTCTTCCCTTGGTTCTTCAATAATTAAAGACGCGTTAAATGTTGAAGGATTTCTTGGAAATATACTAATAGTAACGATTAGAAGCTATTAATACTCACTGGCCAGGAGTAGAGTACAATTGTTGACGCTAATCTCTAATCTGAGTTCGAGATTCAAATAATTGAACCGATTTGACATGTCTATAATACCCTACAGTCCTCCTCCAACGCAACAATCACACCCTTTCGTCGCGGCCTGCAAAGATGTCAAGGAGTGGAGTGTGGATTATTTCACAGCCATAAAGTCAGGCTCCTTCCATCCTTTCTCCAGCACTGAGCGAAAAGCACGTGCTGCTACTCGCAACAAACCATCAGGCCCCACTGGAGCTCAACTAAACGAACTAGCACAGCTGTCATCCAACCCTCACGACGCATCTACCATAGTTGCTACACTCATCTTCCGCCTCCATTACCGACACCGGCCAGATCGCCACCACAGATGGAGAAACATCTACAAAGCCCTCTCTGTCACAGAGTTCCTCCTTAGAAGAGGCTCAGACAACATTGTCAGAAAACTCCAAGGCCAAGTAACTTTAGAAGTAGAGAGCATTGCGGAGACTACCTACAGCCAGGTTACCACCGACGGTCAGGATGTTGGCGCCAATGTCACCTACCGGGCCAGAGCTATCCTCGTCCTGCTGAAAGACGAGGATAAACTCAAGGCAGAGAGGAAAGCAGAGGAAGCTAAGAGAGGACGTATCAGTGGCATCAGTTGCTTTGACACCGCTGCAGCTGGTCCTCCTCCTCATCATCATCAACAACAGCAAGAAGAAGAAGAGCAAGCTCCAGGAACACCTTCACCTAGCTCCCCTCACGCCACCATTGATGAAACAACAACTGCTGCTGCTGCTCTTGATGCAGAACACCAACCAATGGAGGTGGAAGATATAAATCCACCTCCTCTAGTGGAAATCAACCTGATGGATCTAGATTACGACCCACCTTCACAAAATGATAATAATAGCACTAATAATGGTGCACCACCACCTCCTGATCCTAACGATCCATTTGCTGCATTAGAATCTATCTTTTCTACTGCCATCGTGACTACTACAACAACAACAATCACAAGTGATGTTTCCGCTACTCTTGAGCACCACCACCAGCAGCAGCAGCAGCAGCAGCAACCTGCACAAACTGGCAACCCATTTGCAGGAGCTCTAGTTCCATATGGCACTGCTTTCACCTCACCAAGTGAATCTTCATCAACTGGTGGGTACCATCCTCCATGGGCAGCTGGTCCTTCACCCCAAGTACATGTATATGATGCACTGGCAGTGTTGGGGCCTAGTGCTACTTTACAAACAAGCAGTGTCAGTAATAGTCCTGCAGGACCTGGTACTACGAGTGGTACTACTACTCCTAAATCTGAAAATGTACTGGCTACCATCCCGCAGAAGAGAGTAGATGGTGATGGTGATGATGGCAAGGATAAGAGGTGGAGGCAGTTGGTAGAACAGGGACTGGACAGCATGACGACACATGCAGCAGTGGTGACGGCAAGCAGACCACCTCCACCTCCTCCCTCTCCTCTACTGTCTCCACATCAATCACCAATGAGTCTGCGTGGTCTGCAACAACAGAAAAGAGAAAGTATTAGTCAATCATCTTCACCATTGACAAAACAACCACCATCACAAGAGCCTCAGCAACAGGAGCAGCCTCAGCAACAAAAGTCCAACAATAGTACGGACAGTGCTTGGGTCAACTTTTGATGAATAAAATAGATTCTTCTTCTGTTGATGATTACATCTTTACTATATCTTGTAATAATAACAATACCTACTATAAACCTCCTCTACTCTCCTCTACTGCACAACAGCTCCCTTTTTATACTTTTGCAACTCATCAGCCATAAACTCAATCTGATGCCTAAAATTCTGCTTCAATTCCGCCAAATCAGCACTCAGTTCCTCTAAACTCTCCTCCCTCTCACCCAACAGCTCCACCGCTGCACTATGTCTCACCGCCAGCTCTTGCAATTGCTTTTCTAGCTGGGCTACCTTCTTCTTAGATGCTTCTCCAGCTGCAGCTGATGTCTCTGCCTTGACGAGTTCTTCAGATAATCGATCCCTGGCAGATGTGAGGTCGGTGACCCTTCTCTGGAAGGATACAAGTTGTTGTGTCAATCCACCTCTTCCACCATTAGATAGTAATAATTGTTGATCATCTGCATGGTTATTATTATTATTATTATTATTAAACACCAGCCTCTCTCCAGCAACCATCAGGCCCTCTTCTGTCTCTCCATTGTCTTTACCCCTCATTGGTGAGGCGGTTTCTCTCATGAGAACCCACTTCATACCTGGCCCCGCTAGAGCAGGCGGTTCCAAGGTTTTATTATTATTATTATTATTATTATTGTCATCACTGGTTGCTACTGGTGCTGATGATGGCGAGGATGATTGTCCAGAGTTTAATTGCTGCTGTAACGAGTTGATTTTATTCTGACTCTCTTGATCCTTGGCTTGAGCTGCTTCCAACTGCTGAGTGTACACACTTTCCAACATTGCCCCTGCATCTCTAGTGGCCCGTAATTCAGCCTTGGTGTCTTGTAACTCATCCTCAAGACGCTGGACCTTGTTCATTTGTTCATCCAATTTCTGTTGGAGCTGTGTGAGTTGAAATTGAGCAACATGTGCTAGCTGGGAATTGTCTTCTACTTGCTGGGTGAGATGCTCTACTTGCTCAACAGCAGCATTGCGTTCTTGTGCTAATGCATCTGCTGCTTCTTTTGATGCAGTTAGTTGAGCTTGAAGTGCTGCTTCTGCCTCAATCCACATTCGTTCTTGCTGCTGGGAGGCAGTTTGCATTGCCTCCACTTGTCTCATCAGCGGGACAGCTGTTTCTGGCAACCTTGCTTGTGCTTCTTGCAATCTTGCCTCCGCTTCAGAACATCGTCGTTGAAGCTCTGCCACTTCTCTACTCAGCAGTTCCTCTCTTTCATCAGCTGATGCTCTTTCTTGATCCAATTCCTCTCTGAGTTGAGACAAATTAGCCTCCAGTGAGTCCACCTTGGATTCAGCATCTTTCAAACAGCGTGCTGCGCCTGCTTTGACTGAATCAGACGCCTTGGACTCTGCCATTTTGGCAGCTGCTTGAGCTTCCTTTAGAAGCCCTTCATACTGCTGTCTTTCAACCTCCAACTGATGAGCATGGTGTTCTTGTGCAGCTGTCAGTGCAGCATTTTGATCTTGTTGAGATGTCAGCTGATCAGTCAACCCTTGAACTTCACCTTTGAACTTTTTGACGTCAAGTCTAAGTTTCTTAATCACCGTTTCTTGTTGCAGCTGCTTCTTACTCAATGCCTCCCCTTCCTCCATTACCTGTCTAATTATCTCGTCCTTTTCTTTCAACAGCAGCTCTGTGGCTTCAGTGTTTTTATCGTTCTTTCCAGCCTTAAGTGCAGCTGCTCTCTCTCGTTTTAACGTTGCAATGAGGTTGTTTGCTTCCTTTAATTTAGATTCATAGCTGGCTATTATTGAAGCCATATTCCTATCTGAACCGGTACTAACCACCTTTGGTGTTGTTGTTGCTGCTGTTGGTGGTGGTAGTGGTGACGACAATGCACTGGTGGTGGATGCTCCTCCTCCTCCTCCTCCTTCTTCTTCTTTGTTTTTGCCCTCTTCTTCAATAAGAGAGACAACAGAGGGTGGAGATAATATTTCTCTATCACTATTACCATCATCACCACCATCCACAAGAGTATGCCTCGCCTTATTCTCAATAGCAGCATGACTAATACTGGGTATCATGTCTTCGTAATCGTCGCTATCATTGGCATCATCCTTGACTAAAGGAGATGGCCTGGTGGTGGCGTTCTTGTCCTGGATATGACCAGTATATATGGTGGTGGTAGCTGGGATTTGTAATTGCTGAGCATCATTCTCTTCTTCTTCTTCTTTCTGTCGATGCTCAGCATCATTATCACCATCTTCTTCTTCTTGTGGTGATGGTGCATCGTCAGCAGTGAGGCCACTGAATATTTCTGTGATGCCTTCTGTATCAAAGAATCCCTCTAGAAATCCTTGTTCTTTATTAGGCTGTGAGGGTTGTGCATTCTGGGTTGGTTGAACTCTAATGGAGGCGTCTATGGTAGTTTCGACGTCTTCTTTAAACCTGCAGCAGTTGAGGTAGGTAGGTGTGTCGAGTGGGAGGGGAGATCAGTTGCCAACAATTGGAAATTGGTGCGTGTATGGAGCCTTTACCTGCATAAGATGTTTGTTAATAGACGTACCTTTGGAGCTTATCTCCAATTTCACCGAGATTGGTAAGCTGGGTAAGGTCGAAGTTAAAACCAAAGCTGTTGCTCATTTTCTTTCTCTTAAATTACTTAGGTTGGAGGGAAAATTGCACCAGTCATGAGATTTTGGATCCAATGACAATTATGAACGATGTCAATGGGTCAATATTGAAAATAAAGATGTAGGTTGGACATCCTCTCTCCAACCCTTATGAGTTGGAGGAATGACAGCTCGCTCGACGAAAACGGGGCCCCAACGTTGGTTTTAAGACCAGAAACATGTCCTACTTCTACATTATTCTATCATATTTAAAGAGAGACCCAATTACATGTACCCCAATCTATCTCATATGCGTGCTTTGAAGTAAGGTTGGGGGACTCGGAACAAAGAAGAGTTGGAGTGAAATTGTGGAGGGGAGCTGACCCATTTGTCACTTTCATTGACGAAAAATACCATGTACCTATCACGAGACAGTTTGATATTGCCATATACAAAGTGGAAGACCTCAACGATGTTGATTTCGTCGATCCGATCAGAGTTTGGTATGTGGCATGAGATTGCATTTAAAGAGTCGCTCCCCGACTCTCACTTTCAATAGCCGACTCCTTGCACTTCTCTAACAACTCCCCCTCACCCTTGTGCAGGAGTATTGATATTGAAAACTTGCAAACTGATATCTGGGCACCTGAATTACATAAATATAATGATGAATGGTCAATTTTGGGCCATATGTTTGGAATAAAAAGAAGTACAGCTACACATTTGTTTTGCGCTAATTTGCACAATGCCACCTCCACCTCTTGCACCTCTTGTGTTCTGCTTTGGGTGGGAATGATGGTGGTGAATGATGATGGTAATAATAATAGTACCTTTGTTTTTCTGATGATAAGAACATTGCCCCAAATCAGCTTTATGTTGATGAACACATTTTTGATACACTTGTTTTTTTTTTCCTTTCCCCCATAATGATGCTACTGTTAAATGTTGTGCGCCCCTATTTCCAGCCCACTACTTTTTTTCTATTGTATTTGTACTACCAGTCTTACCTCAGTTTATTACAAGTCTGTAATGTTTCGCCCCATCTTCCCTTCTGAATCCATCTCTTAATATTCATCATCATCGTCCCCGTCATCATCATCGTCATCGTATTTATATACAGTATTCCTTCTCTGCCTTGTAGACTGTCTCTGTTGTGGGTACTTCTCCCTAAGTGCCTGCAATTCCTCCTCCTCCCCATGCTGTTGTTGCTGCTTCCTTCTTCTAGTCCTTCTCTGTTTTACTCTTTCTGCTGCTGAGATGCCCACATCCTCTTCCTGCTCCTCCTCCTCCTCCTCTATTCCATCCTCAACATCATCCACCTGATATTCATCAACATCTTCTTCCTCCCTCTCCTCCTCTTCTTCTTCCTCTTCTTCTTCTTCTTCATCATACTGTACAACTTTTTGTCTTGGTAGATGAAGCTTCACTCTAAGACCACCACCAGCAGTATCAGGGGGAGGTGCAGTAGGGAAATCAGATGGCTTTGGTAGTACTATTATTGACCCTACACCAGTCGTAGTAAGATGTTGATCATTCATGATGGAATTGCTTGGACCGGGTTGCCCCTCCTCCTCCTCCTCTCCTTGCTGCTGCTGCTGCTGTTGTTGTGGTTGGCCAGAAGACAGAGCACCATCACCACCAAATGACACAACAGCATTCAAATAAGCAGTCAAAGCCTCAGCATTTCTCGTCACCTCTGCCCCGCCCCCCCCCTGAGACCCATGAAATAGCACCGCATTACCTACAATAGTATTGATATCATGAATAATAGCATCAATTTGACGATAGTAACCCAAAAGAACACGTTCTTGTATCTCAGCCAAACCGAGTGGTACTGGAACCAATCTATTGTAATAGTCAATTCTGTTGAATTTACTGCGATATTTTTCATCAGGCTCAGGGGCAGATGTAAAGACACCCCATCTTGGTTCATTTGTAGCCAGCTCAAGGGCTTGTTGGAGAGCTTCTAAAAGAGGAACAGGTACAGCTGTCATGCTCAGTTCTGCAGCTTCTACTTGGCTACTACTATTATTATCATTAGTTATGAGATATAGCTCCCAAGGAGAGCACGCAGTTATTTCCACACCTTCTTCCCCTCCTCCAGGAGGAGGCAATGCAGCGGGTCTTCCAACCTCACCAGGCAGAGTATCAGCTGCCCCTCTCCAACCCACCTTGAACTGCTCCCACAACTGATCAGCAGCAGCAGAATTATAAGCCTGCTCCAGTGTCATTCTTATGAGAGCACCATCAGCAGCGTCTTCAATAACATCTCCCACCCACCATTCAGCTACATTGTCAGTATACCATATTGATTTGCACATACACCCAGTATGTATACCCGCCAGCACTCCAGTTTCAAATCTCTGCTTTAAAATAATAAATTCAGTGTGACCAGCAAAAGGGGGAGGCACCTCTACTTCGTAATATGAATTATACAGAGGTGAGAGGGGATCTGTCAATTTTAGTTTTAATTTAGCCAGCGTGTAGTCAAAACCAGTGTCTGATATATAGTATTCTATTTCTTCTACTACAGCTGGCTCTGCTGGACGTACTATGCCAATATTTGCTAAACTGAGTTCCATGCTGGGCATTTTATCGTTTGTGTCAGACAGGTACTTTTTATGGCCTTGTAGTAGATACACAACTTGATCTCCTGCTTGGGGGATGTAGGAGCCCGGTTGACGGGAGGTCGCAGTGAGCCAAGAGTAGTCTTCTATCTTTCGAGAACCTTGTTGGGCTGCTTTACTGCCCGAGACGTGGCGGTGAGTGTCATGTCCATGTCGCGATGATGATGGGTGACCGCTTCTGCTTCTATTGCTTCCAGCAGTGCGACGTCGTTTGGGAGTTCTTTGTTGTTGGCTGAAGCTTCGTTTGAGAGCTCTTTTTGCTTGCTTGGCTGCTCTTCTTTGTGTGGCTCTCACTCCTCCACCATCCCCTGCTCCTTCTCTTTCATCACCTTTATGGTCATCTTCATCATCTTCATCATTCATCTCCAATTCAGAATTATATTCTTCCTCTTCTGATGTTGTGTGCCTATCATCTATCATCATCATATCATCATCATCATCATCATTGGAAACATAATCTTCATCACCACGTCTTTGTCTACGAGCCCTCACTGATTGGCGTCGCCCCTCCCTCTCCACCAGCCCTCCTTCTTGCCTCCTCACGGCACGTTGAAGACGCTCTTGTCTCTGCATCTCTTGCATTGCGCCCTCATCCAGGTCTGCTCTTCTACTCCTTCTTCCACCATTAGCAGCAGCAGCAGTAGTGGTCCTTCTTCTTGCTGTAATTCTCCTGCTCCTTCTCCCACCAACACCAAATCCATTCCCATCATCATCTTCATCATCCTCTTCATCATCGATAAATCCATCATCCCATCTACGATTATTCAGATTATCAAATTCATTTTCATCATCATCGTCATCGTAGACAGGACCAGGCTCAAATTGCTCACCAGAACTAGCAGGCTCCGCGAATGGACTGTCTCCCCTCTCTGCTGCTTCTTCTCTTCTTCTTCTTGCCGCAGCTCTATCAGCAGCTCCCAGTCCACCTCCTCTCCTATTATTGTTGTTATTATTACCTCCTCCTCCTCCTCCTCCCCCTGCAGCAGCAGCGGCAGCTTGCCTAGCCTGTTGTTGTTGCTGCTGTTGCTGTTGGTGTGGAGATAAAATACCAGCATCTTGCATTGCTTCATGAGACTGCAGCCTATCCAACGCTCTTCTGATCGCCATTTCCTGACCATGTTCACCAAGCCCATTCTCCAAGGCATGCCACAATGCAGACTGGATGGTGGGCGGCTCTGAAATATAGGTAGGAATGCGACCAGAAGCTCTATTGTTCCTCATTGCAAGACTGCCCCAGCCAGCTGCATCAGAGACAACATCAACAACAGATGCCTCTAGTAGTCTCCTAGTACTGAATGCTCTTTGGAAGGCTTCAGAGTAAGGAATAAGGTTTCCATCAGCCAGTGCTTCTCTTCCCGATAACAAGTGAGCGGGCAGATTGGTGTCTGTATCCAAGACATTCCCCCTCCCATCAATCATGAGCTGATTGGTTTCTGACGTTAGGAACTGATCATACGGGGCTCTACAGGCTAGAGGGCATTGCGTGCCGATACCATAGAGATGGAATTGACCCGCAACGTCGGATACTACAAACTGATCTCCATCCGGGGAGAAGTGACCGTCAGTGAGGAAGAGGGTGTCTGGCCACGTCCTTCCATCGGGGCGCGTTGCTCTACTAGTAAATGTCTTTAGCTTTTTACCTTGCCCTCCTTGTTCAATGTCCCAAATGTGAACTTCACCGTCGTACGATGCCGATATTGCAAGTCTGGGATCAGTTGGGTGACATTCCAAGATGTGTATTCTGTCGGTATGAGCATTCAAAGAGGTCTGCAGCTTGCCTGACGGCATTGAAAACACTCTGATTGTGTAATCAGTCACAGACACCAGCAGCTTTTGATCATCACAAGACCAACTGATCTGATCTATGCATGGAGCAGGTATGGGCCTTCTCCTCTGTCTGGCCAGTTTTATGGCCTCTTCGTCAGGCAAGCAGGCCAAGCACAGCTCCTGGTCCCAGTGTGCCTGTTTTTTTTTATACTTTCTAGGCTGTTTCCAAATTCTGACAGTGCCATCTTTTGATCCAGTGGCTATGCGGGTGCCATCGTGGGAGAATTGGAGGAGAATAACATTGTTTCTGTGGCCTTGGAGGCGGCATAACTCTGAGATTTCTGGCCATTTAGTGTGAGGAAGGTCTCTCAATTGTTTGCCCCAGTATTTTCTCTCAAATGGTGGGTGTCTCTTCTTCTCGTCATCCTCATCTTCTTGTTGTCCACCACCACCAACTATGTTGCCATGAACAGCAGGTTCCTTCCCCATATCATCACCACCACCACCACCACTCACTAACTTGGTTTGTTGTTGTTCCTGCTCCTGCTGTTGACTGGACAGGCTAGCAGCGAGAGGCCAATACCACACATATCCATTGCAATCATCACTTCCTGATACTATATGACAACCATCAGGACTAAATGCACATACCAGCAAGGTTGGGACAGCTGGACCTGCTGCTGCTGCTTCTGCAAGGTCAGCACCAATACCTCCAGCCTCTCTTCCCTCTCCTCTTTGCTGCTGTTGTGCTGCCAACCCATCATCAATTTGTGCATCCCCATTTGAATTATTGTTATCAACAATAAAAACATCATTATCACTACCTTGGGTCAAATCAAACACATTATCGTGAGTATTACTGTGCCTTGATGGTCTGCTGTTATGTCTCGATGGTTGCTGCTGCTGTTGGCCACTAGACACTCCTCCTTCTCCTCCGCCATTTTGTTGCCGCTGCTGCTGCTGCTGTTGTTGTCGCTGTCTGGTTGTCCTTCTCCTGCCCCCCAAACTAACATCATCAAGATCCAACAACACTCCTCCATGCCCTAAATGACGAGTCGTCGCGGTACCTCCAAGTCCAAATCTCAACGCATTATCCACTCGCAAAACTCTTGGTGGTACTGTAGCATCCCTGGCATCCCAGATTCTGCAAGTACCATCTGCACTGGAGGATAAGAGAATACTGGGAACTGTGGGGCAGAATTCTAAGTATGAGACAAATGCATGGTGGCCTTGTAAGACTGATACTGGGGCTCCTAGTTGGTTTAGTCTCCATTGACTTCTTTGCTGCTCATTGTTCCGGCCTTGAGATGCAATACCGCCCTGTTCTCCTCCATCCTCACCATTGGCGTTGACATTACTTATATTATTAACGTCAGGAGCTAATGGTACTGGCCCTTTTAATGACCAGACTCTAATTGTGCTATCCAAAGATGCACTTGCCACCATGGAATTATCTGCCGACACTTTGATATCAGAAATCTCATTTCTATGGCCTCTACACACCGCCAACAACATGCCAGTTGCCACCGACCATATCTTCAATCTGGCATCGTCAGAACCTGTGATGATGTATTTTCCTGTTTTGTCAAATGCCACACAGTAGATGGCAACCCTGTGTCCGCGAGAGGTGCGATGGTATTGTATGTGTTCAGCATAGTCGGAGGGGGAGCGGGGGAAGGTGGGGTGTTGTGCCGCTGGAGATGCACCAGATTCACGCAGTGAGAGTAGTGATGGTAGAGGAGGGCGGCGGATGGGTCCCATGTGAGGTTGACGTAGCCATCTTGGTGGGGGGGGAGGAGGAGGGAGTGGGTGGAGGAGAGCCCCTGCTCCTGCTCCTCCTGCTCTTGCTGCTGCTGCTGCTGCGTCTGGTGCTGAGGTGGATGGTAATTGGTTTGGTGGAATGAGAGAAAGACTTCCGTGTCCTAACAACGTATTAAGGCCCTGTAAAAGGGGCTGGGGCTGCTCTTGTCTGCGATGGAGAACCAGACACGCGAGAGCTGATTTCAATGTGTCGGTTGAAATGTGGGAGTAGCGTTGCCGGAGTTGATCTACTGTCATTGACTGCCTTTGGCCTGTGTAGTCAAAGCGGCCTGGGAGTAAGTTTTGAGAATATGCTTGCTGTGCTATTTGATGTGCTAGTGGTGCAAAAGGTCCAGTGAGCAACTCTTGAATGATGAGGTAGAGGAGCTCTTCCTGTGAGACGTCTGGCAATGGGAGATGGGCGACGTCGGCAGTGATGAGAGCATCCTGACCAACTTGCGTCATAGTATCAATTCGTGGCAACAGTGCAGCTAAGCTTATTCTGTAATAGACAGGCCTTTCAGCGGCTTAGTGGAAAAGTTCTTGGTGCTTAAGGATTGATTCCGAATTTGATCGACTGACGTGCCCCCTTTTGACTTTCAAAACTGTCAACAATTTTGGGGGGCTTGCGTGCACAGAAGAGGGGAGGTTTCTGATCTCCAAACACCTCAGACCTGGGATTGATTCGATCTCAGATAAATTTGTGTCATAAAACAGTCATTCTTTTGTGCAGGCCGATTCGAAACAAGCTATAACGTTGTAGTGACCGTATATCTGCATGTAAAACAGATCCCCACCGTTGCTTTTTGAGGGTAGGGACCACAAACCTTTCCCCTAGTGCCTTCATCGACCGAATCAGAAATGAGAGAAGAGCGGCGCCAATCAGTCTCTCTTCAAATTGGCTTCAATTTAACAACTTAAGATGCCCTCAGAGCAAATATTCATAGCAGGTGGGGCTATAGTCGCTTCATACCTCACATTCGTCCTCGTGTCATATCAAGAAGTCAAGACAAAAATAGATTCTCAATTAGCAAGAGGCGAAGAACCATACCAGTTAAACGTCTCCGACTCTCAGAAATCAAACAGCAAGACAAAGAAGAAGCGAAGGAAGTCTTAGATTTATCATGGAGACGTCTTTAGGTCATCCATTACTCTCCCCGACCACCACTGCAGCTGCAGCTGGCCCTGTCATCCATAACAAAATTGCTCCATTCTTACGCTTCCTTCTCCATTTATTCAACACTGCATTCGCTGCACTAGGGTTATCACTCATTTCATGGGCTTTATACACTGGATACAAACCTTCTACACCTCCACCTCTTGGTATTCCAACTGTCAACACAATTTCTATTTCTTCTTCTTCATCAGATGAAAACTACTTGTATAAAGGTTCCTGGTTTTTAACAACAGCTGGATGCTATGGATCATTCATACTAGCCATATCTCTCATGGGATTTAGTGCAGCTAGGTATTCAGTCATGGGTCTGCTCAGTATTTATGTTGTTGGCCTTGGTGTAGGCACCCTGCTGGAGTCCGTCTCTCTTCTCATCCTCTTCACACCAAACAAGATCGAGCGACAACTCCCTAGTGATGATCCATATTGGAAAGAATTTATAAATTATGTTTCATCTGATGAGGACCATGCAGCTGAGGTGAAGGTGGTAGTATTGACGTTGATTGGAGCTCAAATAATGGCAGCTGTGCTGGCGAGCTTTTTGTATAATATAATTAGAGAGGCGACGGATGCGTGGATAGATCAAAGATATGAGATTAGACAGAGGCAGAGGATGGAGTATGAGAGTATAGCAGCGAGGGCTGCAGGGGAGGTGGGTAGTAATAGAGTGAGAAGAAAATATGGACTTGATAGGAGACAGATTGAAGCGGTGGAATTGGAAGCGGGGTTGTGGGAGTGACACACAGTAGGAGATGTTAAGAAAAGTGAATAAAATGCTAAATGTAGATGGACATGGAAGCATGTTTGACATCCAAAACTTGTTGTAACCGTTATGATCATTGAGACTTTAAATGCTATCGACGTTTGACAGAATTTTAAAGACTCCGAGACCTTTTTTGAATCATTTCCACATCTAATGCTCCGGCTCTTAAAGGCGTTCGTTGATGCTGCTGACAATAAACAGAACAAAAAATCAGCCGCAAAACTTAGAGATAGAGGGATGCTCTCGGGAAAAGTGGAGGCCTACTCCAACATTGACGATGAAACAGGCAGCCCCACTGGCGTAACAACCTCTGCCGCCTGGGCCTCAGCCAAGGGTCGCCGCCCCCGGCAAGAAGACACCGTCCACTGTGCCTTCATAGACCATGACATTCAAACCATTGGCTGCTTTGGCGTCTTCGATGGCCATGGAGGACCAGATGCATCAACATTCGTTCAAGGCAGGTTGTTCCAACATTTTAAAGAGCTCTTATCCACGACCTCCCTAGAGAATGCAGCCCAAGCCCTCTCGGCAGCTTATGCATTAACAGACCAAGAATACTTGGAAATAGATGAAGAAAAACTCAACAATGATGGCTGCACTGGTTGTACGTGTCTTGTCATCGGGAGACGGCTCATCACCGCACATGTAGGCGACAGCCGAGCGGTACTGGGATCAGCAGATGGCAAACATGTCGTAGTACTATCAGATGACCATAAACCGTGCAGACCAGACGAGCTAGAAAGAATAAAAGAAGCAGGGGGAGATGTTAGATATAGCAGCAGCTGCTCCAGAGTAGAAGGGGTGCTGGCAGTTTCAAGGAGCTTTGGCAACAGAAAGATGAAATACCTAATAATTCCCCATCCTGAATTGAGAGAGGATGCACTGAAGGCTGGGAAAGGGGATTGTCTGGTGATAGCTACGGATGGAGTGTGGGATGTGTTGAGTAATGAAGAGGCGGTGAAGTTGGCGGTGCAACATGATGATGTGGAGGAGGCGGCTATAGCTTTAGTGGCAAAAGCGTATTCTAAAGGGTCTCAGGATAATATTTCATGCATAGTGTGTAGATTTGTGCATCTTGAAGATTAATTTAATAAGGTGTAATGATTGGTGGTTACACAATTCACTGCTTCAAAAATGATGAAAGCAACGACAGACTGTCTCTATCTCTGAAGATCAGAGTTTTCCTCTAAAGATGCTCAGAGTTGCCCCCTCTATTGATGGTGACTCTTTTGAAGAGATCATGCACAAACTTATTCCGGACCTGGGGCACCCTGCTGGGACTGGCCCATGTGCAGAGCTTTCATCAATGATAGGAATCTGCACTGGGGAGGCAAGCCTTTCGGATAGAATTGCCCCTTATGATGATGGTGATGGCATATAACATATTCCTTACAAAAGGGTCAAAAGAAACATCATTCCTGCTCCAAGAGTAGAGGCCTATATGAAGTGGAAGGGAGCAGATGGGGTGGCAGCCGAGCTTGGTGTTCTAGAGTAAACAAGATCATTTTGTATGGCGACAGCTAGAATATACCAGGAGGATGTGTTTGAAAACTTATGATTATTTTTGTAGGGGAGGGGGGCTTTTCTAGGGGGGATGGCAGCCACTGATTCATTTCAGATTCAAGGCGGCAGACATATCACCTTGATTACCTTCATAAGGAGCAAACCCGCCTATAAAAAGAACATATTTTGATCGAGCACTACTTTTATGAGTATGAAAATATCACAATTACCCAGTTGCGATATCGGAAAGTGAGAGGCAGCCTAATCATTCAAAAGAAGAGATCAAACCTTTCTAAAGAATGAGAAGCGACCGACTTTGAGGCATTTTTTTGGTTGACTTGTAGCATCATGAGCATTGGAAACAAATTCTTGCTCGTTACATTTCTATCCCTGTCACTCTACCATTGCTTGGCTGACTCCTTCCCCGACAGTTTTACCACTGTTCAATCAGATGGTAAGCATTTTTATAACTACTATTCACAACACCCACCATTATTTTCCATCATACTAATCCACCTCTACTATACTTTATATAAATACACACACAGTGGAAGCACTTCACCTCTTTATCAGTTCATTCGCAGATCTCCCAGTCTCCTGGTCAGCCCAAAACGACCCCTGTGGATATCCAGATTGCGGCCATGACACCCCAACAATATGCTCTTGGGAAGGCATAGCATGCAAAAACTGGCGCATCATTAAGATATCATCACCATTATGCATCTCTAACAAATTAGTTCCCTGCCGTCAGGTTTCTGGCATATTCAACCAAGAACTAAACCTTGATGATAATAGTAGTACTACTACTACTAGAGCATTTTCAAATCTTCAAATTATAGATTTCAAAAATAGCAAAATAACAGGAGAGTTGCCACGCACATGGGCCAACATCACCTCGTTGGAAAAGGTTGATGTCACTGGTAGTAGTCGTATCAGTGGGAGCCTCCCCAATACATGGGGTGAGCTCCCCAACCTCACATCCTTGGATGTCAGTAAGACGGGGATAAGTGGTAGCTTGCCTTGGGCTTACAACTCACTACAAAACATTGCATACATCAACTTGCAAGGTAATTGCGGGATGTGTGGCCCTCTTTCTACTAATCTAACAACAAGAGCAGTGGTTGTAACCAAAGGCACTAGTATCGGGTTTGCATGCAGCACCACCAACTGCAACTCGTTAGCTCTGGGATTCCTCGCCCAGGCCGTTATTGTCCTGGCTATCATCCTCATGCTGGTATTTAGTTGTTGTTGGCGAAGATGTTATGTGTTTAGTAATTATGCAGCTGTCCCCGAGGAAGGAAGGGGGTGGAGGTTGGTACGTAATGTGGTGACTCCTCAGAGAGCCCCAAGAGGAGGGTGGCGGGAAGGAGGGGAAGAGGAGGAGGAAGATGGTGCAGATGGGACCAATCATAGTGTGAATTTAGATGATGATGATGTGGGGGATAAAGATGGGAGTATTATTAAGGCTGTGCCTCCTATTATTATTATAGTGATGCCTGATGGAAATGAATTGTGTACAGCTCGTATTGATGAAGGGTTTTTGGAAGCTGCTGCTGCTTCTGCGAAGAAGAAGAAAGAAAAAGTAGACAGGGAGGAAGAAGAGCAATTGAAGATCAGCAGCAACAGTTGGACAGTTGGTGTTGTTGCTCGGGATATGAAGGAAAGTAGTGGCAGTCAAAGTGGAGAACCATCATCATCTTCTTCAGGAGTAGGATCTCCCTCTTCTTCATCGTCAGCTGCATCGTCTGTCGTCGGTGATAGAGCGCCGCATCGACCACCAGTAGGAATGGTTCATTTGCCACCTCCAACACAACAAGAACAACAGCAGGAAGAAGAAGGGAGGAGAATATCACAAGATCCAACTGATGATGCAGCAGTGGATAGGAGTGAAAGAGGAACTACTGGTACTACTGGTCGAGGTGAAAGCAGTACCACTGCTGGCAGCATACCACCAACAAGACGTTCTCATAGTCACAGGCAACAAAGAAGACGGATTCCTATAATGTACAAAATTGAGCTTGATGAGCCATCACAGGCAAACGAAGACGATTAGCTGTAGCCTGAAAGAAGAAGAGTGAACAACTATAGAAAATGAATAAATGGATGAATGAATGTGTGCTCGTGAAAGTGATGCACGCATGTTAGATAATTGTTTTAAAATGTATAATCTTAGAGTAGTGCTTTGTTTACATAGTTGGAAGGAGGACGACACGCAGCAATCCCAGCCTCCTGCATGTGGGGCTCCTTTGGGTGAGCAAAGGTTTGAGTTTTGGTTCCTTTAGCACATTCTCCCACACAATCACGAATCGATGACAAGCATAACATTCCCACAACTACTTTGTTTACATTAAAATACCTTTCCCCATCACTGGTTTCTAGAAAATTTCTGTCGATTGTTTTCTGATTTTACAAGTAACATAGAGTGCAAAATGCATGCGTTGTGGTCAACATTCCCACCCCCAATATCTAATTTACACCCTATATATTACTACACATTGTAACCATACATCTTTGTATTACTCAACTAAGACAAGCTCTGAATCTTCATCAGCAAATTTAGCTTTATGATTATCAAACAGCTTCTTCAATGCATCAACATATCTCTTGTGATACTTGTCCACCATCACTCTAAACTCGGCACTATCAGGGTCACCTTCATATTTTGGAACTTCCATTGGAGCTCCAACTACTATATTCAAAGGTACTGAGAGGGGGAGGATCCCTCTGCTAAAGAACAATCCATTGCCTAGTGCAAATGGCATTATGAAGCCAAGTGTTTTCTCAAACTTCCTCTGCCATTTTTCTAACACCTTTCTGATACCAGACTCCAGAGAAAGTTCATTGATTGTGTGAAATGTGTCTGTTTCACCAAAACTATACACAGGTACCAGTGGGGTGCCTGTTAAGAGAGCTATTTTAACAAATCCTTTTCTTCTTGCTAATACAAGATGATGCTTCCCAGGGCAGCTGTAGAGACTTTCAGCTGCCCCTCCTACTGCTATGCACACTGAACGGTCCCCCCGACTCAGAATCTTCAAGCAACTATCTCTACTCACATCACATGCGCCCAGCAGTAGAAGGTATTCTCTCAGGAATGGGGCTCTAAAATTCAGTCGTAAGGTCAGTGTTCTTACGTCGATGCCAGGGAAGAGTTCAGACCAGCCCAGTGTTTCAGTAACAAAGGAGAGAAACCCCCCGAATGCCAACAAGCCGTGGGGATGGAAAATAAAGATGTATTTGTTGCCGGGAGGCAATAGGGTGGTTCTGTGGAGTGTGGCTGATGGGAAGTAATTCTTGAGGGCTTTCCAAACAAACCAATGTCTAAGTGGCTTGCCCCAGGTAGCGGTAGTGGAGGGTCTAGTACCATGAGGGGTGAAGCAGATGTAGTAGGTATAGAGGAGAAGCGGCAGTGACAGGAGCGGAAAGTGGGAGACGATCCATATGCAGATAACCCAGCACCAAGTGAAATAACCAAATGACAAGCCGTAGTATAATGCTGCAAGTTTTTGACCAAATGTCGGTCTGTGAGGGGTAGCTTTGGTTAAATGATCAGTTTCGAAATCCCCAGATGATTCTCTTTTGATTGTTTTCATTTTCCACAAGAGGAGGTGTTCATGGTAGTACTACAAGTTCATTGTGTTGTTAATACAATCAAAGAATGAAACGAGGCTATTTATCATGTGGGATTCCTCTATAAAGCAAGTGAGCGGAGCTGGTGGTCAACTGCAGAGCACGCTGACAGAGCAATCCTGCTGGGATGGTTTTTTGAAAAACAGAGAGTTGAAATTGACAACACCTTAAAATTCAGACGCCTCATGCATGGTTCTGCGACACTATATCGTACAAAGTGAACCTTGAATGTGTTATTTAGTTCAATTCGATTGGAAACATCGCCTACAAAGCAGCTAAGCAATTGATTACTACTTGAAAGCTAGATATATCAATCTAAAGCCACTCAATTCGTTTTGAATGGGTGTATTTATCAATGTATGGGTGAGTGGGTGCTTTGATGCAAAATTTCTGACGAGAACAACGATGTCCCGAATTGACAATTACGTAACTGTTAATTATAGTATGCTCCATTGACTGACTGACTTAAACTCCCCAATTCTTCTTCTTCACCACCCACATATACAGGCGTTATGCTTCATTACTATCTTCTATGGCATTCAAGCAGCAAGGATACCACTTGAGACTGTTCTCCCAGACCCGGGCGACATCCCGGACACTGACTCTCCGCTTCAATCAGAATACAAGTACAAAGAGTTCAAGGTACCTGCTGGACCTCAGCAGATTTCTATTCAAGAGGGACCTTCAACCAATGGAACTGCTATGGCAACCATCGAAGCTGTTCAGGGCTTTGTCAAGCCCTGTGGCACCAAGTTTTGCCTCAATGGCAAGCCCTACTTCTTCGGTGGCACTAACTTTTGGAATCTCCACGCTTTGAATGATGACCGCGGTGTGACTGGCTCTAAAGCATTTATTAAGAATGAACTTGAAACCCAAGCAAAGAAGGGGGTCAATGTTATCCGCATCTTCAGTCATTCTGACGGTCGAGCAGGCTGGAGAGAACGCCATCTTCAGCCCAGGCTCGGTGTGTTTGATGAGGAGGCTTTGAAGTTGCTCGATTATACAGTTGCCACTGCTGGGGAGAATGGCATCCGCCTTATCATGTGCCTTGGTAACTACGAACCCTTCACTGGTGGTATGCAGCAGTATGTTGACTGGGTTTTAGGTCAAGGAAAAGACAAGGAGCTGTTCTACACCAACGCCAAGGTCAAGGAAGCATACAAGGCGTGGGTAAAGATGCTGGTGACGAGGAAAAACACTGTCAATGGTAGATTGTACAAGGACGACCCTTCCATCCTAGCTTTTCAAGCACTCAACGAGCCACATACACGCGATATGTATGAGAAGAGCAAAGGATTGGTTCCAGGAAAGATGGTCCTTGACTGGCTCACTGAGATGGTTGCCTTTATCAGAGGTCTTGGAGTGCAACAAATGATTAGCAGTGGTGAGGAAGGATACAAAGCTGATGGTGACGTATCCGCCCCTCATAATAACTGGATTAACGGAGGCTACAAGGGCGTCGACTTCAGAGGAAACATCCAAAAATCTGGAGTGGACTACACCCAGATACACGCATATCCAGACAATTGGGGCTTCACTCCTGACAATTATAAGTCTTGGTACGGTCCCAACTTTATCAAAGATAGAGCCAACATAGCTTTCTCTTATAACAAACCTATTATTGTTGAAGAGTATGGGCTGGCTCTGGGAAGAGAAGGGTGGAAAGGTGTATCGAGAGACTCTGTGATGGACTATGTCAACAAATGGGCTCAAGATTCCGGGTATGCTGGCTCTTTGATTTGGGAGGTAAAGGCAGGTAATAAACAGCACAGTCAAGGCTATGTGTTTAGTTACGGTGAAGATGGAACCAATGCTGTTACTCGTCAGTATACTTGGGCAAAGGAAAAGAATGGCGGCAGTGCGAGTGGCGGCGGTGGTAGTACTACTGGAGGAGGAGGAGGTGGTGGTGGGTCTCAATCAGAAGAGTGTACAGATATCCCACCAAACAACACATATACCTGTGTGCAGCAGGCTGGTTGGGGTAAATGCAAGGAATCATGGATGCGAGGATTTTGCCTGAAGAGCTGCAACAGATGCACTACTGGAGGGGGAGGAGGAGGAGGAGGAGGAGGAGGAACCTGTACCGATGTTAGCCCCGACAAGAGGTACACTTGTCAACAACAGGGCAAATGGGGTAAATGCAGTGGGTCTTGGATGAAAGGCTACTGCCAAAAGACTTGTGGCAGATGCTGAAAAAAATGAGTAGTCAGCGGTACGTCCTTAACATGCTAGTCAGCTTCATCGCAAGTTCCACACCCTCTTCCTTGCTCTGAAATGGTATACTTACCATGTTTGCATGTAATTACACACATCACGACTGAATAAGAGAACATTTTCAAAAGAAACACCATGCAGCTGTGTAAATTGATGGCAAGTAGAGAAGAAGAATGTGCTCCCTCTCTCTGTATCTTTTTCCTCGCTCCCCTCGCTCACTGCCTCTCTCTAATCTCTCTCTTCCAGGTTGCCACACTACTGCTGGTACTCTTGAACCTAGCACCGAGAGTAAACTGTCAGAACTCTGACACCACAGCCACAGCTTTCCCTACAATTCCTGATACTGACTCTCTCCAAGAGCAGCTCCTCAAATATGACCGCCACTCTCATTACTCTCCTAGCAGCAGCAGCAGCACCCCCCTTGTTTCTTCCCTAGAAGACCCCCCTACCACTGGCAACTCTTCTACTGCTATTTCTACTAATATGGATAGGTTTCTGACAATATGCGGTACCACATTCTGCATAGGTGGAACCAATTCCACCTACTACCTAGCTGGCACCAACAGGTGGGATCTCCACGCTCTACAAGAAGATGAAGGCATTGAAGGCTCCAAGGCCTCCATTTACGATGCAATCAAAACACATGCAGACAAAGGAGCTAATGTCATCCGAATATTCAGTCACAGTGAAGCCAAAGCAGGATATGGTAAGCGACCAATTCAACCAAAACTGGGAGAGTACGATGAAGACGCATTGGTTGTCTTGGACTTTACCTTATCTGTTGCTCGGGAGTTTGGAATCCGTTTAATACTCGTAATGACGAATTTTGAACCCTTTACTGGTGGCATTCAGCAGTATGTTGATTGGACAATAGGCCAAGGAAGGGACAAGGAGCTGTTCTACACCAACCCTGGTGCTAAACAAGCGTACAAAGATTACGTCTCCATGCTTCTCAATCGTGTCAATACGGTCACTGGTATCAAATACAAAGACGACAGTGTCATTGGGTTTGTAGAGCTCATGAATGAGCCTCATACTCGAGATAACTGGGAGTCTAATAATGGTATAGAGCCTGGAAGTCTGGTGTTTGATTGGCTGAAGGAAATGTCTACCTGGCTCAAAGAAACCGTTGGCCTCAAGTCTCTCTTGTTATCTGGGGAAGAGGGTTACCGAACCGATGGGCACCTTAGCGACACCGACCCCCACTACTACTGGATCAACCGTGTCAAGGGTGTTGATTTCAAGAGAAACGTGCAAGACATCCCCCTTATTGATGCAGCCACATGTAGAGGATACCCAGACAATTGGCTGGTGCCCCCATGGAAGTACAAGACCTGGTATGGTGATGTGTTTTTCAAAGATTTAGCTGGCATTGCCCATGGTGCTGGCAAGCCTATTATTATGGAGGAATATGGCCTCAGTTTAGGGAGACCTAACTGGGAGGATGAAAGCAGAGAGGAGGTGTTGGGGGCGCTGAATGAGGCTGCAAATGAGAATGGATTTGCTGGTAGCTTAGTTTGGGAAGTGGATGGTGAACAGGAGAGGGAGGCGTTTGCTGGCTACTCCTTTTCATATGGTGGTAAGTTGTTATTGTTGTGATTGCTGGACGTGGGTTGCTCTTGATCTCTATCCCTCCTCCTCCTCCTCCTCTTCTTCTTCTGACCTAATCTCCCCTTTCTGTATTGACCTTTTGTACTGCAGAGGATGGGACTGAAGCTGTGTTGAACCAGTACAAATGGGCTGCTGATAAATGAATGGCCAGTAATAGAAGTTGTAGAAGTACATATCTCTTTTCTTATTTGTACTGTAACCATT
>Ga0114919_10000399_pt1 | contig 33096 bp, 42 predicted proteins | sample BlataG_FD_88682 | JGI IMG/M metagenome (GOLD analysis project Ga0114919, IMG submission 88682) | Deep subsurface microbial communities from Black Sea to uncover new lineages of life (NeLLi) - Black_00105 metaG | ecosystem: Environmental > Aquatic > Marine > Oceanic > Sediment | place: Atlantic... | reverse complement strand
GGGGGGGGGATTGATTGATTTTTGATTTGGGTGTTGGAAGGATTTGGAGGAACATACGTCTAATGAGTCAATGATATCATTAGTAAATGGAATAGCTAGTCCAGAAAACCTGGAATCGACTAAATCGGTGCGACGTCCAAGAGGCATCTCTCTGATGTTATAATAAATTGAAGTTATTTCAAAGCATCAAAGGTTTTAATTCAGAAACGTAAATTCTGAGGGTAACTTTAAACGTTGAATATGCTAGCATTATAAAACATTGGCGTGGCAGATGCCTTCTTGTACTCCTGCTGTGCTTCCTGACGCCTCTGTAGATCTGAGATCTGCTGTTGCCATAAGAGACAGCTGACTCTCAGTCAACAGTAAACACGTTCCTCTTATGTTTTGATACCTCTAATGCTATTACAGAGTATCAATATATCTACAAACAACTTATAAACCGGTTGAACTTCATTAGATGAGGCTCTGACCACTTTGACTACCAGTCCATATTTCAGATCACCCAGCCAATTCAGCCACTCAGGGAACTTAAATTCAACATATCACCGGTATTTGACAGTTAACACACCACATATGCCCGCAACTAGTGCATTGATAGCAATCTATTAGCTTCCATATTGCAATCGCCGATGCCATCGAAATCCGCCACCGACCCATCACCAGCAGCACAACCCCCACTCTACTCCCCACAACCACAACCACAATCCACCCCCAAGCGTGCACCTTCACAGCGATCCAAGGGAACATGGTCTGCAGGAGAAGACTCGCGCCTCATTCGCCTTGTTGCCACGATCGGAGAAGGCAATTGGAGTCAAATCGCAAGAAACTTTCCTGGCCGCGTTGGAAAGCAATGCAGAGAACGCTGGCACAACCAGCTTCGCCCAGATATTAAGCGCCATGCTTGGGATGAGAGTGAAGAGGTTCTCCTCATTGAATCACACAAGTTGTTGGGTAATCACTGGGCAGACATTGCAAAAACAATTCCTGGAAGGACGGAGAATGCAGTGAAAAATCATTGGAATGCCACTCTTCGTCGTAAGGATCCTGTCTTTGTCAGTTCCCCTGCTGCTACTGCTAATGGTATCGGTGGTGGTGATGGTATTGGTCAAAGTAGCAGCACAAGTTCAACAGATCGAATAGTCAGAACTCCTTTGAAAGAATACATGATAAGCATTGGATTATGCCAAGACACCAAGAAGGTATCAAAGAATAAGCGAGCGAGACAAGGGACCAGCCATGCGACAGAAGAAGAGAGGGTGAAGGTGTCACCAAGAGAGGATCAGAAACAAACACAACAACAAGAACAGCGCAAAGATGTACAGAAATCGTTTGATATTAGAAAACATCAGCGGGATGAAAAGCATCATGCTCAGCCCCCCAAGAGAATAAAACCCCTCCTCCCCTTCCCTCCTCCTCCACAAGTCACCGCACCCACCACCAAAATAACAATGAGGAAGCAACATCCCATCCCACCAGCTACAGATCTTGACAATATTCTTCACTGGATGTCGTCTACTGCTGGCGGTAGTGGAAAAAATGATGTTGCAGGACCAGGTGACGTTATGAAAAGTGATCCAACTATATTTCCAGACCATAACACTACTACTAATATGAATACAAGAACAGTCATCACTCCAACAACCAGTCTCTTTTCTCCAACAGCAGTGGCAGCTGCCTTCCCAGAAATAGGATCATCAACCGAGCCCACCAACGACACTGCCTTCAACACTGTTTTGCCTCCCTTATTCAGTCCCCACGGTCCTAATTTCCTATCTGATGATCACCATCATTCCAACAATGGTAAGTACGATATTATTACAAACAACATCAATTTGTTTACTCCTGTTGAATACGGAGACATTGTTGGTCCTAGGGGTGGTACTGGCAGCGGGTCTGGTCTGAAGCATCCCAGCTACCATATGCATCACCATCCTTCTCCTCTTCCCTGAGGAGGGTGTAGAAGATGATAATGATGTATAGTAAATTGGCCGTCTGTGTAGGCAATAGACCTATTCAAGGGTGAATACCATTCATATCTTTTTAAATAAAAATCAAAACACAAAGGAACTAAAAACCTGAGCAGCAATTGTAAAAGCGTATATAATATAAGCGTATCTCAGGGCTTCATATTACGTATATACTCCTCCTCTACGATTCAAAAAAAGGTCGTGGACACTTATCAAAATTCAATACTTGTTGTTCTTTCATAATTGAATCCTTTTGCCCATCATATATTACTACTCTTTCTTATTATTATCCTGGGAGGCTGCCTCCACCAAGTCCTCCCAAGAGACTCCCAAGGTCAAGGCCACCCAAATCCAATCCACCACCACTAAGTCCTCCCAAGAGAATACCAAGGTCAAGGCCACCCAACAATCCTCCCAGTGGATCTTTGGAACCATCAGCTCCATCATCACCACCAACATTGCCGTTGCCTCCTCCCAACAAGCTGGGGAGCAACTTCAGAGCAGCACCAAGAGCCTCGGGATCATTCAGAATAGCATTAAGAATTAGCTGGAGATCAGCCATATTGGTTCCATTACCACCACCAGTAAGAGCGCCAAGCAAACCCCCCAAGCCACCAAGTGGATCAGAAGTGCTGTTACCGTTGCAACCAAGGAGAGAGGCGATGGAGTCCATGCCGAACACCGGGACCTGATCAAGTCCAGCTGGAAGGAGAGACCCAAGATCATTATCAATATCAGCAGTAGCGTCACCAGTTTGCTGAGAGATAGTTTCCAAAGCTGTACAAACTTGGTCTTTCAACAAAGGGATCACATTGAACAAACCCCTAATGCCAGCTTCAAGTCCTCCACCTTCAACGCTGGAGGTGATTGTACTGATCAAGCCAAGGACAATCTTTACCAATGGCTGTTCATTCGCAACAATAGCCTTTCCTTCCACTGTATTGCTTCCTTCTTCAATACCATTTGCATTCCAAGAAGAGTTACCACCGAATGCAAGCAGCAATAGCTCCCCGACTGAGTTCCCAACGACATTGCCTCCATTCACCATTACAACTCCCTCTCCATCTCCGCCCACTCCGACAGCAGCTCCAAGAAGAAGCTGGTTGTTTGAAATATCAGAGTCTTCATCAATATTGATGTTCAAGAATGCACCACCTTCAACACCAACAGCACCACCCAGAATGGCTTGGTTGTTGGCAATAGTAGACCCAACAATGTCAATTGTCATGTCCAGGGTGGCTGGAGAGCCAATGGCGGCCAATGCTGCCAGTTGGTTGGTGGTAAAGGTGGAGTTTGATAAGGAGATGGAATAGGATGCAGCTTGCATTGGTAGAGCTTCCATTATCAAACCTTGATGACCATCCATGGAGCAGGTGTCCAGGGTGACTGTGACGGTGGAGTTGGCTGGGGCGGAAGACATGACCTTGAGGACCTCACCAACCGCCTCGCCTTCAAATTCGACTCCTTGGAAGACGAGCTCCCAAGATGTTGCATTGGCTCCAGCAGAAATGACATCTTCCCATGAAGCAGTGGAGTTGCCAGCAAAGGATATGGTGTCTGTGAAGGTGTTGGCACAAGCAAAAGCGAGAGTGCCGTCTGTAGATTAAAGAACAGAGGGGTTGCGATTTTTATGTCGGTACCATACCAGGTTGGTTGAATGCCAGGTGGCAAAAAGTTTAGTAATAATAAACAAGGCGACTTTATGGCACATACCTTTGATATCGGCTGCACACTCATCAGCAATAGCATAAGGTTGAGATAGGGCCATGCCAGCAACGGTAGCGACCAGAAGAGGTTTTAAGAATCCCATCTATGCCCAAAAAACAATTGACTGTGATCCCAACGGACAGTAATATGGGATTATGTCTGTAATATATGAGAAACGAAGGGTCACCTCTGATATGAACGTTATTATCTTTGGTATTTTTGAGTCTGAGGGGAGAAATTCGAGTCTTTTTGACGCGTGATTTGGGAGACAGCTCTCATTTCTGACCCACCCTGGACATTCAGGTGGAGGTGAATACCTCCCTCCACCCTCTTACTTCGAAACTACATGCTCTATACCGATAGAACAACTAAATCAGCATATAAATATGAATCCAATGCACACTCAGTTTTGTTCTCGGCGATTCAAGCTGTATTTCGCAGCACAGAAAGACTCTAGATGCATGTCAGGTTGTGGTATCCACATTGTCTCTTCTTATGGCCAAAAGGTTTGTTTTAGCTGATCAACAACGCCTACAATTCCGTCTCCATACGTTCCTTGTTTCTAATCGACACTTCTCTCCATTCTTTTACGCAGTCTAATGCTGCTCCACCACCTCCCGACACGTCTGCCTCACCCCTAGCCCCTTGGTCGCTCGGCTCTTCTGCAGACGCTGTGGGAACCAACAGCAACAATAGTCAAAGGCAGTTAAATTCTTCAAACGCTAAAAAAAAGAAGCTGGTAGTCAAGACTCCAGTCAAAAGAAGAAATAAACAGCAGCCCAGTGCTGCAGCTCTTGTTGATGAAGATGGTGACGATATCGTAGCAGAAGATGCTCGTTTTGTCAATTTTCTGGGTGATAATGAATTAGATGATGAAGGAGAGAATGATTCTTACTTAGAAGAAGATGGCAATATAGAGGTTTATAGTGTTAATGAAGAGGAGGAAGAAGACTACTATTATGACGATGATGATGATGACAAGGAGCCCCGAGTAGCAGGAAAACGTCTTCCTGCTGAGGTCCGTTGCTTTGACACAGCTCGCATCTTCCTCAAGGGTGGAGATGGAGGAAGGGGATGTGTAGCATTCAGAAGAGAGAAATTTGTTTCCAGAGGAGGTCCATCTGGAGGCAATGGCGGGCTGGGTGGCAGTATCTGGTTGGAAGCCGACGTTGCTCTCAATTCTCTCTTTGCCTTCCGTAGACAAGTACACTTCAGAGCAGATCCAGGCACGCCTGGCCAAGGTTCAGATATGCATGGAGCTGGTGGTAAAGATACAACTGTGAAGGTTCCCCCCGGCACGATTGTCAGAGCCAGAGACACAGGGGAGCCTCTGGCAGAGCTGGTCAAGCCAGGAGACAAGGTACGTCTTGCAGCTGGCGGCAGAGGCGGTAGAGGCAACTTAGCATTCAAATCATCACGTAACACTGCTCCTGCAATTGCAGAATTTGGTGAGAAAGGAGAAGAATTGTGGGTCGATTTGGAATTAAAGTTGGTGGCAGATGTTGGCATCATTGGCGTGCCCAATGCCGGCAAGTCTACTCTTCTCTCTGTAGTATCAGCGGCCAAACCCAAGATTGCCAACTACCCTTTCACCACCCTGGTTCCCAACCTGGGAGTATGTTCTCTAGACTTTAGAACTACAGTATTTGCAGATGTTCCAGGTTTATTGGAAGGCGCACACGCTGGAGTGGGTTTGGGCCACCAGTTCCTCCGTCACACCCAAAGGTGTAGGGTATTGGTGCACGTCATTGATGGTACTTCTCCAGATCCTCTTGGGGACTATGCTGCCATTAGGCAGGAACTAGAGCTGTTTGAGCCTAAATTAGCAGAAAAACTACAAATTGTGGCATATAATAAGACAGATGTACCTGATTCCGGGGATTATTGGGAGGAGATTAAACAGGAGCTGACGTCGGATAAGTTTGGTGTGGAGGAGGAGAATCTCTTGGCGATATCAGCTGTCACTGGGAAAGGTGTGACTGATCTAGTCAGAAGGGTGCATGCTGTGTTGGATTACCTAGGAGAGATAGAACAAGCAGCAGCAGGAGATGATGAAGAAGCTACCTTGGCCGCTGATTTGGCTACTGTGTACGAAAGGAATGAAGCCAAGATCGGCGACTTTACGATTGCGCTGGAAAAGAGCGTCACGCCATGGGTTTGGACAGTGAGAGGAACTGCCATAGAAAGATTTGCACAGATGACAGATTGGTCCTACTATGAAGCAGCACGTAGATTCCAGAGAGTGCTGGATGCATCTGGGATTAATGCAGCGCTCAAGGCACAAGGAGCAGTAGATGGGCAGGTGGTGGTGATTGGGGATCTGGAGTTTGAATATAGTGACGAGAAGAGTGATAAGGCTCTGTATGATAAGTGGTATAAGGAGAGAAGAGCTAATGGGGTGGTTGGGCGAGGTGAAAGTAAATGGCCTCATTGGAGTGGATGAGATGATTGTAGAAGGAAGAGGAGGAGGAGGAGTGAGATGGATGTTGGGGGAACAAGACTGGCATCAACCACCCCAAGCATTTTCTTTCTTTATTTTTTTGTACTTCCTTTTGACTTGGCATCTTATCTATCTACCACATTGCAACACATCTTTTACTCAATTCTCACAGATCCGCCAGGACCAGGCACATATACTTGAAAGTCAGGGAAGAATCTTTTCCCTCTTCCTTTACTGCTTCTTTCTCTCATCACTCCTGCTTTTGGCGTTAATGGCCTTGTAGTATTGGTATTGCTGCTGGTCGTCATATTCCCTGTCGTATTCCCTCTTCTTTTTGCTCCTCCTCCTTCTCCACTGTTTTCTTCTCCATTAACGCCACCACCTACCAGAGCTATATTCATCTGCACTAGATCACCAATATGCTTGCACACATCCATGGGATCATTGCATCTTAATAGTACACATGCATCTTGTATGAGTTGAGAAAGGAGCGGTCTGGGGAGACGGTCAGCACAGTCAACTCCTAATCTGGTCCTGACAAGAACCTCTGCTGCTGTCAATGGTCTTGGAACTAGTACTGATGATGCGGATGCGAATGCGGATGGATTATTATTATTGTATAAATGATATGAGGTACAGTTAGCAGTAGAAGTAGCGGATGTAGTGGTGGACTTAGCAGCAGCTAGTTGCCTTCTCAAAGACTCTACTGCCTGTGGAGGAGGTCTGGCAGCCACCTCCCTTCTCAACTCCTCCACTTCATGTTGTAATAAGACACACTTTTCTTCAGCTACTGCTGCTCTTCTTACCAAACAAGAGGTCTGTTCTTCCATGCATTCCAACTGCCTCTGCCTTGTGTGATACCAGGAAGCCATAGTTGTAGTTGTTGTTGTACTTGACGACGACGATGATGATGATGATTGTGGTGGTGCTGTCATTCTACAATCACCACCACCACCATCTTGAACGGCCACCAATCGTTGCTGCAACAGCCCCACCTCTGCTCTTGCAGCTGCTAAATCCTCTTGTAACGACGCATTCTCATTCTCAAAAATCCTTACTATATCCACCTGTCTTAATGGTCCAGCTGCTGCTGCTACTCGTCTGCTTCCCGTGTGTCCCGCCTCTCCTCGACCGGTAACATAAGCCCGTCTAATAGAATGGTATGCATCTCTATCAGCCTGAGCCCTCCTTGATTCCTTCTTCAACATATCCTGTAGATGGTTACCCAACCTCTCTATTTCAGCAGACTTTATTCTCAACTGCTTCTCTTGTTGTATCGTAATAGCTTTCAACCGTTTGGCTTCCTTGTCCGCACTCATCCCTACTCTTCTCAGTTGTTCCACTGCTTCATGCATTTCTCTTGATGTCTTTTCAGCTTGTTCTGCCCTTGTATTATATCGATCTGCATGTTTTTCCAGCGTCTTTATTTGCACCTCTGATCTAGCTTGTATCTGAGCCATCCTTCTCTCAAATGTGGTTTTGTATTCAGTCATGAGGGTAATGTAATCTGTCTTCTTGGTGCAATCTTTCAAGACATCACGTAGGGATGTCAGGAGAGTTTCTCGAGAGGGTAATACATTTCCATTGGTTTCTCCTGTAATGTGGTGTATGACTGTAAAACCTTGGCTGTACAGTAGGCTTTGAACTTCCTGCCATAATTTAGATGATAGATTGTTAGTGGGGGGAGGTGGAGAGGTGGAATGTGCTGATGTTGCTTGTGGTGGTGGTTGGTGTGAAGGTGGCACTGATACGGGTACTGACTGTCGAGTTGGACTCTGTGTGTACAAAGGTTCATTAGTAATGTTGGTCTGGGGCTCATTGCCGTCAATTGAATCAGTAAAAGAGGGATGTATGGTGCCTAGACTGCCACCATAATCATCGACAGTGATAGATGTTGTTGTCGGAGTTTTTAACGATTCGTCATCAATAGGAATGCCTCCCCCTACTGGGAGGGGATGGAGAGAGTCGTTGGGATTGCTGGTTGTACTATTGTCCCCAATACCATCACCTAGATTGCAATCATCAGTGTCTAGGTGGCAAATATGGCATGGCTGCTGCTGGTGGTGGTGGTGGTGTTGGCGTTGGTGGTGATCAAAGATGAAAGGAAGGGTGAAGGGAGCGGTGGTTGGAGGTTGGTCAGCCTCAGTGGATGAGGGTAAGTCATACTTTCGACGAAGTTCTATGTGTATGTGGAATGGTGACTGTTAGATATGAACGATTTCAGGATTGATAGAAGTTGTGGTAGATGTACGCACCTTTGAGGAAAAGGGTCAGATTTCTTTCAATGGCAGAGCCATCAGTGTCATCTTCACTCGGTGTGCGTTCCATGGCATTCAAGTCGGTATTGAAGTTTATTTATGCTATTTTAGTTGCGAGTTGATGGTTATAATGTAACTGATTGCTTTTATCCAAGTTCTGGTCAGAGGTGCCAAGTGAGTTGACCGACAGCTGCTTGTGTCAAAAGGAACATTGCCCTCTCAAAATCAATACTTCATATTTAGCAGCATGGGAGCGTATGAATGGACTTCGTAATGTAGATTGATTCCAATAATTGGTGCATAAGCAGACAAATTTATCCTAGGGCTATCAAAGACGATGATATACACTGTTTAAGAAGGTAAAACTATGCTACTCAAAAGAAGTACATTACACTTCAATAGCCCTGCTTTCACCTCGTCATTTATTAAGGCTAGAGCAGCTTGCAAAAACTAGATGTTGTCTTGTGGTATAGAGAGTCCCGTCACTATCATTCTTTCAAGTTGAATGGTCTATTAACTATTCATAATGGAGAAATGTCCTTAGATCCACCCATTGTTTGGGGATTGGGATCAGCTTGGACGTCAACTAACATGAAATCCATGCACCGTGGCAGACTAAGAAGGGATTTCGCCTCCCTATCAACTTTTAAAAAGCAAAAATGAATATGTCCTGGTATGTTTAGTAATTCATACTTTCAATACAACCAACCATCCCTCCCTCTGCTTGAAATAATAAATCTACATGCTTTGCATCTCTCTGATTTTTCGATTCGTTTAGGTTTTAGAGTTCATGCGCAGTGACTGAGCCATGAGACCAATATCAACCCGTATAAAATGCAAAACACATATATCTAACCGCACCCAGTTCTCCCAACACCCACTGCTTCCTCATTTCCACTGTCACCACCGCCCCAATGCTCTCCAACAAGAAGGTGATCAAGACCAAAACCAAGAAGAAGACAACCCCGTCACCCTCCCTGAGGATGACTCCCTCTCCACCGACCCATTCCTCTCCTCTCCTACCGACCTCCTCTCCGAATTCGAAGAAATCAACCAAGTAACCAATTTCACTGAGGACCTCCCCACCCACAAGGCAGGCTTCATCACCATCATCGGTCGCCCAAATGCCGGCAAGAGTACACTCATGAACGCCCTCATCAACCAACCCCTCTCTATTGTCACTGCCAAGGCCCAGACCACCAGGCACCGCATTCTAGGCATCCTCTCTGAACCTTCATATCAAGCCATCTTCTTAGATACACCCGGTATAATGGACGACGCCAGGAACGAGTTGGATGAACGGATGATGGAGTCAGTCAAGGTGGCGGTCAGTGATGCTGATGCACTACTGGCTATAGTGGATGCAACCAAGAACCCAGTGAATGAGTTGGCTATGATAAAACCTGGGAAAGAGTGGTCGGGGCCTCCGTTGGCTATATTGTTGAATAAGATAGATGCTTTAGGTGGTACTGGCAGTGGTAGTGGTGGAGGGGAGAAGGTGGAGGAGTTGGTGCACTGGTATAGAGATAATGCTGGATGCTCTACTACTAATAATAATAATAATAACAATAGTGATGATAGTGATAGTGATAGGATTACAGTTATAGCAATATCAGCATTGGAAAGACAAGGTCTTGACCAAGTATCCAGATGGGTAGAGAAACATCTCCCCCTGGGTCAATCACTATACCCGAAAGAATTCGTGAGTGAAGCCTCCGAACGCTTCTTCGTCAGTGAAATCCTCCGTAAACACATCTTCCTGCATTACCAACAAGAGATCCCCTATTCTGTGGCGGTAGAGGTAGCTGATTTCAAGGAAAGAAAGGGCAACAAGTGTTATATATCGGTTAATATATTCGTAGAACATGACAGGCAAAAGGGGATTATTATTGGTAAAGGGGGGCTGGCTTTGAAAAACCTGGCTAGTGAGGCTAGGGTGGAAATTGAGGAGTTTTTGGGGAGGAAGGTGTACATGGAGGTCAAGGTGAAGGTGGCTGAGGGATGGAGGAAGGATCCCCAGCAATTGGAGAGACTAGGGTATCATCACAAGTAGAGTAGGAATACTTTACATATACGTGGAAAGGACGACTACACATGGCAATTCCAGCCTCATGCAAGTTGGGGGGCTCCTTTGGGTAAGCAAAGGTTGGTGGTTTGATTCCTTGAATACATGCTCCCCAGAATACTTACATTTGACAAAAGTTTCAATGTTCTTGATGAAGGTGATTTGATTTGAATTTATGTGATACATGTCTGTTAATGGATTGACTTGGTAGCTGAACTATATATGTATACGTACATATTCATCTTCTTCTTCCATCTATAGATCTATATCAATTAAATTATTATTAAAAGTTTGTCAGAATATGTTGCTTATCCACTCCTTTTGAAGTCAAGAGATCAGTGACAGCAGTGCACATCTCCTTTTGTCCACACAACACCGCTGCAACTCCGCTCCACTCTGTAATCCTAGTATCCTCAGCAAATGCATCTTGAACATATTTTTTATCAACATCAGAGTACACTGGGATTACTGCAACTCCATATTTAGATTCCCAAGTATTAAGGAGATCTTTATAAGCCATAAAAGAGGGGTCGTTGGCACCAAAATACAGGCGGACATCCTTTCTTTTCTTCCCTGCAGCTTCAAGAGCGCCAGACTCAATGAGCGCTTTGATTGGAGAGATACCGCTACCAGTGGCGAATATAAGGACGGTTGGGAAAGACTGGGGTGGTATTCTTTCAATGGGGAAGCCTTCACCCATGACTGGGGAGACTTGGATGGGGGAGCCCACTGCTGCATTTGATAATGCTTCTGCTGTTTCACCTTGGGCCTTGATCAACAGCTCCACCACTGAGGAGGTGTTGGGAGAGGCATTTTCTCCTGAAGAGGAAGATGGGGGAGAGGCCAAGGCAAAGAAACCTGGTTTAGCATCGCCAGTGAGTTTGGCCTGGATGAATTGTCCTGGTTTAATATAACCAGAGGCAAGGGTGCCAATGTCTATCTTAATGCGCTGAAGCAATTGGGCCTCTGGTTGGCTTTCTACGACGCTGACTGTGCTGAATTCTACTGGGTCTCCCCATCCGGCTTTGATGATGAGGGAGGTGGGTCTAGAGGTGCGTCTGTAAAGGCTGTGTGATGAAGGGGGGAAGGAAGAGGAGGAGGGGGGGGGGGGGGGGGGGGGAAGGGGGGGGGGGGGGGGGGGGGGGGGGGGGGGGGGGGGGAAGGAGAAGTGTGTGAGAGATGTGGGGACGTAATGAGCCGTGGGTTGTGAATGTGGAGAAAGAGATACTGCTCACCTGTATTTGGTTGGGAGTGCATACATTGGATGTGCTGATCGTCGTAGGGATTGCATTTTGGATGCAGAAGCACTTCCAGCAACTGTGTTGGTGTATCTGCAGGATTTTGTTGAAAGCATGCTGATCCTTGCTAAAGCTCTGTGCCACGCTATTTTGAGGGATTGATCTTGGGAATATGAATATAGCTGATTGTAATGAATCAGATTGTTACGCTTGCCCTGTCTGAAATTGTCAATTTTGAAGGCACTCTTGCTGATGAGGATGAGGATGAGACGCCTCCGTTTTTCGTTTGCTCCTCTCCAGTCTTCTCTTCGATATTGCCAGCTTTAACTACTTTGACTGGCGGCAAACCAGCTCTTACTGGTCATACCTTCACCAACTTAAAACTCCCCTGCGCTAACTAGACGACCAAAGTAGTAACCAGCTCTGTTATCAGGCAGTATAAGAACCAAGGCAAAACTTGAGAATACAAATCTCATCAATCTCCTTCTTTGATTTATAAACTAAAACACATATAGCATGAGTTCCGAGGAAGACCCATCAGAACGCAAACCCCTGAGACAAGTTATTCCTCAAGCCACATTCATACAAGACGTCAAAGGCTTTGTCGGTGCCCGCTCTGTCGATGATGTCATCCGGGAACTCCAAGAGTTCATGCAGAAATACAAATATGTAGAGCAGCAAATACAAAAGAAAAAGGCCAAGCTCCTCATGAAGGAACCAGATATCAAAAGATGTTTGGATGCTATCAATCTTCTTATTGCCAAGAGAGATGGTGACGGCGATGAAAGTGACGCCGCTTCCACTACCATTGACTTTGCCCTGTCGGACAATATCTATGCGAGGGCCAAGCTCTCTTCTTCCATCAATTCTGTCAACTTATGGTTGGGTGCTGGAGTTATGTTGGAGTATCCTCTGGATGAGGCACAATCTTTGTTGGTAAGTTAAGGCAACTTATCTCTTGTAGCATTATCTCCCCCCCCCCCTTCTCGCCCGCGCTTTCTTCCTGCTATGTACAGTACTCTCACACATTCCTTCTCTCTCCCATGCATTATCTATAGGAAACACAATTATCTAATTGCAAGAGTCAGTCAGAATCTTGTGAGTTAGATTATCAGTTTATTAGGGATCAGATTACTACTACTGAGGTATCTATAGCCAGAGTGTATAATTATGACATTGAAAAGCGGAGGTCGGGGGGAGATTAGTAAATGTTGTTGATGGGGGGGGAGGTAAGCTTTGAGGTTGTGGCTTGGATATATAGACATTTTGAATGAGCAACATGCCATGTAATTGAAGAAAATAATAAAAATGGTGATATAAGGTCCTCTTTGGAAAGTCTGTTGTTTGTTAGGTGGCATCTCCACCCCATACTTTCTTCTTCGTTGAATTCACGCTGAAGAAGCCGCGAAGACCCATGCTGTCTGGTTTGAAAATAGATTGATGGTAGTAAATAGGGCATTTTCAGAGCATGAAACAGCATATTATTGCTAGTTGAGCCTTTAAGTTGCAAAAGCTACGATTAAATCGTGAAGAGCTATGTGAAGGAAGTCGTTTCACATTAGTGGATTGATTATAGTCTTCAATATCGTCGTAGCAGAAATAAAAGCCTTATAACATCGTAAACATCCACTATACGTGAAATCTACCTACTGGATTAATTAAATCCGTGATACCAAGTCGAATGAATCCCTCATCCCCCGACAGACTCAGCACAGGCACACGCACGTCGTCATTTATGTTTCAAAAGACCATGCATGAAGAAAATAGTAAATCCACTCCGAAAAAACAGAATCATATGCTTGGTCACCCCAATAATCCAAATGCTGCCACCAGAACGTCTCCACTGTTTCCACCACCATTCCCTTTCCCTTCTCTACCATCGATAGTTCAACAGCGGAACCTCCCTGGTGATGGTCATGGTAAGAACGTCTTTCAACCTCTGAAAGACTCACTAACATTTCCACCACTTGACTTTGATATGGATAAAATATCTACTGTGAAATTTTGCAGTCGATTCAACCTCCTTGAGAAAGGTGATACTACTCCTACTGTCAAGGGCGACAATGAAGAGGAGGAAGAAGAAGAAATTGATGATGATGTCGATGAGGACGATCTACTCCTCCCTCCGATCAATTTGGAGCCAGAAGCTGAGCTCACCAGCTGGTTGACATCTATCCGTTCTCATGCTTGTAACAATGATCTTCCTCCTCCATCATCATCACCACCGCCACTACCAAGGGTTAAAAATGCATTTGCACAGTCGTCAGAAAAGACAGCAGAACCTTCTACCATCGAGCGGTCTACACGGCTTACAGGAGGACCTAAACCAACAAATGATACTAATGCTACCGCTACATCAAAACAAACCTTTCTTTTAGAGCTCTGTATGAAGGTGCCTGCTGCTGGAACCAGTAGTGAGCAAAAGAGTGGCCCCCTCACCCCTTCTGCTCTTATTACCGACGTTGCTACTGCTCCCATTGCCAAGCCGATCACTGATATCACGGTTCCTTCTGCTGCTGCTTCTCCTAGTCCCAAAAAGTCTAGATTGAAGAATCCAAGAGCTAAAACAATGCTGCAAGGCGTCACTACCGAGATGCTCGTCACGTTGGGATACTTTAATCTGAAAATTGGGGATGCTGCCATTGAGCTGGGTGTGGGTGTCACCTCTTTGAAAAGGCACTGTAGGGTGAATCTTGGGATCAAAAGATGGCCCTCCAGAGAGAGAAAGTCTCTGGCGTCTCTTCAAAAATACAGTGGCATATATGCTTCAAAGGGTCTCCTTGGCGTGTCGGAGACTAAATTGGCCACTGAGCTTGTCGAGTATGAAGCTTTGCTAGATAAATTTCCAGATGCACCTATGCCTATTGGATTGAGACGTGTCCGACAGAAAATTTTCAAATTGGACCATAATAAGAGAAGAATGTTAGGAAATGATGATGATGAGGAGGAGGAGGAGGAGGAAGAAATGGAGGTAGAAGGGGTAGAGGAGAGAGACAAATTATGATATTTTTTTTACTATGCTACTTCATGATAATGACAATGACAATGATACATTTTGAGTTTTCAGTTTACCTTTCTCCGTGTAATCCAAATATATGCATTTACATGATCTTTTCACACCAGGCTCATTTCCCATACTCTCAAATGATCAGGCAACGTACTAGATTGCCTGCTCAACACAAACCCACAACACATCACCCTCCCCCTAGCACTCTCCTGCCTGGTCAGCATTAACTCATGTTCCAGCTCTCTCAACTTGACAGCAGTCTCCTCTGCCTGTTCAGGGCTCATTTCCAACAATTCCGGCTCCTGTGTGTCATTGGGTTGCGATACCGGGATGACACTGGAGATTCCCCGGCCTTCTATAAACTCTCGTAGTTTGTATGCCATGAGGGCTTCACCTCCAGTAGGGGGATGGGTGGTGGTGGGGCTGCTGCTTCGGGGTGTGGTTCTTGCTGCTGCTGTTGATTGGTTGTACGTGCCAGTGTAGTTGATGTGACCACCACTCATGTTGGGATGTATTGTGTTCTTATTGTGTTGAGAATGGAAGGGATGGGGGTGTGAAAAAGAAAGAGAATGATTACCACCACTACCACCACTAGTAGGAGCATTTAACACATCAGAGGAGACTGAGTCTGCAGAAGGACTACGAGCATGATGGTGAGGAGGAGCCATCAGCATACGTCCCTGCTGCTGCTGCTGTTGCTGTGGTTGTAATAGATCTCCAGAGACACCTCTGCTGTGTGACGGGTGAGGGGAAAGGGAAGCATCTGAAGGTTGACTGGCCATGCTGCCCTTCGTAGCTGCATCACTGGCCGCTGTTGTTAGTCCTGGTCTTGAAGAGGAGGAAGAAAGACCGCCTGCAGCAGATGGAGGAGGTGGAGCTGGGGGTCTATTACTGGCACCGCCGCCACTGCCAATCTCGGATCGAGTGGCTGTAGATCTGCCATCCTGATTTGTCAACTGAGAGAGAGAAGCAGCACTGGCACTCTTTGACATGCCTCCACTAGCTAACACTGGGGACATGGTCCTGCCAACAGGAGTAGAAGAAGAACCCATTGCAGCAGCTGCTGCTGCAGCATGAGCCTGGTACGATCGGGCAAATATAATGGAAGGCGCAACTTCTATGAAATTATCAGCGGGAGTAGCCCATCTGGCAAAATCTAATAAAACTCTACGTAGCGCCTGCATATCTTTGGCTGATGATCTGTTGACGCGAGATCTATCAGAACAGAGCTGCTTTTTGAGGATGGTGGTGTCTTTGTGAGCTGCACCCATGGTGACTGACCCCAAGTGACCTTCAAGAATTGTCATTCTGTCGAAGAACCAAAAGACACTTATTTCATCTTCATTATTATTATTATTGGTGGTGGTGGTGGTATTGTTGTTGTTGTTGTTGTTATTATTATTATTACTATTACTACTATTAGAGGGTGGTTTTATGGTCGTCCTGACAATCATGGTGTCCCCTCTAACCAGACGGGAAGATTCAAAACAACCAAATGCCGAGCCTTCCGTCCTAGATTTGAGAACTTTCCCTTCCCACCATGAGGAAGTCTTGCAGGCAGCACCATCTAGTGAAGTCTGAGCAACAATTGCTGAGGTGTTGTATGATCGGTTATATGATCCCTTGGCATTGAGTGTGGTGATGGTGATGTGGGAGAGAGAATCTTGGCTGATGAGTTCTACACTGCTGCCACACGAGCCGGCGAATTTGATTGCAGCTTTACGGATGACCCATGGGATGCCTAGAGCGATGAGGAATTCTTCAAAGCTTTCAGTCTTGACCAGTCTCCAGTAGCCAGAGAGGTCTGTATAGGGGGACGTTGTGGAGAGAGGTGGCGGTGAGAAATGAAAACCGAGAGATGGGAGAGAGCGCGTAAACCTGGGACTTGAGGTGATGATGACATACCTGCTTGATTCCTTCGAGTCATTTTGAGCTCTTTATTTAGATAGCTGTTCCGTCTCTGCGTCAAAAAGTGGTTGAACGTTTAAAGATCACTTTCACTGGCGTTTTGACAGGTCTATCCACCTTCAAAGAAACCTCTGGAGCTTTAAAATTGTCTATCAAAAGATGTGGATGTCAATATAATATGCCAGAACCACGAAGTGCAGAAGCTAACAAGAGTGTGTTGGCCTGACCTGATCGATGTGTTTGCACCCCTCTCGGTCTATCGATTATTTCCCCCATGTTCCATTATGCTTATTAACTGCCCTGCTAATAGTACATACATGTATATCTTACATTCGGTATAGGTATTATAATGTATTTCTCTCATAATTGCTACAACCATTATGCAGTAGCAAGGTGTTTTCTAGCCTTTTTAGACTTCATCATCTTCTTTGCTGTTGAACTCGACAACTTCTGTACTACTGCAGACTTTGATCTATTCTCCTCCTTCCTCTTCATTGCTGCCTCTCTTTGCTCTCTAGCAGTTCTAAGCTTTTCTGATCTTGCCTCCTTGGCCTCTCTCTTCATTTTCAAATAGGCCTGTTTTTCAGCCTTGACCTTCATCTTTGTGTCCCAGCTTGACGACACCTTTGGGTTGCGAATGGCAGAAGCCCGTTTTGGTTCAGGAGCTTTCCATGCTCTTCCTGATATTTTGCCTATACCTACTGCATTAAGCTTGGGTTTTTTGACTCTTCCAATGGAAATTGGCTCAGAGTTGTCTAGTTGTGCTGCTTCCAAGTCGACCTGTGGGAAAACAATTGGAGGTGTTGTGAGATTAATATGGATTCGGTGTGTGTTTTGTGTGGATGGGGGAAATGCAGTGACATATTGGTTCTCACTTGTCAGAGATATTCGATACGACAATACATACCTGTTCTTGATACTCGTCTAGTTTTCTTTTGCTTCCAAGGGTGCCTTTTTTAGTGATTCCTACTTTGTATCCTCTTGGCCCGTCGGGAAAACTGCGGAAATCTGTTTTGTTGGCCACTTGAGGTTGGTATTGAGGTGGTACAGGTACTGATGGGATTTCAACTTCCATTTTTTTGTTCGAAAAACTTTGAGATGGCGGTGCTCAATTAATAAAGTCGAATGTTTCAGACTGAGATTCTGCACAAGCGTTTCTTGAGATGTATGTTAATTGATAGTTATGGTAGTTATTAATGCATGACACTATTCGTGCCAGTTTGTATATGGCTCTGCCGCCTCTCTCTGACAATCGATGGCGGTCGGAGGTGGAGTGGAGACATGCCTATAAACATCATAGCTCCCCTTCTACCCCTTCAGTTTTAATGTATGCTACTGGTATACACATTCCAACATAAAAGAAGGACGCTAGAAGACATTCACAACTTTGATCACTTCACACCACTTCGATTCTAGACATAGAGCCTAGGTGCATTTCCACTGCTCTGATCGCACACATATAGAACGTATAGGATGTCCGTGAGTATTTATGGCCGATTTCATGCAGAAGAATAACCAAAAGGCTTCTAATCACCCTCATCTTCTTCATCACCACTCACCTTCTCTTTTCTTTATTGTTTTCCTGCAGATTTTCGAATATAATGGATCAGCCATAGGTAAGTTGAAGATATACATGGCTATACACTACAGCAATCTCTCCAACTTGAAGATCACTGTGCCATTTTTTCATCTGATCGACGTTCACTCACCCTCCCTCCTCTTCTCCCTCCTCTCTCTCCCCCTCCTCTCTCTCCCCTTTCACAGTGGCTATGGCTGGCAAAGAATGTGTAGCAATCGCCAGTGACCTTAGATTCGGTGTCCAATTAGGAACTCTAGCAACAGATCGCAAAAAGGTATACAAAATCCACGATAAACTCTTCCTCGGTCTCTCCGGCCTTGCCACAGACACCGACACCCTATCCCAACGCTTCAAATTCAAACACAATCTCTACAAACTAAGAGAAGAAAGAGACATCCCTCCTGCTGCCTTTGCCCAGCTTGTCTCCACTACCCTATATGAAAAACGTTTCGGCTCCTATCTGTGTCAACCAGTCATCGCAGGACTGGACCCAAACAACCAGCCATATCTGTGTGGAATGGATAGTATCGGTGCAATAGAAACTGCCAAGGACTTTATGGTGGCTGGTACTGGTAATGATTCTTTGCTTGGTATTTGTGAGAGCCTGTGGAAGCCTGATATGGAGGCAGATGAGCTGTTTGAGACGGTTTCTTCTGCTTTGTTGTCGGGTCAGGATAGAGATTGTTTAGCTGGGTGGGGCGCAGCTGTGTTTGTCATTACCAAGGATCAAATTATAGCAAAGACATTGAAGGGCCGTATGGACTAAATTGCGGATTGGATACTAGTAGTGTACATACATATGTGTAAAACAACAGGAAGTCATTGTCAGTATGGATCATCATGATATTTTACACAGATACACAAAACCATGCCCTTCCTTCCCTCTTTCATATTTTTCTATTTCAAAAATTAAAATAAAAAATCTACCCACCCACCCACCCACCCTCCTCTCTTTCTCTCTAAATATCCATATCATCTTCCTCTAAAGCAGCCTGCAACTCCTGATCCCTCCTCTCTTTAGCTTTAGCAGCATCATCCCATTCCAGCTCAGCTTTAGGAGCAAACCTCATCGCCCTGACCGCCTCGTTATGCAACTCCAAACAGAATGAAGTGCGTGCATGGAAGGCTCCAGCTGGCTCTTCAGTAGCATACACATCCACTGCTTTACCAGATATCAAGGCGCCTTCAGATCTATCAATGGTACCGTCAATACCGCCATCTCTAATGGCTTTAGCCACAACGAACTCGGCTTCCTCTGCACTTGGGAGTCGAACTTTAATGGCAATGTCTTTCAAGGAGATTTTAGAATAAGCGGCGTTGACTCTACGAAGGGCAGTTCGGATGACATTGTGTCTGAGTCTGACTACCAGGTTATAAGTGGCATCTTTTTTAAACACTGCATCGTGTTGAGCTGCAGCTGCAGCAAATGCAGAGAGATCCCCTGCTCTGACCGCTGCAGCCAGGTCGAAGTAAGGTCCTAGACCGCCTCTCAGCTCTGTAGCAGTGAGCTCTGATCTATCAGGCACCTCTCCCAGCAGCAGTCGTACCACCACCAGCCATTTGGTGGCAGTCAGGCGGAAGCCTCTGGCAGATGTCGCTGGAGCTCTCCTCACAGCCTGAGCGAGGCAATCTCTAGCGTCAGAGTAGTCCAACATAACAGCTGCAATACGGCCCTGGTAGAATAAATACCGAGCATGTTGCTGAGGAGAACGAGGTGGATCTGGCCGCTGAGCCTTGGTTCTTAAGGCCTCTGCCTGGTCGTACAGACCATGGTGCAGGTAGTCTCTGAGCAACAAATTGAGCAGTGTTTCCTGACCAACCTCGTCTCTCCTCAGAGTAGCAGTGCGGTGGAGAGCCAGGAGAGTAGGCCTGATCTGGGCTAGCTGGCCAATGCGCTCGTGGGAGAGGGAGTAGTAGCTGGCTAGGCGGGCGTTCAAGTTGTCCAAAGTGCGGCGATTAAGAGCAGACATTCTGATGAGGGCGGCAGAGGAGAGGGAGGCGGCATCTAGGGGTTTGTGGGAGTCGAGGAGGTGCATGAGGACGACAATGTGGCAATAGCAGTCTACTTCTGGGACGAGGGAGGAGGGCTCTGGTGGAGAAGTGGTGGTGGAGGTGCCAATTTGAGAAGGAGAAGGAGCATCGAGCATCATATCAGAGGAGGCCTGGAGGTAGGGCTGGAGAGATAGCATGGCGTCAGAGTCCGTGGGTAGCACAGCTTGGAGGAACTCTTTGATGTCCTGGACAGTCATGTCCTTTCTAACAGCTTGTGTCTGACGTAGAGCCTTGCCGTAGATGGATCTAGTCTCCTTTTGTCTCACGGCCTTTTCAATCAGCTTGACATTAGAGCACAAGCGATCTTTGATCGAAGGGGTAGGCTCTGTTTCTACTGGTTTGGTGTCTTGTTTTGAGGCGTCTGCCTCATTCATATCTATTTCTTTCCCCATGCTGACTCGGAGAATAGCTCAGTCAGTAGAATTATGGACCTTGGTGGAGCCAGAGAAAAGTGATCAAGCTACTGGTTCGTCTTCAACACAAAGAACAAGCGTACATTGAACCTTGTATGTATAGAGACTACAATATATGCATCCATATGCTGCACATTCGCCTTTTCCCTACCTTTTGATGAAAGCCCAACGATCGACGCTCTCACTAGCTAAAGCTGAGTGAACAATGTGAAATGAGTGGCCTTGCTATGCTTCTAACTTGAGTTTTCCCAGCACATAGAACACATGCTACAGTAATGATTTAGTAGGATTTAGGGATTGACAGGAATATCTACCCACCACCTGACTTCCCGCCTTCTTTTCACTTATGGAGTCGGTGTTCACAAGATGCATTGGAGAGCGGGAGAGAGGGCTACCCAGAGACTACAAAGGGTGAAAGCGCTTTGAAGAGTCGAGAATTAAAATGTGCTATACTATAGTGGTTAAAAGACCATAATAGATTGGCTACCATGCGTTTCAGAGGGCAAAAACCATTGACTCTTCCGTAGATCAATAATTGAAATCCCTGTCATAAGAAAACAAGACCCTTCGTCATGATATCCTCCATTCAATCCTAAATCCACTTCCACGCTTTCGAAATCATGCCTCTCACCATCTTCGTCTCATCTTCAGGCAAAACTCTCACCATGGATTGCACTCCCGCCACACCCGTGGTCGACATTCAACACGCTCTGTTCACTCTCACTGCTATTCCTCAGGCAGACCAGATCCTCATGTTCAATGGCTCAAGATTAGACCCATCCTCCACGCTTTCTCAATACCAACTTCCCACATCACAACAACATGATATATTCCTGTACAGCAAGGCACTCATCAGACCAGGTGCTCCTCCCCCTCCTTTGGAACCAATATCCTCCTCCTCCTCCTCTCTTCCATCATCAATTCCATCAGTATTATCATCAAGCCATGCATCAATCACTACCTACACAACCACCATATTCAACCAACACGTACAAACAGCCACTACTATTCTACTAGCTATAGATACAGCTCTATCAGAATGCAACCGCCTCCTGGGGGAACAAGAAGTCCAAGCAATGAGTGCTGATGCAGCTACAAATAACGCAGAATCCCACTATTCATTTGTATCTTCCTTCTATTCTACCTTTATGGGGAGATTTTCTACTCTGCAGGATGACATGGTGGATTTGGTACGTAGATTTGATGCTGACCTGGCTTTTCTTCAGTCTACAGAACTTCACCCTGACCTGGTTGTGCTTGGGGTTGAAAACCAAAACCAAGCTTCAACGAGGAGTAGTATGGTTAATACAAGGTGGAGAAGGCTGGTGGATTTGGTAGATGTGGATAAGCTCAAGGCAGCAGAAGAGGTAGCAAGACAAACAGGGCATCATTTAGGTCCCAAGATTTCAACACTGCAGTCTCTGTTTGACAACCTGTGTTCAGACATGGAGGCCCTCTTCATGTCCAGTCCCAGTGTTGATTTGGCAGCTTTATCAGGAGCAGTGGATCATGGTAGGGAGGTCAGAGAAGCAGTAGAAGGGGCATTGCAGGCATTGAAAGCAGATGCAATTAGAGCAGAGAGCTTACTTTCTTCTTCTTCAGATAATAGTATGAATAACATCGACATGGATTCCAGAGTTGCATTGGAAGCTATGTACGAATCACATATCACAGCAGCATTACCTCAGATAATTGCAGCCTACAAAACAACAACCGCTCTCCTCCACCGCTGCATCAAGTCAAAAAATACCCTCAGCCTAGACGTCCAATGTCAGCTACAGACGATATCTTCTCAGCAGAGCAGAATCAAAGAACTCAAGGACAGACTCACTGCATACAGCAATGTGCTGGACAGACAAGAGGTGGCAATTAGGGAACTAAAGGCAGCCAGGGCCACTGCGGGTGCATATAAGCAGTGTTTGGCAGAATGTGTGAGGAGGGCAGCGTTTGCAGAAAAGTACTCGTTGTCTGCCGCTAGGTTGGCTGAAAATATGGGGAAGTTTAGAGAGAAGGAAGAAGCTATGAGGAAGGTTTTTATGGACCGTGTCGGTATTAATATTAATGATAATGCTAAAAATACTGATAATAAGGGTGGGGTTCCACTGGAGTTGTTGGAGCACATGGGGCTGCTTTACCCTCCTCCTCACTGTCAAGTCACCATTCCTTCTTCATCGTCAGTAGTAGGAGGGAGGGAAGGTTCAAGTTCATTATTACATGTTACATTAGATGATGTACACAGGTTTGTATTGCCTTGGTCTGATGGTACTGGTAGTGATGTATTGCCTACTGGCGGTGGGATGAAGAATCATTGTGATACTGAAGCTACTACTAATGCTGCTACTGTTACTGCCCATCAGTATGATGGTGGTGATGATGATAGTAGTATGGCATTCTTAAGGTTTGAAAATGCCAGATTGAGAGCTGATTTAGCTTCACTAGTTGCTCTGGAATGTAGTCGTAGAGGTGCTGGCGCTACTGATGTTACATCATCATCTGTATCATCATCTACAGCATCTGCCTGGGAACAGGAACTATCTCAAAAGTTTGAAAAGGCACTCTCAACCAAAGATGCATTCTCCAGACAATTACAATCCGACTTGGCAGCGAGTAGAAACCAGGCTGCTGCATATGAGAGTAGAATACAAGAGTTGGAAGCTCAGTTGACTACCTTGGTGATAGAGAACAGATCATCAACAATCACAAGAAATGAGCAAGAAGAGGAGGTAGAGGAGAAAGGAGTGAGAGTTGAAGAGGAGGAGGAAGAGAAGGAGCCAACTAGTACTGTTGGAGAGGAGGAAGAGGAAGGGGAAGAAGGGGGGGGGGAAAGTGTCCAGGGTATAGAAGAAGTATATGATGATGAATATTGATGTGTCACATGTGTACAGAAAAAAAAGGGAAGATCCTTTTTCTATTTTATCACTGTATGTAAAATGTATCTATAAATCCATGGCAAGAGCACCAATGCGATGCTGAGCGACCCTACTCGCCAGGCGTCCTCTCCCAGTACACTTGTCAAGATGAGGGGCGAATCTTCCCGCTGCAATCTTTCTAGTACAATTGGGGCATATGACTGGGTCTAATGCTATTGGTTGTATGATATTACCAAATACATCTATCATTTGGCCTTTAGGAGCAGTGACGGTGGTGGTTGTCACGGCCGTTTCAATACTGACATCGCCAGTATCGACACCGTTGGCAGTTGCTGTTTCAAATGTGGAAATCGTGTTGGGTTGATCACCTTCTTCTTCTTTTCCTTCTCCTTCTGCTAATAGTAGTTGTAATTTGCCACTAGATTTCTTCTTATCTATGGGCTTGTTAGTAGTATCCACCTCAGCAGTGGTAGGTGCTATTGCAACATCGATATTTTTATGAATACTGTTCATGATGGTGGATGATGATACATCAGTTTTGGATGTAGTCTTGTTAGTTATACGGACACCACCACCTGATGATCTAGTGCGTTTAGCTACTGGAGGTTCTTCAGTATCTTCATGATCTGAAGGAGATTGTCGGTTTCTTTTGGACCTTGATCTGGTTTGTCTAATGTCGGACAAGTCGTCGACGCCGGTTTTAACACCTCTGTGAACTTCTAAAGCTACTTCTTTGATGACGTCTGTAATGAGTGGAGAGTGGAGGAAGGCGAAGAAGGGGTTAAGAAGGGTTGTTTAGTTTGTGTGCGATGTTTGGAAGTGAGGGGAGTAAAGATATATACTTTTGGTGGTGGTGGAAGAGGAAGCGGTGTGGGACGGACACTGACCGTCAATGATTGAGGTAAGGACGTCGACAGACAGGGAAGCTAACGACTCGTCGTCTTTTAATGCATTTTTGAGCTTATCGTAGTACTCTAGTCTCTTATGTAGCAGTGCTTCCTCGTATTTCAAATCTTTCGGCTTGTTTGTTGCCATTATTTAGAATCTCTTATTTTTTGAATATTTTCCGATAGTTTTCGTATTGATGGTTTATGTTGTTGAATTCATTCACTAGATTTGACTTTGTTTATGGGATATGTCTTGATATTTTATTGCATTTGTTGTGGAATGGGGAATGGGGCCTAGTTTTATGCTTTCTCTCTTGGAGAGAGCTCTCTCCAAAGAGGGAAGAAGGCCCAGCCACAACTTATCAACTATCAACACAGCATCTAGCCTCTGCTTTTATTCGGAACGGTATATATAGCAGCCACAGAGTTGATTAGGTAGACTTCTGCTCTTACACAACGCTTGTACAGCAACCTGAATCGGGCTATAAAATAATAATAATCCTCTTTATTGAAAACTTACCCACATTGAGATAAATCGCACAGCCATGAACACACTAGGCGTCAACTCATTCAAATCATCCATGCGAGGAGCCCCTCTTCCACACAATCCCACCTCCAGACCCTCAGCCCCGCTCTCCACCACCCGTCGCTGCTCATCATCTCCCCTCACCATTATCGCCAGGGACTTCCCCAAACCAGACTTTGAAAACGAAACCACCAACAAAGAAGCCGCAGCCCTCTCAGCAGCATGCCTCAACGCCCCAAGACCAGCTCGCCCTCTCACCATCGCCATTGCAGGCGCTGGCCTCGCTGGTCTATCCACAGCCAAGTACCTCGCTGACGCCGGACACAAACCAATCATCCTTGAAACTCGCGACGTCCTTGGTGGTAAGGTCGCCGCCTGGAAGGATGAGGATGGTGACTGGTATGAGACTGGTCTCCATATCTTCTTCGGAGCCTATCCAAACATGATGACGCTATTCAAGGAGATGAACATTGAAGATAGGTTGCAATGGAAGGAGCACAGCATGATCTTTGCGGTACCAGAAGCACCCGGCACGTTCTCAAGGTTTGATTTCCCAGACCTCCCTGCCCCTATCAACGGCGTTATTGCCATTTTGAGGAACAGTCAGATGCTCAGCTGGCCAGAGAAAATTCAGTTTGCTCTGGGGCTACTGCCCGCTATTGTAGGTGGCCAGGCGTATGTGGAGGCTCAAGATGATAAGACTGTGGCTGAATGGATGGAGAAGCAGGGAGTTCCTAGGAGAGTGAATGATGAAGTGTTCATTGCCATGGCTAAAGCATTAAATTTCATTGATCCAGATGATCTGTCCATGATTTGTGTCTTGATTGCGCTCAACCGGTTTTTACAAGAAAAGAATGGGTCTAAAATGGCCTTCCTTGATGGTGCTCCTCCTGAGAGACTGTGCAAACCAGTTGTGGAGTACATTGAGTCCAAGGGGGGTGAAGTCAGGCTCAACTCTGGAGTGAAGAAGATAGAGCTAAATGAAGACGGGTCTGTGAAGAGCTTCCAATTGCTGAATGGACAAGAAATGAAGGCTGATTTGTACGTATCTGCCATGCCAGTTGATATTTTCAAGAAGATAATGCCAAAACAGTGGTATAACAAATACGAAAGCATGAAGAAGCTGGATAAGCTGGTTGGAGTACCAGTAATTAACATTCACATATGGTTTGATACAAAATTGACGACGGTTGATCACTTGCTCTTCTCCCGCTCCCCTCTCTTGTCAGTCTATGCAGACATGAGCACCACATGCAAGGAATACTACAACACTGAAAAGTCTATGCTAGAGCTGGTATTTGCCCCTGCAGACAAGTGGATTGGCAGACCAGATCAGGAAATTATAGATGCCACAATGAAGGAACTAGAGCGTCTCTTCCCTGATGAGATTGCCGCTGATGGCTCCAAGGCTAAGATTTTGAAATACAAGGTGGTAAAAACGCCATTGAGTGTGTACAAGACAATCCCTGGCTGTGAGGCAGTCAGACCCAACCAGAAGACACCCATTTCCAATTTCTACTTATCTGGAGATTACACTAAGCAAAAGTACCTGGCGTCAATGGAAGGAGCAGTGTTCAGTGGGAAGTTGTGTGCCAAGGCAATTGCAGATGATTTCAATACCAAGGAGCAATTGCCTCCTCCTGTGAAGGAGCAGGAGCCAGTAGCTGTTGCTTGATGGCGATGATGATGAAGAAAAAGAAGATGGGTTGTTGTAGAAATGATTTGTTTTTTCAAATGAAACAAAGAGGGAAGGGAGAAGGGGGGGGTTGTCTGTGGGTTTTTTTCTGGTACCATCATTGTCAATCACCATGATGATGTTACACTCTATGTTATTCAGTTTGTGGGATGCCACTTGATGTAATACTACTAGGAATGCAAACACACACATATAGAGCCTATCACCCATCAACTTTACGTAACACATCCCTGAGCAAAGCACTCGCATCAAACCTCTGGTGTCCAGTACCACCATCCATCATATCTAAATCACCATCATTATTATTATTACTTTTATTATTCATAGCAAGGTGAACCAGGGTGTTGAGACAATACAGCCATCCAGGGTAATTATCTTCCTCATTACCACTGCCTTCTTGTGGAGCTCTATGAGCCCAGGGACAGAAACTCTTGTGCGCTGCTAATGGATGCATGGACTTGACACCTGCTGTTTTATAGTGTTGCAATGATGCAGGTGATGGTGGTATTAGTTTAGGACGTTTGGCACTACTACCATTGCTTGATTTGGGTATTGAGAGCATAGCAGTGGTGGCACATTGTTGTTGTTGCTGTTGTTGTTGCAAGGTTGCTTCAGTTTCTTCCTCCGCATACTTACCCTTTCTCTTACTCTTCCTCTTATTATTACTATTATTATCATTATTGCCACCATCTGTTGGTACCGCATTTGTATACACACCCCCACCTCCACCACCATTACTAAATACCCCTTCCGGCGCCCCAAACAGTGGTACAGATGGAGTTTTAGATCCAAAAGGACCAAATGCAGGCATAACGGTAGCTGCCTCTGATGATTCCTGAAGAGCTCCTCCAGCGATCGTGGTGACTGTATTTCCCAATACATTCTTCCCAGAGAATGCTGATTTACTCGATGAATTCATAGTACCAGGTGGTAGCATACTACTACTACCGCTGATATTGCTCCTGATACCACCACTGATATTTGTCCTTCCAGGACCATCAGGTCTGCCATCAGTATCACCATTCATTACAACTGGCTGCATTTTAGGGAAGAAGGTCCATAGCCCTACACGAGAGCCACATAGATCACAGCACAGCATGGCACTTTCAGGTGCCAAGTGTAATGGCAGCACATCTTCCTCCTCCTTTCTTTGTTGTTGTTGCTGTTGTTGTTGTTGTTGTTGTTGTTGTTGTTGTTGTTGTTGTTGTTGTTGTTGTTGTTGTTGTTGTTGTTGTTGTTGTTGTTGTTGTTGTAGACCTGCAGCAGTATGGTGGTGGTGGGTGGATAAGGTCCGTACATCCCAACCACACACTGCTATTGCCTTGACTCTAGATGAGAATTGGGCAGTGTTACTATGTAGGGCAGCAGATGATGACGATCCACTATTATTACTGCCTTGAAGGTTTACGTTGATATTGTCCATCATATTGGTATCTTCACCACTAATATTAGTAGCAGTAGTAGTATTGTTGTTGTTGTTGTTGTTGTATCGTACCAAGGTGAGTAGATGGTATAAAGATTGTTCTATCTGCTTATTGCCATCATCGTCTACACCATAGTCGGATGTATGCAAGGGAGGCAGCGCAATCAACCAACTCAATCGACCTGCTCTAGTAATGAAATCGTCCTTGACAGTTTCAGGAGGAAGTTGAGGGAATTTGAGGAGAGATAACTGACAACAAGCAGTGCTCCAAGGACAGGCAGTGTCGTGAGCCTCTATCAGTCTCTTTGCATGTTTATGAGCAGAGGAGAGTGCGTCCGAAGGGGAGAGGTGGGAAGGGATGGGTGCGATGACCTTGGCGAGGCAGAATTCACAAGTTACAGTGTCGTTGGCGGTGTTGGTCCAGCCTCGCCTGGCGCATTCTATGGGACTGAGAGGGGGAGGTTTGCAAAACCAGGTGGCTGGACGGAAGGTGTGGAGGCGGCAGAAGAAGTCTGATCTGTCCCAAACTCTGCCCTTGGATTCCTTGGCGGTGGTGTTGGGGCGAAGGGGGGAGATTGCAGAGGGACTTGTTCCCATTTGGTGTTGTTGTTCGCGTAGATGAGGTAGGTATAAGAGTTTGTCAAGAGCATTCTTAATGCGTTTCTGTTGGTCCTCCATTATTGGAATGAACAAGGGATTTTGAGATGAGTTTTTTTGATCAGGCACCAAGTTTGTCGGGTTTCTGTGATTTAGTTGGTGGATCGATGTATCTTGGTGATGTTCAGGAACATTTTGTGTGAAATTAATGTCCTATTAATGATCAACAATCCACTCTCGTCTTTCCAATTGGGTCAAAAAACCAAATCAATTATTTGTTCCCGGCACACAACCATCTCTTCTCTTCCTCTCCAGCCTCTGCTGTTCTTATTTCAGAGCCAAGGTTGAGCTACAATCTTCCTCTTTCAAACAGCTCTAGCGAACAAGTAAATACGTGTTAGAAGAGCTTATATTAGTAGCAACTATGGGGGTAAGTCGATTATGACAAAAACTTGGGCCATCACCACTGATGGACTGCCGGCTGGTGGGGATGTCGCAGGCTCTTTGGTGGTTTAACACCATTAAAGTAGCCATAGACGCCATGCTTTTAAATCAGACTATGCACACTATTAAGTCGACTTCCTACAGACAATTTACTAACTTTGATGAATTCCTTCATTTGTTTTTTCCCCTTATTTTGTGCAGTCTCTCGTGGCACCTGAAAGCTTCACTCACATTTTGCGTGTGTTAAATACTAACGTCGATGGAAAGCAGAAAATCATGTATGCCTTGACAGCCATTAGGGGTATCGGTCGTCGCTTTGCCAACATTTGCTGCAAGAAGGCCGAAGTCGACCTCGCCAAACGCGCCGGCGAGCTCAGTCCAGAAGAGCTAGAAAGCGTCATGAACATTGTTGCCAACCCACGTGCTTACAAAATCCCAGATTGGTTCCTTAATAGACAAAAAGATGTCAAGGACGGTAAATTCAGCCAGGTCACTTCTTCAGCTTTGGACACGAAGCTCCGTGATGATTTGCAGAGGCTTGTTAAGATCCGTAACCATCGTGGTCTCCGCCACTATTGGGGATTGAAGGTTAGAGGACAACACACTAAGACGACTAGTCGTCGTGGAAGAACTGTCGGCATGAAGAAGTAAAGAAAGAGCTTACTTTGATAGTATTTTCCAATATATGTAGAAAACCTGTAAATAATAATACTCATCTATAGCTAGATAGAATGGTTGATACAACAGTCGGTATAAAGAGAAGGAATGATGATGTGGAACAGGGAGAGTGATTGAATGTGAGGGGTGCACTCCCTGTCGTCATCTTTTTGCAACACCATGAAGCTGACTGGAACCTCTCTCTGTGTGTTCCGCACTGATATAAATATGAGATATTTAACTCTATTACACACCTTAGTAAGGCTTAAACTCAATCAGTAAAACAATGGAAGCAACTTGGCTAAAAGATATCAAAGAAAGAGAGCTCACCCATACTCTAGAGGAGCCCACCATGCAGGCTGCCGATGATGCCTTTGCAGAGTATGTTATAAATTGGGATCAAGAACAACACCAGAGAGAAGGAGGAAAGAGAGGAGGTAAAACTAATGATAATTATAAAAACACCAGGAATGTTACAGTAGTTGTAATAAATGAGGGGGAAGAAGAACATAGAGAAAAGGAGGAGAGGGAGGGGAATACTGGCAGCAAGGAAGGTGATGATGATGGCGATCATTCAACATCAGTTGGTGAGTATGTGGATTGGATAATTGAAAGATCTTATAACTAGACTGCTAGCAGTATTATGGGACAGTTAGATACTTGCCTGCAATATTACTGAGCATGTACACGCATATATAGGAGTTGGGCATGTCAACAACACAAATCTTCAAAAAGAATTCGACACAAAGAGGAGGGATTCTAACTCCCTCTCCCCCGCCTTCACCAGACAAGATGGACAAGCCCAGGCATCTCATACCAACAGTTTAACAACACCCAGCATGATGCATGCATTCATCAATGTAGTTTGTTGTAGCAATATTAGAAGCTCTTTTCAGTCAGTCAGCTGAGCCAAGCAGCTGACCTGAAGCTACTGCCACTCCGGTTTTCCCAAATAATAATAATAATAATTCTTTTCCCGTTTCTCTCAGCTACAGACCCCATTATAACACTCTATATACATCCCAAGTACAACGACTGTCAATTGTAACAATGGCTTCAAAACAAGCGGAGAGTGTTGGTAGTATCTCGGACACAGCCCAGCTGGCTCATACCACTGTCATGGCAGCTGAGGAGAGATTGTCCAAGCAGACCAGAGACCAATATCCCCACAACACAGTAGGATTCATGGAGAAGGCAGAGAGTCATATGGGCAGGCGTGCTTATAAAGAAGAAGGGGAGGTTAAAAAGGGAAGCCTGGCATCTAGGGTCCAGGCAGAGACGGAAAGAGTGAAGAAGAGCGGCAAGGACAGTGATATTGAGAGAGCTGTTCGACAGGAGTTGCAGCAGTGTGGATATGATCTTAGTAGTGAATATATTTGAGAAGTAGGGGTTGGTGTTTGGATGTTTTGGATGTAGATAGATGAAATATGGTGCTTTTTTATGGTTTTGATAGGAGAATTTAGGTGGGAATGATGATGGCACAATCCAAAGTTCTTCACTGAGGGAGTTTGCGAGAGGTGTCGGTGTCGGGAGGGAGAGGAAATGGTGGGACCTTCCTATTGTTGAGCATCATTGCCGAGCGTGTGCATTTAAACGACTCAAGTATACTTTACATGGATTTAATCAGAGTGACTATATAAATACACTTGGTACTACACATAGATAAATATTCCTGTTTCAAAAAGGCAAAGATGAATCAACCAATTTTCGTCGTCATCTACAGTCTTTGTTTCGCCCTGCTAGGAGAATGCCTCAACTGGTTCTTCATATACCGATCCCCCAAGTTCCAGACTCTCAAGAAGAACATAGAACTCCACCACGCAAAACTAGAACAGGCAAAGTCCGCTGACGCCTCTGGTTCCCACCAACAGGGCAGCAAGGCCGCCCAAAAGCGACAAGACCGTATCCAACCCTGGAAGGAGGAAGCCTCCAAGCAACTTATGGCCAACCAATTCAAAACCAGTATCATTATGGTTGCCACACTCATCGCCAGCTACAAGTTCCTCAATAAATTCTTTGACCCCATACCCATTGCGACCCTTCCCTTTGAGCCACATGCTTTCATCATGAAGGCCACCCAGCGTGGCCTCCCAGAGGGCACTGACCCCTATCTATGCTCTCCTACCTTTATATTTGTACTGTGTCAGGGATCTATCAAGGTTATATTGACTAAATTGTTGGGATGGGGGCCCAGCAGAGAAATGGCGAATGTGAAACCATACATGCCAAAGGCGGTGCAAGCTGAAACTGATGCAATGTTGGGCAGCCTGAAGAAAGATAAGTAGACGGAGGGAAGGGATTGGGTCATAAGTACTGCGATGGTGTCGTTGTATGTATCTGATTTGTCAGCTTCTGCTCTAAATAGTGTAAGAAGAAGAAAAAGAAGTGGAAAGTTCTTTGTCGTTACATTAAATAGAGTTTGGGCCATTTCAATTTTTTTTTCAGCCCCCATTCATTCAAAAACACGAAACGTATGCATGCATTTCATACCAACTGGTAAGGTAAACATTGTTATTATTCCTACTTTTCTTAGATTGATTTGTTGATGTCATTTTCCTTGTTAATTTCCCTTATCTTTCTTTTCTTGTTTTCTTTGTTGAGTTGAGATTCTACAAACCCAAAAGCAGTTTCCCTTCCTTTCCACCACCACCACTACTAGTACTACCACTATTTACCATCATCTTTAGTAGAAGTGCAATACCACCACCCACCCTTCCTCTTCCTAACACCACTATTATTATAATTGTTGTAAGCCTCATAGCTATTGACGGCCCTTCTACAGAAAGGACACTTGGGAACATCATACTCAAGGCTACTGCTACTACATAATTGCCTGGCACAACTGATACATAGACCATGTTGACAATCACTCGCTGCTAATTGCAGTGGACTGTCCATACAGATCTGACACATTCCACCTTCCTCTTCCTCTTCCTCTTCCTCCTCGTCGACACCAGTATCTTCATGATGATGATGATGATGATGATGAAGAATAGTATCCTTCTCCTCCAGTGCCATTTCTGCTTGTTCAGCAGTCCCAATACCTCCACTAGGAAGGATACTGTCCATTAAGAGTTCTACTTTATTCTCCACCACTCTCTGTGGAGCTCCACGTTGCACCAGACCAGTGAGTTGAGCCACTGTGGCAGCCAAGGAAGCGCGCCTGTCATCATCATCTTCTTCTGTGTGGATGATGTGAAGGCTGGGGGAGTGTGTGAGTGACGCGTGGGCACGTACACGACGCAGCTTGTTGACTATTCTAGAAGCGGCAGCAGCAGATGATGCAGATGATGATGAGATGTAGTAGTCCTCCTCCTCCTCTCCTTCTTCTTCTTCTTCTTCTTCTTCTTCTTCTTCTTCTT
>Ga0114919_10000396_pt1 | contig 33262 bp, 32 predicted proteins | sample BlataG_FD_88682 | JGI IMG/M metagenome (GOLD analysis project Ga0114919, IMG submission 88682) | Deep subsurface microbial communities from Black Sea to uncover new lineages of life (NeLLi) - Black_00105 metaG | ecosystem: Environmental > Aquatic > Marine > Oceanic > Sediment | place: Atlantic... | reverse complement strand
GGAGAGGATTAGACGAGGGAAAAGGGGAGAAGTGAAAAGAGAAGGGGGGGAGGGGGGGGGGGGGGGGGGGGGGGGGGGGGGGGAGGGGGGGGGGGGGGGGGGGGGGGGGGGGGGGGGGGGGGGGGGACGGTCAGTCGGCGAGGGGAGAAACAACAACGGAAGGAGGATTCATTGAAGCAATACAGTGATCGTGTCTATGGGATGGTGTGGTGGTGATACATGCAACGTATGCACGACAAAACATACCCCTTGAGGTTGAAAAGAATATTGTGTTTCTCTGACACTATGAGTAAGTAGATCATAGAGGTCTGGTGTCCTTCCATCGGCTTCAGATGATACTGTACGCAAGTGTTTCCAAGCTCCAGAAACTACTTCGACACTATCTGCTCCCTTTGTTGGTTGTGAAGAAGATGATGTGGATTGATTGAGATGCCCATTTGGACCCCAGTTACTTGGGGGCGGTGGCGCACCCATTCTTTTGAAAACTAACTGATCAAATCGTTAGCGTCAAAAGTTTTAGATAAATTGTCTTCAATAAGGCAGGAGCAACCTTGCTTTTGAGTGCCACTATTTTCAAAACCAAGAGGCGAAGGATGATGGTTGATCATCGTCAAAGGATCATTAATAACCGACAATTCAACTACAGAAATTATCTTATTGTATCCAATCCACTAAAACATAGCAACCATGGCCGAACAACCGATTGACAACATAACCGATCCTGCTGAATTGTTGAAGCTTAACCCTTCAGGCTTTGTAGATGACCTCTTCAACTCAGTAAGTAGAATAACCTAACGGTATAGACGCACAAATACCTTCAACGTCGCTACCAAGCTGAAAACTAACTAATTTCCTCCAAAATTAAATAAACAATTGCAGACACATACTCACTTGGCAGACGCCTTTGACGAGCTAGAAAGGTAATTATCACCCTCAAAACTATCACTTATATCAACTCAACGACACCCTACCCAACTCTCTCTCACAATTCCCACCCTTCTCCATCCCATTCCCACTCATAGAGTCTTGCGAACGGAGCTGAACAACCGCCTCCAACCAGTCGAGCTGGCCACCATCCTCCGTGCCATTGCCATGCTCTACACAGACCTCAAGCTTGAAGTAGATAGCCAAATGACTAGATTTGAGCAACATGCTTTGGCCACTTGTCTTCACATTCCAGCTGGCCTCGTCGCCCAACCTGACCCTCTCAACAACAATCCCCTCTCATCATCTGCAACCAACATTCCCACAGAGATTGACGAGGCAGAGGAAGCATCTGTTGATGACAAACTCAAACAACTCAGAACAGCCATCGCATCAGCCAAGCTTAAAAACAGACACACAACTGCCGAAATTATTAAGCTAGATGCCCAACTCACCGCTCTTCATCAAACCACCGCCTTGGCGGATGTCATCTCCAACATTCCCGGAAAAGAAAACCTCGCTGCTGATGCCACTGCTATTGCCAAGGAAGGCGTAGCTCTCCAATCTAGCATCACACAGCTTGATAAATTAAAAGCTGAAAAAGCAGCTCTTGATTCTTTCAACAGAACTTTAGAAGGAGGTAAAAAGAGCGGTAATAAAGATCATGATGATGAGGGTGACGGGATTATCGATGGAAGTAGAGAAAGAGATGTGTTGAGAAAGGTTGCTATTGCAAGGTCTGCGCCAGCTGATGATTTAGCTAGATTGAGGGAATTGTTTACTCTACCTGGATGATGACATATAGATTTAATTACCAAAATTAAAATAACTGTTGTTGCGTACACTATCCTCTAAAAGGAAATGAGGGAGGAATGATTGCTATCCACTGGGACATAGCATAGCTTGTAAAAGTGTTATAATTAATAATTATAAATGATAATTATCCTATGTTACATCTGCATACAAATACTTAGATTTATAAATAGGTTAGGATACTCTTCTATTATACTCTTCTTGGTGGTACGAATGCTGCTCTTCTACGTTTGGCAGGTAGTGACACCACCATCTGCTGCCTTTCTCCTCCATTGCCATCTTCTTCTTCTCCGGTAACAGTCGAACCCAATGTTGATGCTAACGGTACTGCTACCTTCTCACCACTACCACTACCACTATCAAGTTGCTTGCCAGTTCTAAATGGAATGAATGCCCTGATCCTCCCTCCATTCTCCCCCCTCCCTTTCCCAAGCTTGCCATTTTCCTTCGTTTCCTTCATTTCCTCCTCCTTTTGTTCTGCTTTAGTCAAAGTCACCATAATAATCTTCTTCCTATTGACTCTGTCTTCAATCTCAGTCAATTGAGCTGCTATTGACCTTGCTCCATATACGCAGACATCACATTGTTCTACCTTGGTACTTCTGCTCCTGCCAGGCTCTTGTTGTCCCGTCTCTCCCCTCTCTCCATTTCTCTCTTTGCATGACAGCACCCCATTCTTCTCTCCAAAATGACCCAACAGAGCCTTCCTACGGCATCCAGACCCATGTGCATACTCACCTACATCACTACCACCATTCTTGCCTTTGAGACGAGCTACCATCTGCAGTTCCTCAACAGAGGCATACATCAAACACAAGGCTGGCTTCCCATCCCTTCCAGCTCTCCCAGCTTCCTGATACAGTCCTTCCAGTGACGTTGGTGGATCTGCATGTATGACTAGTCTAACATCAGGGCAATCTATACCCATTCCAAATGCAACAGTAGCTACTACCAGAGGAAAGGAACCATTACTACCATTATTGTCATTGTTATCGTCATCATTGATCCAGTCACGCTGAACTTTCTTCCTCTTTTCAATATCAAGACCGGCATGATAAACTGAGGCTTCTATGTCGTGGTTGGTGAGTTGGCCAGCTAGCCAGTCGCATGTTTCTCTAAGTCTGCAGTAGATGATGCCTCTGCCTCTGTTGTGTTGTTGGGATTGGTAGATTTTCAAGAGGAGAATCATATCGGAGAGCATGGCCTTTTGAAGTTGCTGTTTGTTGTTATGATCAATTGATGCTTTCATTCTTTCCTCCTTTGATTCCTCCTCCTCTTCATCATCATCATCTAAAACTACTGGTAGAGCCTCTTTAAGTTTGACTTGCCACTTCAAATTGAGCCTGTCCAAAGTACCACGCAAAAATAGAGGATTTTTCAACCCTAAACATTCTATAATACTCTTTCTAACATCTGCAGTAGCAGTAGCAGTAACTGCTATGGTTGGAACGTCAGGGAACTCCGTCTTCAGGTGGATCAAATCTAGGTAGGAGGGACGGAAGTCGTGGCCCCACTGAGAAGCACAGTGAGCTTCATCAATGGCAAAACTGCAGAGCTTGCCTTGAATGTGAGCTTCTCGTAGGGCTTCCTTGAGTTCTGGCTTGGAGAGGGATTCTGGAGTGGTGTAGAGGAGACGGAGGGAGGTATCCTGGGGGTCTGTTGCTGCGAGTTGATGGTGGATGTATTGTTTCAGTTGAGGAGTGGTACGGGAGTCGTAGGAAGCGGCTTCTATATTATTGTTGTTGGCAGAATCCACACTGTCGGAGCTTAAAGCTAACAAAGGGCAGATGACTATGGTGATCTTCCGAGATAGAACAGCAGGTAGCTGGAACGCCAAAGACTTGCCTCCTCCAGTTGAAAGCACTAGCAAAACGTCTCTCTTGTCTTTAAAAATAGCATTAATCGCTTCTTCTTGGCAAGGACGGAAGCTCTGGTAGCCATAATGGTACCTGAGAAGCTCAAGAGTGTTCATGGAGTTTAGTAGTATAGCGGATAAAATACGTACAGGTAGAAAGTCAGGGTCTTCACTCCAAGGCTTTCAAAAAATACACCATCGGGCTCTTCATCCTGCTTCGTCTCTCTCCCCCTCCCATGCTACTCTCTCTCTCTGTCTTCTCTCTGACCCGCTCCTTCTAGGTGATAGGGCATCCGATCACGTTTTCTCAATACCATTTAAGACTGATTTACACAGAGCATTGTATTCACCACATACAATTTCAGGTTATTAACACCTCTATCCTTACAAAAATGCAAGCCACAGTTCAGGGTTCATCCTTAACCAGACACATTCCACGCAAGCAAATTCCATTCTCTTCACCCTTCCCCAGAACGCATCTGCATAGATCAAACAAACTACTGCTGTCAAAATTTTCAAACACGCACCCCACCACCAAGGCCATCGCTCCAACTGATCCAACCACAATCACCTCTCCCGACACTGCACCCACACCTCCACCCCCTTCCACTTTTGATTTCGCTGCTCACTGGTACCCAGTTGCCCACGAAATCGACGTCGACGGGACCAAACCCACTCCATTCACTATATTAAACACAAAACTTGTCGTATGGAAAGACTCTACCACCAACCAATGGTGCTGTGTTTCAGACAAATGCCCCCATCGTGGTGCCCCTCTCTCAGAGGGCAAAGTCTGGGCCGATGGCTCTTTAAACTGTAGCTACCATGGTTGGCGTTTCAACGGTCTATCTGGCCAGTGCATTGCCATCCCTCAAGCTGATTCAGCAGAGGCTGAAGCCAAAGCATGTCAGAACCCCCGCTCCTGTGCCACTCCCCGCCCCATCAAGGTTGCTCAAGGCAAGCTATTCATATGGGGGGGTAGTAATGCCGTTGCTGATCCCCATAGCATTCCCCTTCCTCTGGATACCCTGTGGGCCCAAGCTGAAGTGAATACTCTTCCTACTAATCCTACTACTCATTTAAAGCCATCCATGTTCTCTTCCAGGGATCTCATGTACGACTACTCAACTCTAGTAGAAAATGTCTTGGATCCATCACACGTTCCTTTTTCTCACCATAAAGTACAAGGCAGCAGAGACCGAGTCAAACATGGCATGTATTCACTAAAAAGAGATCCTTCAGTAGCACTAACCAACAATCCGCTGGAAATAGCAGCCAACCAGGGAGGCTTTATGGGCTCTGAAAACATTGGTAGTTTGAGTTTCATTCCCCCTTCTACTTGCCATTACGTCGTTAAGAAACCAACTGGGGAATGGTTTAGTTTTGTAGTCTACTGTGTCCCCACAACTCCAGGTAGATCTAGATTAATTACACATCAAATTACTAATTTCAAAAAGCTGCCACTTCCACTAAAGATATTTTCTTTGTTGCCTCGATGGCTGGACCATGTGCTCATTCGTAACAAAGTGCTCGATGGCGACTCTGTGTTACTACACGAGCAGGAGCATCTAATGGCTGATCAGGCTAGAGCTAATGGAGAGATTGATTCCAAGGGGTGGAAAAAGGAGTTTCATATGCCTTTTCAGGCTGATGTGATGGTGACTGCTTTTAGGAATTGGTTGGACAGTGTTAATTCGGGTCCCTGGCGTCCTTTGCATTTGGTACCTGGGCATGCGCAGGCTAGGTTGAGTGGTAGTAAAGAAAAAATACTGGAGAGGTTCCATTCACATACACAGCAATGTAGTAGCTGTAGAAAGGCGTTTAAAAATGTTGAGATGTGGCTGGGTGTGTTGAAAGTGGTAGCTGCAGCTGGGTGGGTGGGCTGTCTGTGGGGTGGTTTGAATGGCGTGGCTGGAGGAGGGATGGTGGTCTGGGGAGTGATTGTAGGAGTAGTGGCGGCGCTGGGGGTAAAGATGCTGAGTAGTTTGAGACAACAAATGATATTTGTAGACTATGTTCACGCTGATATTTAATCGAGATGAATGGGGTGATGGAAGAAGTGATCATTAGTACAACTGTAGCAATCGGACCCAACAAGCAGCAGCCCCGTATTCTTAGACGCTTCACTTCCGCTCACTGATCTGTTACACACATTCAACAGCTCCTCATTGTATATGTAGTACTGGTCCATCTCCGCGACTCCCTGAGGACTGTGGGTTATGTGAGTTTGTAGCTTCTTGGCAGCTACCCAAAACCAGCCAGGTCCTTCATAAAACCCAGGGGATTTCTCAATCTCATCAACATTTTTGAAACATATATATACACTTTTGGATCAAATAAGTATCTACTTACATATATTGATACCCCTTTCTTGCTCAGGAATAACTATACTATACTCTAAAAGATAAAGTCTTTCATCGATTCTTTCGGAAAACTTCTACTATCTTTTACAATGCTCTTCAAGTCTATCGCTGTCCTGATCCTGGCAACATGCCTAGTAGGATCAGCTTCTGCTACTTGCACGCCAGGTGAGTTTCCAGTCCAAATGACTTTGAAGTACTTTCAAAATTTGCCAGTTCACTTTTGATGGGGCCTGTGCATGCACCCTACTATTTATCCGATTGGGTTGCAACCAATAATTCGTTATCCATTTATGATCACCCTCTAATCCACTCCATGTCCCCCATATATCTCGCAGGCACCGTTGATCTGGCCCTCATCACCGCCACCGGTGATGCCTCATGCTCCACTAACCCTTTCGCCAAGTGCTTCTCCTCCTTCTCTGCTGCAGTTGCTTCCAACTGCCTTGTTACTCTCACCCCTCAGATTGAGTCTGGTATTTCCATTCCAGCTTACTGGTCTGCTCTCGAATCCTACAACCAGAGATCTTTCTGCTCAAGAACCACCGTCTCTGCCTCCGCTGCAGATGATGCCGCTGTCCTAGACACCATCCGCACCCTGATGTCTGCCAACCTTTGGGTAGGCAAGACTGTCACCACAATGTCTGCTGCCAATACTTGGACCACCACTGGGGGTGTGTTATCTCTCAGTGACACTTTTGATGGCCCAACCTGTACCTTGGATTGGTCTGCCTCCTCCTCCACCGGCGCCGGCGTCGCCAGTCTCATCCCAACAGACTGTGGAGTCGACTCTGATACCTGTAAAGCTGATGATACCAGCTGCGAGGCAGGAAGATACTCTCTTGTCATCGGCAGCACTGGCAAGTATGCCTGTGCCCTCTGCGCTGCAGGCTCTACCTCATCTGCCTCTGCCGCCTCCTGCTCCTCCTGTGGTTCTGGTGAACAGAAGTCTGTCGTTGGAAGTGGAAGCTGCTCTTCTTGCCTTGTTGGTACCCGCTCGCCTGGAGGATTTAGCGATTGCATCCCATGCGGAAGGAACACCTATGCTGATGTCCCTGGAGCTGATGCCTGCACTGATTGCCCAGGGGAGTCTGTCGCCCCTCTCCCGGGAATGTCCTCGTGTGTCCTGTGCGATGCCGCCACCGTCACTCTCTGCAACTCCGTCAATGATTGTGCCGGGCTTGTCCCCAGTGATGGTTACACCGTTGCAGAAGTGACCGTTGAAGGTGATTTAGACGACACTACTTGCAATGCTACTGGATGGACTACTGGTCGCCCTGATGTCCTTCAATGTGCCGCCTCCCTCTTCTCCTTCAAGGTGTCTGGGGCCACTTGCAAGGTGGAGGTCACCCCTTTGAATGATGCCACTGTTGTCAGCGATCTACCTTGCTCCCACCCTGAAAATGTTGCTGTGGTTACCTCTGCCTTCTACACAGGTACTGATAGTATTGTCGGTAGCCTCTCTGCTTTCTCCGGCACATCTGCTTCTGGAAACATCCTGACTGTTAAGCCCGATGGCATGGGAGCCTTGACCATGTCCTTTGGAATGGCAACTCGTAATCCGACCGAGATCCTTGCTCTCTACTCTTGTGCCGGCACCATTGATGCTACTGGAGGCGTCATTGCTGGTGACGAGGGCGGAGATTGCCCATCAGGTTCCTACACCGATGCCACCGAAGGCTGCATTCCTTGTCCAACTGGTTCGTACTGCGCTGATGGCACTGCTACAGCTGCCTCAACCTGCATTGCAGGTACAGCCAACCCATTGTTAGGTACTCTTGCTGACACCTCTTGTGTTGACTGCGTGGCAGGCACTTATTCTGAAGCTGAATCTTCTGAATGCTTGGATTGCCCACTCGGTACCTATCAGGACCTTGATGCCCAGTCCAGCTGCAAAACATGCTTGTCGGCTGCCACTACTGCTTCCACTACATGTGAAGGCGACACTTGCACTGACCCAGGCCAGTATTTTAACCCTACTACTCTGGTGTGTGAGGTATGTGGAGATGGATATGAGGTGGTGGATGGAGAATGCTCCCCTTGTGCAGCTGGGTTTTCAGCTCTTGCGGCAGATGCCACCTGTGCAGCCTGCGATGCTGGAACCTATGCCCCTACAGAAGGCACATCTGAATGCCTGACTTGCAGCAGAGGAACACAAGCTGGCTCCAGTGGTGAAATTGGAGAAGCTGAGACCACTGCAGCTACCGAATGCACTGGCTGTGTCGGTGGGACTACCTCCACAGCTGGAGGCGTTTGTGTTCGGTGCCCATCTGGTTATTACCGCGAAGGAGTTGGAAGCAGCACTAATCACAAGTGTGTCAAGTGCCCAAGTGGGAAATACACCAATGCTGAGAGAACAACATGCACTTCCTGCCCAGCAGGTACCTACTCCACCTGGAATGGATTGGTTCGCTACCCCTCCAACGCAGAGAAATGCCAACCATGTGCTATGGGCGAGTATGCTCCTTTGGAACGTTCTTCCAAGTGCCGCAGCTGCAAAGGAGGCGTTTATACTGCCCGCAACACTGCCCAGGATACAGATAACGCTAGCATTTTGAATGTGCCAACCAGCTCTACACGCCATGGCGCCACTTCCTGCTCTGCACCTTGCGCATCGGGCTTTTTCCGCCCCAGCGATGCCTCCCCAGAAGAGGGTTGCCAAAGATGCCCAGCTGGTTATGAGACCAGTGCTTCCTCTCGTGCAACTTCCTGCACCCCATGCAGTGCTGGGCAGTATGCAGCTACTTCGGGCACTGTCACATGCTTAGATTGTGCTGAAAACTACTACAACGATAAGGAAGGCCAAACCAAGTGCAGAATCTGTCCAAAGGGAAGTGACACCGACGGCGAGAATGGTACTGAGGCATGCTCTCCTTGCGCTCCAGGCTCCTACAACCCCACAGCTGGACAGACCTGCAAAGAATGTGAAGCTGGAACCACCTGTGCAGAGGGAGCTCAAAGCCAATCCAGCTGCCCTGCTGGACACTATTCTGCAGCAAACAATGACGAATGTAGTCGTTGCTCAGCAGGTGAATATTCATCAGCAGGCTCAGGCTCATGCCAAAGTTGCAGCCCAGGTTACTCTACCAAGAATAAGGCTGGATCCACCTCCTGCTCTCCTTGTCCCAAAGGTTCAGCTGCTAGTGGTGAAGGTTCTGCCTCTTGCAAGCTTTGCGCTCCAGGCTTCTACAACAACAGCACCGGTGCTAGTGGATGCACCCGTTGCCCTCGTGGCTCCAGGTGTCCCACTCCTGGTATGGCTGCAGCTGCAGCATGCCCACCAGGGTCATATACCTCTCAGCCAGGCAGTAAGAAGTGCACCAAGTGCCGTGTCAACACCTATGCTTCATCGGCAGGCTCCACCAAATGTACTCGCTGTCCGTCAGGTCAGTGGACCAACAAGAAGACTGGTGCCCGCACCTGCGTTGTCCGCTCTTTCAGAAGGGGACAGTAGATTTAAAGACAGAAATAATAAAAACATAAGAACCTAAGAAAGCTTGCCGCCCAACTTTTCAATCTGTGTATGTCTGTGTCTATTTTCTACCATTGTCCAACACGTACAAGCAGTCGTTATCAGTCCCCGTACGATTTATCAATTTTAAGTTCTAACTTTCAGTCCAACAAGAGAATGAGTAATAAAGATGAAGAGAAGAATTAGTATTACCAAGATGAGACACAATTGTTCTGCTGTATACCCCCCCTTCCTACCCCTTTTTTTTTCCGTTGTACCGTTTATGGGTTTCCCCAAGTCCAGAAGAGAGAGAATTCTATTGTTAAGTTGCTGCTGTTGCTTTCTTATTCTAGTCTTTGTCTTGTTTATAAATAAAAATATCTGGATATTAACAATTTAAAATATCCCCTTTTTGTCTCTATATGTAAAAGACCTTGCCCCTTGCCCTTCACCTTACTACCTCTTACACACACAATCTCTTTCTCCCTCTCCCTCCCTCCCTCTCTGGGTAGAGAAAGAAGAATACTATTATTATTAAAATCATAGAGAAGTTCTTTCTATCACACCTTCTTAAACCCTAGACCCTTATAGACAGTGGTAATAGAGGAGAGAGGAGAGAGTCTCAACAATCAAGGGTAGGTAATGAAGACACTAGAGGCCACTCGAGGAGTGGGTTGGTGGGGAGAGAATCGTGGGGAGGGTGGGTGGGTGGGTAGGGGGGTGATAAGGAGAGGAGGGATTGTAAATATGGTTGTTCACTTTTTGGTCTATAAAATGGTGATTTATTATTGAGGCACGCTACACGAAAATTTGGTACTTTTGTTGGCTGAGAAAAGCTGGCTTATAATCTGAAAAAGAAGGATTGTATATTATAAGATGAACAACCCGCTTGATCCGTGTTTTGTTCCAACCTCTATGAAGTTTGATCAAGATATGTTAGGGCAGCAAAATCTAATGGATTTTGATTGGCCAGAAGAAGATAACCCAGAAATCGACTTAAATAATCCTAGCACTTCCAGACGAACCCATACACGTGCAGCCAATAACATGCAAGATTATACAGAGCAAGAGATGAATGCTAAGACTGAACATCAGAGAGGTACGCCTGCTTTACCGATTGAACCTCGAAATTGAATCAAACATCTCCGCTCTTCTGTCTCACTCCTCCTCCTTCTCACTTCTCGCCCCATTCCCCTCTCTCCCTACCCCCTTTTCCATACACTACTGACTACAGCCAAAGGAAGAGAAGCTCAAGCTAGATACAGAGCCAAGAAGAAATCTCAGCAAATGCAGACAGAACACCGCTTTAAATCAATGTCGTCAGAAATAGAACACCTCCAGACCGAAATCCAACAAGGCCTGGCTCTTGAAAAGGCTTTAACCGCCGGGTCCACTTTCAAAGATGCAGCACTTCAACTCCTGCACAGTGGAAGCATTATCAATGCATCAACCACTACTTCTAATCATGTAGGTGGTGGTGGTGGTGTCAACAACAACAGTAATCGCAACAATTCAACCACTGCCTATGCCGATTCATCCCACTATCACAATACCTCAAATCCACCTTCCACTTCTTCCAAGCTGTTGGTCCCAGAATTTAAAGAGCTCAGAGATGATGAAGGTGGAGGTGATCCAAGCAGTCGTTGCCTGTTACAATCTGACAGCCAAACCACAAGCCCCAGCGTCTCTGCTGATAACGCTATAGCATCATCGATTCCACCTTCTACTTACTCTGATAGTCAGCAACAAGAAGGATGCAATGAACACACAGAACAACAAGTCGAGTCTAGGCAAATCCCTCTGGAAATCAGCCGCATAATAAAAGAAACATTGGACACATATGCAGTGCAACTGGGAGCCCCTCCTTCTCTAGAGAGTCCAGAGAGGGAACTGGAGGTAAAAAGCCTAATTCAACATATGACAGTGGACCAGTACATGGGCTGGTGGGCCTCTTTCAGGGACGAATGCGCAGAACTAGCAAAGAGAAGCAAAGAACCGGACGTTGACGTCGCGGCTTTGGAGCAAGAAATGAAGGTTTTTTGGAATCAACGGGTTGCCCGATTTGGAATTATTCTCAACTACAGACCAGACCTGGCAAAAGAGCTGCTGGCAAGTGCAGTAATGCCAAGAAGGCATACTGAAGAAGAATGGAGAGAGGTGATAATCAGGGAATTAGAGTTGAGTGAAGAGCAGATGGTACAATTTGAAAGAGTATGGGAAGAATTTGAAAAAAAAATAAAAGAAGCTAATGAAGAAGGCCAGGAAGCGTTGCAATCATTACATATCTTGACAAGTCAAGGAAGCATCCCTGCTGATGCTGGTGCTACTACTGCTACTACTGCTACTACTACTACTGCTACTACTGCTACTGCTACTGCTGCTACTGGTGGTACTGGTGGTACACAAACAAGAACTAAAACAGCACCATCACTGTCTACACAACAAGGCTTCTTAACAATGCAAGATCTCATGGAGGTGTATGTCCTGCTGACTCACACTACTGGAAGGTTGGAAATATGGGAACAAAAACAATTTGTAGGATCTTTGAAACTGCTAAACTCCTTTGCCAGTATAACAACGCTGACTCAAAAATCTAGAATGCCTCCACTGGTGGGGCCTACTTTTCCTGACTTTATTAATATTATGGGGATGCTGGGAAGAAGGAAGAAAAAATAAAGGGGGGAAAGGGGGGTTGAAGAAAAGGAGAGCGAGAGAGAAGGAGGATAATGCATCCTATTTATATATACATGTTAGCAGTCTGAGAACCTCTTGACTGTATATAGGAGCATTACTACTTTGGGGTGGGGTGGGGGGGGGGAGATTGAAACCTAAAGAAAATGAGATGAATTGATTAGATAATGCGCTTATACCAACGCAGGAACAATTATATATTTGAGTAAGATTGAAAACATTGCTTGTACAAAATATTATGTATGTAAATACAGCTTTGCCATTGAAGTAGGTAGGTAGGTAGGTTGCCAAATGAGGGTGAAAGGGCTGTTGTTTCCTTCACCTGAAAGAGGGAAGGGAGCATTGAAGTGGGCTCTCTCTCTCTCTCTCTCTCTCTCTCTCTCCATTTCTCCTTAACATAAACCCATCTTGAGGCCATGTTCCTTGCCATTCTCGCTCGATTTCAAAGCTACAATTGACTTGGGAGGCCATATAAACATTAATTGTTCTGACTGCAGAGAACAAAGAGAGCGTGGGATGAATTCTCCTCAAAGATTACAATCGTCCGAGTTTATGGAGTTTATGGACATGCAAGAACTGATTGGGGATGATGAAGGATTTAATAACCTCTGGATGCCTGATCTAGGTCCCATTGGAGAACAGCTTGCAGCACCAATACCCTCATTTCCCTCCGTCAACGGTACCAGCACCAACACAGCTCCATCTCCGCCCACAAAACCACAATCACAACACCAACCAAAGAAAAGAGGCAGGAAACCCAAAGTCCTCACAGATGTACAAATCCAAGAAAAACTCCAACAACAAAGAAGGTATCAAAGAAAAGCCCAAGCCCTCTACCGCTCCCGACTCAAAGCTAAACAACAAGAAGAACAGCAACACCTCAAAAATCTGTCTAATGAGATCCATGAAATGCAGCAGCAAATTGCCACCTTGTCTATCAACAACACTGTACTCACGCATCTCAGTGATAGTACAGATGTACTCATTAAAGTACTCCAGCATGCAGGCTCGTCTTCGTCCCTGTCTCTCCCCTCCTCCTCCTCTTCTCCTTTTCCTCCTTCTATTCTTTCTCTTCCTGGCTGTGGCAGTGGTAGTGGTGGCCCTTCTTCGGAATCATCTCCACCTCCACCATCTTCATCTTCCTTAGACACTGACAGCGGTGGTGGTGATGACCATCTGAGTGGACATGAACAATGTATGTTTGGAGGCACTAAATCCATCATTCAATGCATCATTGAACAAGAACTCGCACCCAATCAATCATCAGCGCCAGCATCACCATCATTGTCATTCCCTTCTCTTTCAGAACCAACACAACAGCAACAACAACAACAACAACAACAACAACAACAACAACAACAACAACCACCACCCTCATTAGCGTCATCCCAACAGCACTTATTACAATTATGCATGTTCAAAGACAACAAAGCAATGGTACAAGCTATCAACCAAGCAATACACAGTCTGTTACAGGGCAATAATATCAACCTTTGTGATGGCACAAATAAGAACAATAGTAATATGGGACCTGAATTAGAAACAAGGGTGTTCTCTCTCCAACAATTTGCTCTATTGGTGGACCATTATGGTGGTCTGCCGCCAACAAATGGGATTGTTCCTGCTGTTTTGTTGGACCTGCCGGTTGAAGAGTATACGCTGAGATGGTCTGATATAACCAGCCAATTGCAATCTCTACTAATGATGACGGATATGAGTAATAATAATAGTAGTAGTAGCAGTAGTGATAGTAGTAGTAATGATGGTGGTAAGAAACATGAAGATCAAATGAAAGAGCTACTGGCACACGGTGGTATTATGTTTTTAATGGCGTTATATTACAGACAAGATCTAGTCAAAGAGGTCCTTGCATCTGCTAGATTGCCAAACATAGGTAGACTAATAAGAGAAGATAAGAGTGATGATGATCGAGAAGAAGGAGAGGTACAGGCTGCAACTGATGAACAGTGGAAAGAACTTCTTTTAAAGGAGTTGGAGCTGACTGACAATCAGGTGTTGCACATCAAGATGGCTTGGAAAGTATACCAGGCAGAGATGCAGCAGGCAAAACGTGCATATGCTGATACTATAGAATCTGTCTCAGATGGTGGTGATGGTGCTAGTAATGGTGGTGATGGTGCTGGTAAAGAAGATGGGGCTATGGCAGTAGATGGTGATGATGAACAACACCCTTCCATGTTTTCCACCATTAATAACAACAATAGTAGTGCTACTACTACTACTACTACTAGTAGTAGTATGGCTGATCAAGCAGGAGCTAGTATCGATTTGAGAGGAGTGTTGAGGAGACTGGAAATATGGGAACAGAGACATTTCCTGGCCATGTTGAAGTTATGGGTAGCTGGGAATGCTGTTTTTAATAACAATAGTAGAGGATGGAAACAGAGAGCAAAGGTATTGGCTTTATCAGCCCCATATTTCCCTGATTTGTTGCATGTGATGAAAGTTCTCTCTTCTGAATGAAATGAAAAGGCTCCTGTGAGAGAAAGAGAAGTAAACTTACCCAATGGGTTGTGTAGATTGATTTTGATGTATGTCATAATTTGTTTGTATACAAGTTACAGTTTGTGTATGTAGGATTTGTATGTGTTTTTCACTTGTCACTAATAAGAAACTATAAGATTGTTTGTAAGTCTGTCTAAGCAATAAAAAAGGGGACCACTACTACAGTTGCATTACTTTTTTATTGTTCGACTTCTTTCTGCCACAGTTGTTTAATGGAGCTACAGAGACCTGGTCCCATAATATTGAGTCTCATTAGACCTAAGAACATAATAGTAGACATACCCAAGACACCAACACGGGCTGGAACTTGGAGCATTTTAGGAACATAATCAGCTACGACTGTAAGAAGGAAAGGAAGGGAAGGATAAGGGAGGTGAGGACGGGAGTCGGGGAAGGAAAGATGGAGATGTGTGAAACCCTTGGTGAAAGGGGGAGTGTGGAATGAAATAATGGGCGTACCAAAGTTTAAACCGATGTGACTATGCACTGGGAGGGCGAATGCAAGGCCGAAATCTGCTGCTTTTCCTGGGAAACTGTGTCCATCAGTGAGTAATCCAACTGGAACCAGTCCAGCTAGTGCGATATGGGATTGGCCATATACTTTTTGGAATTGTCTGCCAGCGTTGTCGGCAAATAATACTTTGTTCATTTCTTTCTTGAGCTGTTGCTACTAAATTACTCCCTTGGAATATAAATGATCACCTCTTTGTGGGACAACACACCGTTACGTAGTCAAACCTATGTCTCATAGACTCTCAACTCGATGTATCAATATAGTATCCAGACCCTAAACCGACCGTCCCATTTTGTAAGAATCAAGAAAAACCATGCACTCCCCTGACAAACGCCAATCACACAAAATTTTGACTTTTACAGATGATGGAGCTCGATGATGACTATCACACACAAAACACATCTCACACATCTTCCCAAAGCAATTCTTCCTCCTCATCACCCCCTTCTTGATGCTCCACTTTAACCTCCTCCTTCTCCTCCTCCTTCTCCTCCAACTTGACTCTCTTCCTCCCTCCTTCACCATCCTCTTCTCCACCATCACCACCAACATCAAAATCTACTTGTACTGAAGCTTTAGCTGCTTCAACCTGGGCCAAATACTGCTGCAAATACGCTTGTTCTAGCTTCTTTCTCTCTATCTCAGCACCCTCAGCTTCTTCTCCACTTAATACCTTGCTACCACTACCCACTTCTTGTGATATCTGCACACTACCTCCCCCTCCACCACCACCATAAATGGCATCATGTTGAAACCATACAGGTAAATCTTTAACAACACCTCCTTTTCCATCCGCCTCCCCATCACCATCTTCTCCATTCTTACTAACACCACCACCACCACCACCACCACCATCAAAATCAACAGCAACCTCAGCCCTGTCCACCCAATCCAGCAACTCTTCCTCACTCATATTCATACCTGCATCACCAGCCCTCTTTCTAGCGGCTTCCAGCCTCTTCTGTCTTCTCTCGTGCGCCTCCTTATGTCGCTGGTACCAGTCTTGCAATGTGCCGTAATCGGGGGGCATAGTGTCTTTCAGGTGATCTAGTTGCGCTACAAGGGGAGCGAGTTGAGCTTCTAATCTACGTTGAACATCTTTGAAATATGCTTCAGCATCTCTTCTAGTAGTACTACTATTATTCCCTCCATTACTACCAAAAGCACCATCAATCTTGGGAATCAGTTCATACCCACACATTTCTTCTTCACATCTAAACACCCCTGATCTTGGATCGATCAACCTAGGCGCATCCAAAGATGAATACACTGCTCCACAAGAGGTACATAGATACTCTTGAATAGGAACACTTTCTGATATACGTTTATGTAGCAAGTCTTTGACAGCATATATACGTAGTTGTAAAGAGTCCCTGAGTCGGGGATAGTCCAGACACCAAAACACTCTGGTTTCTTGTCGTTTCCTTTCCTCTACCTCAGCATCGTCGGGGAGTTGGGCGTTTTGTCGTCGGATGGAGATTTTGACTGATTCCGAGGATACAAGGCGTTCGGTTTCTAGGTGTCTGAGGGCTTTTCGGATGTTTTTTTGGGAGAGGCGAAGGTCAGAGGCAATTGTGACCTCTTCCACGTACCCTCCGACTTTATTTGAGCACAGGTAGTCCAGAAGGAGGATGCCCAGACCTGTGGTGTCCTGCTTGGGGTTGCGAGGAGGGGGTTTGGATAGTTTGCTGGAGTAAGGGGCAGCTGGGTTGTTGTTGTTGGTGGTGGTAGGGAGGTGGTCTTGAGATTGGGCGTATTGGTGGTGTTGGTTGGTGCCATCAATGCCGTCTTCTTCTTCTCGAGGGGGGCACTCGCCGGCGTAAAACGTCCGAGCGAGGATGCGGACGAGACGTTTGTAGCCTTGTGGGCCAGGTAATGGCCGCTCTAACGCGTTTGGCATTTTATTAGTGTGTATATGTACTCATAAGGTGAAAAACTGTGTGGTATACTGATAATTTTGACTGAAATGATCGAGTTTGAAAAAATAAATGGAATAGTTTTGAAATCAATTTGGTTTTAGCCTAACTGATAAGCTTCATTGATTACTCAAGATGTAGAAAACAAAACTAATACATTATAGAATTGGAGGATGGCTCCAATATAAGGCGATCTGTATCATGAAGTTTGAGCTGGGAAATAATGTGAGGGTTTAAAAACGCACCAAATGCCCCTCAAGTAACATACGCTGGCATATCTAGTTTAGAATACAATGTTGTCAAAGTTAGGATGCCATAAGACGGCCATATCTCACCCAAGCCGTCGTTCTTTCTCTAATTCTGCATCCATATCTCCCACCTCAAACAATCAAATAAAACGACTTCATCGCCAAAACACACTACATTGCAAATCTTCATCTACCCCTACAACTACCACCCCTAGCAAACATCACGATATCCTACTAGATTGGCTTAATTCCACCGCCGGCATCGACCTCGCCAAGACTGCAGTCTCCCTCTCCCCCAGTGGCCTCATCGCTTCACGCCCCATCAACAAGGGAGAAACCATCTACTCCATTCCTGAGTCAGCTTGGTTGACACCAGCAGTAGCACTCTCATCCCCTGAATTAGGCCCAGCATTAGCGTCTTTGGAGCCATGGCTGGCGATTGCTCTCTTCATCCTCTACTACCGCCACACCACCACCATCACCAATACTTTTACTGGCTACATAGCTTCACTACCATCCCAATGCACCAGTCCAGTAATATGGACGGACACTGAACTCCAATCCCTCCTCTCTGGATCACAACTCCTCTCATCAGTACAATCCTACAGATCTTACTTCCAAGACCGGTACGCTGCTCTACAGTCTGGACTGTTTGCCCAGTACCCCGATCTGTTTGACACCAACACTGTGTTTACATATGAAAACTTCTTATGGGCAGTATGTTCAGTGAGGGCGAGGGTTCACCCTCCTTTAGAAGGTGAGCAGCTGGCAGTGGTACCATTAGCAGATTTAACGCAACATAGAAGGGCAGCTAATTCCAGATGGGATGTTAAAAAGAGAGGAGGCGTTGGAGGCTTCTTCGGTGTCGGTGGTGGTAGTAACAATGGTAATAATAATAACAAAAACAAAGGAGGAGGAGGAGGGGGAGGAGGAGGAGAATCGTTAATATTAATAGCAGAGCAAGCCATACAACTAGGGGACCCCATCTCTGTAGATTTTGGCCCATCCAAGACTGACAGTCAAATCCTCCTCGATTTCGGCGTCCACGACAGCACAGCCAGAATCCCCGCGTTTGCCCTCACCGTAGCCCTGTCAGAAGAAGACCGATTCTTTGCAGACAAAGCCGACATACTAGAATACAACGAGCAACCACTAAGTGGCGAGCACCTGTTGAGAGGTGATGCTGCACCCAGTGATGTCCTGCTGTCCACGCTCAGGTTGCTCAACCTGGGCGGTCCTGATTCCTTCTTGATGGAAAGTATCTTTAGAAACGAGGTATGGGGGCATATGCAATTGCCAGTCAGTCAGGAGAATGAAGAGAATGTGTATCAATCCTTGATTAATGGGTGCAAGTCTGCACTAGCTGGGTATAGTACCAGTATCGATATAGATCTAGCCGCTCTACCTGGCCTCTATCTGGGAGATGGAGGTGGAGATGAGGGAGATCGTAATGGTAATGGTAGTGGCAGTGAGGGAGGAAAGGTATGGAAAGAAAGGGCAGCTATTAGTGTGAGATTAGCAGAGAAAGAAGCTTTAGATGCGACATTAATGTATTTTGAATCTAGAATTGACAGATTACAAGGGATGGAGTATTATGCTGATAGGAGGTTGAAAAGATTGGGATTGCTTGATGATCAAGGGAATAGTACTTGGGATGGATTCTTTGAAGATGGAATTGCTTGAGTGGTATCGTATGTTGTGTTGTGTAAAAAAAGTGTAAAAATGAATCTTGTGAGTGAGAGAGAGAGAGAGAGAGAGAGAGGTTGCTGCTTGTCTGGTTGGACTCCAGGAGAGAGAGAAGATGGCAGGCTCGTCGTCGTCTGGAAATGGGGGAATTGAATTGAAAACTGCAGGATTATTTGGATGCAATTGCAGTTGATATGATTTGCTAAGAATATATGTTAGCTAAAGGAGTACAACCATGCATATACTGTATTTTGTTCCCCGAAATTAGTAATATTAGGGAAGGATTTAAAACTAATTCAAGCCAATTATTGCTACTATTAACCAAGAAACAATGGGTTCGAGTAGCAAAGACAAGAAAAAGGAGAAGCGTCATAAGAAGGAAAAGAAGAGGCGCAGACGTGACAGCCGTTCCCCATCCCCATCCACCGACTCATCATCCGACTCTAGTGACGATCGTCGTAAACATCGTCGTGCCGAAAAGCTCGCAAAAAAGGTCGCTCGCCACTTAGAAAAACACGAGCACCACCATGGAACCACCTACACCGACGAAGATAATCCCTTTGGCGACCCAACCCTCAGTAAACGTTTCGTCTGGACTAAAAAAATCGAAAAGAAGATCGAGCAAGGCGTGGACGTGAAAGAGCTCACAGCAAAAGCCGAGCAACGCCGTCATCAAGAACGCATGGAAGAGATTGAAAAAGTCAAGAGAAGAAGAGAACAAAGAGAACTAGAGAGAGAAGAAGGCGTCAAGGAACATGAACGCTTAGCAAGAGAGAATGCTATGCAGGAAGCAGTACAACTGGAGGAAAAAGAAGAGGAATTCCACCTTCAGCAGGCTAAACTTAGATCGTTTCAACGCATACAAGCAGGCAGAGCCAAACCCATAGACCCTTTGGTATCCCTATTATGGTCTTCATCCTCCACCTCATTATCATTAGACAACAACAATAACAATGATGACGATCACCCTCCTCTTCCACCACACCTCCTCCCCCCCTCCCCCCACTCCATCTTCCAAGGCCTTACTCTCTCTGCCTTAAGAGAAACAGTAGGAGACATCAATACAATGAAGGAGATGGATATATATGATCCATTACATATAGAGTTCTGGGAATGTTTGTCTATTGTAGCTCAAGCGGAGTTGATGGAGGCTATCAGGCAGGACGATATTGACAGAAATAAAATGCGGAGAAGCAGCAGTACCGGTGTTACTACTTATCATCATCATCATGTGAAGGAGGCAGGATGGCATGATACAATAGAAGAAGATGTGGTAAAGATGTTCTCAGGAAAGAGCCATGCCCAATTGAGCAGGTTGGAACACGACATTACAATGCAACTACAACAGGGCAATGGTGGTGGTGATAGTGAGTTGGAAGGAGCAGCTTTTGACCCAGAATACTGGTCGGCAGTATTACGTAGACTAGTCATAGCCAAAGCAAGAGCTAAGTTGAGAGAGGTGTATGATGATATGATGTATAGGTATAAATCAACCTATGTTGGTACTTCTGCTGCAGCTGTGGATGGTGTTGGTGTTACTGCTACAACAGCAGGCACAGAGTCTCAATTTCAACAACATGAAAGAGAGTTACTGAAACAAGGTGAGGAAGCTGGTTTGGATCCTGAACTCCTAGCTTTGGCTCTTAATCATAAGATGGAAGAAGAAGAAGAAGAAGAAGGAGGAGGAGAAATGGCAACTACTGGCGGTGTGAAGAGAGGGGAGCCTGGATCATGGGAAGAAACTCAACAACAACAACAAGAGGAAGAAGAAAGAAGAAGAGTGAATCATCATCATCATGATAATAATAACGATGGTGAATATTCACCTCGTCCTCTAGCTCCAGAACACTACGCTGGAATGGAGGTAGTTGATGAAGAAGATGATCTCAGAGAGATCCAGGTACTAAGAGCTCAGATTAGGTATAAGGCAGCTCAAGAATTTGCTGCATCAAGTCGAGGAGGAGCAGGAGGAGGAGGAGGAGGAGGAAGAAGAGGAGGAGGAAGAAGAGCTGGAGCTGGTGACAGTGGTGATAATGGAGAGGCAGATAGAATATATAGACAAATAGTAAGAGATCCTGAAGGTGCTAATGCAGTTTTGGGAGTGGACAATTCTTTATTGAAATATGTCATTGCAGAGAGTGGTGGTGGTGGTGGTGGTGGAGAGGGAGAGGCTGGACCATCATCATCATCAAGAAGAGCTGCTGCTGCAGCACCACAGCAGCCAATTATTGAAGAAGAAGAAGAGAGGCGAATGATGACCATCGCCAGTAGAATGATGGGGGGAGATATGAACCAAGCCTTGGACGCCCCCTTCACTGGAGGTGAAATCTCTTCAGATACTGCTAATGCAGCAGCTGAATACTGGTGGCATGAAAAATATCGTCCCCGAAAACCAAAATACTTCAACAGAGTGCACACTGGGTTTGAGTGGAATTCCTACAACAAGACCCACTACGACTCTGACAACCCCCCTCCCAAGACCATCCAGGGGTACAAATTCAATATTTTCTACCCCGACCTGATAGACAAAACCCAGGCTCCTAAATTCAAGATTGAGAGGGACGACGACGGTGAGTCCGTAGGTGGTGGTGATGGGTCGACCTGTATATTGAGGTTTATTGCTGGTCCTCCGTATGAAGATGTTTCGTTTAGAATATTGAACAAGGAGTGGGAATACAACCATAAGAGAGGGTTTAAGTGTGTATTTGAGAGGGGGATATTGCATTTGTTTTTCAATTTCAAGAGACCAAGGTACAGGAGGTAGGGGTGGTGGTGGTTTTTCTCAGAGTTTAAATAGTATCGATTGTAGTTGTTGTGTGGCACTGCAATGGGTTTGCCTTTGTTTTAGATAATAGCAATACATGGTAAACATACTGACATACTGACTGAAAAAGAACACCAACAATATGAAATGAAGATGATGAAAAAAAAAGCCCCCCCCCCCTATTTTGAGATCATTCCTTCACTCTTCTCTTCACCCCCTGCTTATACTTAGTTGTAGTATTCCTCCCTGCCCTCATCATCCTCATCCTCTTTACCTTATCATCTCGTTCCACTGTCTTACCTCTATCATCAGAACCACATTCCTTTTCCTTCTTTTTCTTCTCCTCATCATAATCTGGTACCGATACCACCATTGATGATGACAATAACACTGGAGGCACATCATTACCATCGCCATCATCACCACCAAGTACATCTATCTGATCTGGATGCTGTTCTAAAAACTCTCTGATCAATCTACCCCCATCAACAGCATCATACCAACTCATTCCCATCATAGCCATCATCATATCCAGTAATGAAGATGATACATTACTAGTACCATTGCTAATATGAATGGGAATCTTTCCACACACAACATCAAAAACAAGAGGAGCATTTCTCAACCGTCCTTTTGTCAACACAAAAATCATAAAACAAGCAAATTGGATGCAATTATTGCTCATAACTTGGTAATTCTTTGAAGCAGCAAATTGTATAGCCTTGACTACAGGATCAGCATCGACATGGTGGTGAGGGAGGTCAACTCGGAGCATAGGCAGGCATTGGCGTTCAGGAAGCTCCGGATCGTGCGAAAGGAGACGGGAGTGGTCGGGAGGGGCGGTGGCACGGATATCGGTGGTGATATCTACCATTGATTCACTTTCAGGGCCGAATTCCATAGCTATGAGCTTACTTGAAGTTCCTGGAGTCTTGATGTAGATGACTACATGGTGGAGGAGGGTGCCAGCGGTGGAGAGGAGGGCCTGGTGTTGTGGGGTGCCTGAGCGGACTGGTCTCTTGTAGATGTAAAGGCCTGGTCGATCAAAGGAGTGTGCTGGAGAGAAGAGGGAGCGGTTGATACTGGTTGCTAGATGAGAGAAGTAGTGGGACCTGGGTGCAGTAGTTAGAGTTGGAAAGAGAGGGAGAGAGGGAGAGAGAAAGAGTTGTGAGTGAGACATTGCAACATTGCTTCTGGAAGCAGGGATGTGTGGTCATGTCAAGAATGAGGGAGAGTTTTGATGCGTCAACTTACTTATTATGGTGGGATACAAATATAGGTTTAGAAACGGCATCTCTGTGCACGTCTCCAGATGAAGGGTTGCTGTTTGACAGTTCTTCTTCACTTGCAGCACCTTTGAGATTTGTCATATCGAAATGAGTAGGGTTGGGACGTCAATTGTAGGTAGCAGACGTGATATGACCTGATAGTGTTGATGCTAATAAGTTTTGAATGTAATGTGATTAGAGAAGCACCACCGTGGCACGTCATATTGCATCATGGTAGCTGTTGGAAGTCAAGCGGGGAAACAAAAAATGGAGGAAGGGAGAACCACAAGAAAGAAACGGAAAAGAACGACACTGCTTCCCTACAATTCAGTAAAATTTGATTCAATACATAGCATAAATCATACTGTGGTGCAAATTGGTGCCATTTATTCACTTTCACTGAGCCAGATCACATCCACTCCACAAACATGAAAACCACAATGATTCCCTTCCCGTTTTCGACCACCTTAATCTCCATCAAACCACCATCAAAATCACGATTTCACATATCAACCAACATACACTCTAACAACAGACCCACCACCCCACTCTCTCCCTTTCTTTCGGACAATCCCAACGCTCGTCTCCTCTCCGCCCTCGCCAATCAGGTCGCCAAAGACACACTCCCATGGCTCTCCGACCTCGTCCTCCCTCTCTTCTCAGATGACACTGGTTCTCCATACCCTTCTCCTCCTCCAGTAGATACCGAATTACTAACAGACCCAGATTCTAATTTTGTCACCATTGACGGTGTCCGTCTTCATTACAAAACCGCCAACTGGACCCCCTCCTCCTCCTCCTCCTCCTCCTCATCATCATCAATCAATAGTGATACTACTACTGTACATTCAGATACAGCTGTACTACTATGTCATGGATTTAATGGGAGCACCTTCTCATGGAGATATACACTAGATGCATTCAATAACAACACCTTCATTGGCAATTCTAACAGTAATAGTAGTAAAGCTAGTAAGAGCATCAGATTGATTGCATTCGATAGACCTCCCTTTGGTCTCTCAGACCGTCCATCATCATCATCATCATCATCATCATCATCATCATCATCATCATCATCATCAGTAGACAGTTATAATCCTTACTCATTAGATGGCAATATCAAACTAACGCTAGGTCTACTGAAACAACTAGGCATCACCAAGGTAGTAGCAGTGGGCCACTCTGCAGGAGCCATCACTGCCATGGAGCTCTACAACCAAGCCCGTACATCTTCTTCTTCTGAAGGAATGGATGTCGCAGTCATAGGGCTGTGTCTTGTAGCTCCAGCTCTTCTTGCCAACAACCCAGAGACTTCATTCATGAGAGGAGGAGGAATGACTCTGGGGGCTCAGTTGAGGTTCTTGGTGACCAAGGGGTTGCTGAGTAATGATGTAACTGGATTGAGGTATGTTAGGAGGCAGATATTGAAGAGGAGAGACGAAGTTGCAAGAGGTGATTTAGGGGCTTTTACACAAGGTAATAGAAGTAATAGTATGGATAGTGATAGTAGTGATGATGAAGAGAAGGAAGCAGCATCTACATCATCATCAGGAGGAGGAGAAAGAGGAAACGGGTGGTCGACAGAGGCAATAGAGGGCTATTTGAAACCACTTAAAGCTAAAGATTGGGATAAAGGTGCCCTATTAAATTTGAGAGCATTCCAAATACCTAGTCCATATGAATATTCATCTACCGATGTACCGGTGTTGGTAGTGAATGGAGCTAATGATGGAAGGCTGACTGTTAATGGGAGGGCATTGGCGGATGAGTTTTTTCAAAGAGATAATAATAGTAGTAGTAGTAGCAGTAGTAGTAGTAGTAGCGATGAAAAAGAAGGAGAAGGAAGGGTGAAGACTGAATATTTGGAGTTACAATGTGGTCATCTACCAATGGAAGAAAAGGCAGAGGAATTCAATCAAGCATTAGCTGACTTTATACTGCATTGCTGCTCTGCTTAGATCTATAGATGTTTCATCATTGTAAAGGAATTGATGGATATTTGTATTATTATCTATGACACCCACCACCTCTTCTATGTGCATTGCACTATGGGGAGGGAGGCACATTAGGTGATTGCACCATAAGTTTCTTCATTCCATCATCCAACCTCCCAGCGAATATATTAGGACCAATGAAATCTCTAAGATCTCCAATACACCTCCCTGCTGCTGCTTCACATAATCTATGACCACAATCAACTCCCCGAAACATGGGCTGTAAAAAGGCTTCTAAATGAGGCTTGAAGGCCTTCTTACCGATGTTTCTAGCAATGATAGGGAGCTGTTTCCAAATGTTCTCTTGGAGGGTGAGACAGTGGGAAAAGTGGCATAGTCGGGATATTTCTGCGAGAGTGGGGAGGAATGCAACCACTACTGCAGACTCACCACCACCACCATGACCATGACCACCATGACCATTACCAGCAGCAGTCACTGTAGACAATTCTCTCAACATGTAGACAGCTCCATCAGAAGCTTCCCAAGGTTCCTTTTCTCTAGCAAACCCATGATCCACACACCCTCCACCTCTTTGTAGCTTTGGAGCCAAACTACCACAACTAAACATTGTCTTATCTGTATGAAGCTCAGGGTCATTAGCACGCTTTGCACGCTGAGCTGCTACTCCAAACAATGTTGTATTCTCCAATCCTGCTGCCTTCTTACTATCAGCAGGCTGTTGCTTGGCCATCGGCAGCATTTCCCCCACTTTCTCACAGATACGCCTCACTGCCTCCTCTCCATAAGCTCTAGCAGCATCTCCCAATGCAATAGCAGAATCTTCTCTAACTGAGTATATATTATCCCAAAGATGGGCAAACCATAACTTGTACAGCTCCTCCAAGATGACGGTGGATTCCTGGGGGAAGGCTTTGACAGCCCGACCACACGCTAGGCACGCTGCGTCTCTCACTGGCCAGGATGCATCTTTAAAACAGAACATCAGCGCTTTAAGGAGTCGAGGGACATATGGAGCTACCGTGTCTTTATCTACTTTTGCCATGAGCTCTGCTATGCAGGCGCAGGCAGCTTCTCTGACAGCGTGGTTGTCGGCTTTGCTTTGTAGAATGTAGTAGTTGATGACAGCAGGAGCACAGCGGGCCATCAGCTCCCTTCCTTCTCCTTCATTACCACCATCAGTAGTAGTAGTAGTAGTAGTAGTAGTAGTGGCTAATCTCCATGTTTCTTGACTATATAATCTCACCCCTTCAGCAACATAATACCTATTCAAAGCCATCTGAGGAAGCAGCGCCATCAATGCCACCTTCCTCTTCTCAGCATTATCTCTGCATGCTTCAATCACCAGCTTTCTCGTCGACACTGATGCTGCATATCTCACTTGACTCCAGTTATCTCCTAGCCCCCTAGCCAGCTCAGAAGCAAGCTCCATTATCAATGGTACTGTCAATTCATTTCCACCTCCACCTCCATCTCCATCACTATCATCATCTCCAAATGACAAAGCAATACTGCCAACTATAAACTGACAGGCCTCCCTAACAAATCTATTGGGATGTCTCAAAGCCCGGTAGACCAATTGACGGAGATCCCCATCAATATACGGCCTGAAAGCTGCTCTTCCACTTTCTATAATATGTTGCAGAGCCCTAAAACTAGTCTCCAAACACTTCCATCCCTCAGTACCGTGTCTCATCTCTCCAGTTCCAGCTGGTTGGGGGCGGTAGGTCGTTGCCAGGAGAGTAGAGACGACATCGTTGTCCATGCTACCGCTTTGTGCTGCAGAGCCGAATAAAGGAGATGAAAATGCATCTTTTTTTGCTATTGGCGGTATGCCTTTATCTTTTTCTTTACCATCTTCTTTACTCCTACAACTACTACTATTATTGTTATTGTTATTGGTAGGTAAGGATGCTGAAGGTTCCTCAGTGTCCCTATCAAAATTATGGTGAATACTCTTCAAAATACGGCCCCTCATTCTCTCCCACACAGCCGCTCCTCCAGACTTGGGGGAGGTGCACAGTGCCCTTAGAGTTTCTCCTACTGCCCATCTGACTCTGACCTCTGGATCCTCTAGAAGAGCATCACAGGCGTGTAGTGCATTGGTTTGTAGAGTGGATAGGGAGGTGGTGATGGTATGAGTGGATAACAATGATGATGATTTGATGATGAGAGGGTGGTTGAGGAGGAGGATGGTGAGTTTGAGGCCGCCTAGTCTGCCTTCCCATTGGGTGGATCGGTAGTGGGTGTCGATGCCTTGTTGGATTTTGTCTAGTAGATTAGCGAGTTGAGCTGGGTCTGTTGTGTCTTAGGGAGAAGAGAGGGTATTAATGTGTGATTGTGATTGTGTAAGAGAGAGAGAGGGGTGTTGGTGGGAGATTGAAAAGGAATGATACCAACCTGTGCCGTTCAAGATACATTCTATGTTAAGGAGCGCCTTTTCACGTTCGAGGTGAGCTTTATGTCCGACCTGGACGAGGTTCTCTTCTAGTTGGGTTAATGTCATCACTCTGACAGATGAAGGCTCTTGTAAAGGGGGAAATAAGGAGGCTATGCCGTTCTTTTCAAATCAAATTAAGATATCAAGTATGTCGAATGCCAATATAATGGTAGTACAGCGATACTCTGCCGTTCTTATGACTCCTGCGCCACCTATCGAACAGGACTGGTCGAGGAACATGCAGAGACAGGAAACACAGAAGCAGTAGTTATTTTAAACCCATACACACACGGCCAGTATGTGCAGTGGGAATTATTCATCTACAACCGGAAGAGATGGATGTAAAGAAATATTAAATGTTCCCTTTATTTACCATGAGGGGAGCGGCTCTCTCAGGCAAATTTCACAGGCCTGAATTTCAACCAGGTTTGAAAAGAATGGGGATATTTCAAGCATACCTATCTTCTCCACAACACTTATTTCGTTCTTTTAAACACTAGTGAAAGGTCTACACTATGATACCTTGACTTTAGCGAGCAAATTCGTCTCTCCAACTCCGCTTTTGGTTGATCAATTGTTAATTTTGGTTGAAAATGGAAGCGTTGAGCGCAGAACCGGCTCCACAACCCGAACCCACAGTAGTTTATGAATTTTGGAAAGGTATATATTCATGCTACTTTTATATCATTCCAAACCCCACTCAGATCACATTTCACATCCCCGACTCACACCCCACCACTGCTCTCTTCCCCTCCTCCTCCCTTCCTCCACAGAATTTGACTTGGAAAGCCTACGCAGCACACTAGATTGTCAAGGCCTATCCATAGCAGAACTTCAAGATTTATCAGTCAACTCCAGAAAATCCCTCGCGGACAAAACAAAAGACTTCCGAAAGTCCAACACCCCCGACGTCATCAAAATGGTCGGCCCGTTACTTAAAAGCTACCAAGAAGAAGTAGACAGGCTGACTGCCAGAGCAAAGCATGGGGAAACAGCCTTTTTAGAATTATATAAAAGACTATACGAAGCCCCAGACCCTGCTCCTACTCTAGCATCTGGCTTGGAGAAGATGTCTAGACTGGCAGAATCGAAGGCCCAAGTGAAGAAATTGGCCCAAGAATTGTCAGAATACAGGGCGGAGAGCATGGAGATAAAAAACCAAGACTTTAAAATACGTAAATTAGAAGAAAAAGTAAGATCCCTAGAGGCTATGAATGAGGAGAAGGACAAATTACTGGAAGAAAGCGTGAGGAATGCCGAGGAGGAAGCCTCCATAAAGATACTCGCAGAGGTGAGATCAAGAGAGGCAGCACTGGAAGAGGAACTGGCAAAGGCTCAAGGCAGTGTGGAGTCTATGCGAAGGGCTCATGCGATGGCTGAAGAGACGGTGTTCAAGTTGCAGAGTAGAGGGGAGGAAGAGAATGCATTGGCGAGGGAAGAGGCGGAAATGGCGGTGGAGGAGCTGCAGAGGGCTCAAGCTCAATTGGCTGCTTTGGAGGCGGAGAGGAATGCTTTGCTGGAGAAGAGTAAAGAGTGTAGTAGTAGTAGTGGTGTTGGTGGTGTTGGTGGTGATAAGAATGCTAATGCAGCCAGTCCATCTGATGTTGCTGCTGGTACAAGTTCTACTACTACTGGGGTTAATACTGTGGATGGTAATATTGCCGGTACAGTAATAATGGAAGAGCTGCAAAAGGAAGTTGCAGCTCAACGAGAGCTAATCAGTTGTCTGGAAAAAGAGGCAGCTGATCTAAGAACCCAAGCAGCAGAGTCAACATCTACCTGGTCTGAACGATGCGATGCATTGAAAGTGGCACTTGAAGCCAAAGAGGCTCATGTTGCTGCTCTTGAAAGTCAACTTGCTGCTCGTCCTTTGCAGAGACAGCTGGATGAGTTGAAGGCGAGAGTTAGGCTGCTACAAGCTGTTGGCTTTGGTGCCACTGAGGATGATGAAGAGAGTATGGGCGGAGGTGGGGGTGGTGATGAAGAAGGATGGGGAGATGAAGATGAACAAGAAGGAAAGACGCCATCAGCAGTAGTAGTAGTAGGAGGAGAAGGAAGTAGAACAATGAAGACACGTACTATAGGTGGTAGAAGTAAAACCGGCGGTCCATCATCATCATCATCATCATCATCATTGGAAGCAGCATTAATGGAGAAATGCAGAAAGCTGGAACATGATTTAACTATGGCAAGACTGGCTGCATCTGATGCCAGTGCTGCAGTAGAGGCTGCATTACAAAGAGCGGTGGATGCTGAAGCAGATGCAGCTGCTCAAAAGGAATTAATTGCAAGGATGGAAGAAGATCTACTGCTATACACCTCTTCTAGTAGTGGTGGTGGTGGTAGTGGTACTGTCCCCAATGGTACTGCAGTAGATATAAATTCACTTAAACTAGACAAAGATAACTTGTATATAAATACCGCCAATACGACAACAATAACAAGTTCCAGCGCACTAGTAAATGAAGATGCCGTGATATCTGTCCTATCTCACCAACGTGACCGCCTCCGCCTCCGTGTGACTGAACTAGAGGAACGAGCAGCTGAAGCTGCTCAGAGCCTTGTTGAGGCTACTAATCAAGCTACCACCCTCAAGGCAGATAATATTGCATTGGTGGAGAGATTGAAATATGTCCAATCATATGGAAATAATGCAACTACTTGTAGTGATAATAATGGCAATAGAAGAGGTAGTAGTGGAGGAGGCAGGTTTTCTTTACTACCACAGTCATCAATAGACGTCGAAGATGGGCTGGGCTCTGCTAGAAACAATACTGCTACTACTGCTACTACTAATAATGAAGGAGTAGTTGGTAAGTACATGCCTGAATACGAAGAAAGCATCAACCCCTTTTCAGACTTTAGAGCCCGGGAAAGAGACGCAAGAAGAAAAGCATTGTCCATCCAAGATAGAACTGCATTGGCATTGGGTAAGCTAGTCTCGGGGAGTGCTGCTGCACGTACTGCAGTGTTTACCTACCTGATGGTTCTGCACATGGGAGTATTCTTTGTACTAGCAGGTTACTCTCATAAGCAGGCTGGTACATTGGAGGGGCTGGGGGAAGCATGCGCCAAATTGAGACAATTTAGTAGTGGGAATGGAGGTGGTGGTATGGTAGGAAGAGGGAGTGGAGATGATGATCCGGTACTGGGACGATTGCTGTTGTACTAGAGGCGAGTATTTTTTATTTGGTATTTATGTAGGTATTTTAAAATGGGGGACATGAGATGGTGGACACCACCACCAAAAAATAGACAGGGGTGTATAAAACTGGGGCTACTGTGTGAAGCACTGTGGGCAAAAAAAGCAGGCAGAAAATTCCTTCCATTTTGTCACAGGCCCTTCAATCTGTGTGGAAGAGACCACCGGAGTAAATGATTTTGTATTTGTTGCACTACCACATTGACCATAGCGCTCAAAATCTCTGGCGCGCTCCTTTGATAATTTGAAAGCTATTGAGAGAACTGCAATGTTATGTATGGCTGCTCGGACTCTCCACTCCATAGTTTTATCTAAAAGTGGAGAGAACTTTTTAAAGGAGGCACCCCCTGGCCTCCTAGGGCGGCTGTGCCATGGCCTTCTGCAGTCACAGCAGACCGATTTGTGATTTAAACAAGACAGACTTAGCAGGTTATCACCAACACACACTGCAACTCTAACCTTTTAAAGCCAGACCAACTAACTATTAAACAAATGACAGTTAAAAAAAAATAAAGGATGAAGTCATTACATGGCCAATTGATTAAAAGGACACATTCACCAATCAATCTATCCAAGTCCCTCCAATCACCACCTCACAAATCTCCATAATCCAACACAGCTCTGTTATTCTTAGGAGCATCAAGATCATAATAATTACCTCCTCCCATAGCAGTAGCAGCAGTACCAATTGGTGGACCCGCCATCATCATTGGAGGAGGATGACCTCCCCTTCCTCCCCCTCCTCTACCACCACCACCTCTACCACTCATCGGGGCAAACATGGGAGCTGCCATCATCATCATACCAGTGTTGGGATCAAGTAACATGGGAGGCCCACCGACAGCTGGCATCATACCCATCCCAGGGTGAGCATGATGGCGTCCTCCTCCTCCACGTCCACCAAAGCCAAACCTCCCTCCTCCTCTACCTCCTCTAAACCCACCACTTCTTCCACCACCTCCCCTACCTCCTCCCCCTTCTTTCTCCATCTTCAATCTCCTCTCTTCTTCCTTGTGTGCCTTGTAATTCCCAAAGAACACATCACCAAGGATCTTCTCCCTGGCTTCTTCTACCTTTTCCTTGTGCTTATTCTTGATATGTTTGACCACAAAATCCCGCCCCATGAACAGCTTGGTGGACAGTTTGTTGCCCCATTTCTGATCGTCAATTTTGGTGATTTGGCTGTCCACCCATTCTGTTAGTTTTTGTTCCACCAGGGCTGTAGAGACAGTGCTGGAGTTGATGAGTGGGTCTCCTTTGGAAACACGACGTTCCCAGGTGGAGGGGTAGGTCAATTGTCTCACCATTGGCTTGGAAGGTGGAGGTTGTGGTTGGTTGACAGCGACAGCTGCAGTATCAGCATCAGCAGTAGTCGTGGCTTTATCTCCATCTCCATCAGCATCATCAGCATCACCATTGTCACCCTTACCATTAGCCTCTTCCTTTTCTCCACCACCATCACCACCATCTCCTTCCATTGCCCTTGCCATTTCCCCTCCTTCCTTCTCACCACTCCCCTCCTTGCCGGGTCTCAACATGCGCTTGGCATGAGGGCGCTGAACATCATCGGGGTCGTTATGCTCCTTTCCTCTGTAAAAATCAACACCATGCACTTCCCACAAATACGCCATCAACGCATCTAACCTGTCGAGACATTTCTCTTCATCTTTACCTTTACCACCTTCTCCCTCCTCCTCCTTCCCTGAGATGGAGCATTCCTTTTGTAGGGCCTGGATACGAGCTTCAATCTGCTTGGCCAGCTTTGCCTTTGCCTTTCTTTCAGCCTCAGCTTCAGCCGCCTTTTCATCCTTCTTTTCTTCTTCCTTTTCCACTACAGCTTTATTGTCTTCATTCTCAACAACATCATTCTTATCTTCTTCCTCTTCCTGTTCATCATCATCAGTTGGAATCAGTGGATTGGGAATTTTAATTCCCTTTTCATCATCCAGTGCTAGAGCTAACCTAGCTGCCAAGACCACATCATCCTCCAATCTGTCCCACACACCCATTGGAGCTGACACTTGCTGCTGCTGTTGCTGATCTGGAGTTCCTCCTCCTCCTGCTTCCTGGTCATCCCAACTGGAAACAGTACCAAACCCAGGTGGACCAGGGGCCCCCTCGACAGGAGCAGCACGCCCCCCTCTCTCTGCAAACCTCTCTGCAGCATCCTGAGCAGCTTCATTCCTCTGCTCTACTACTTTAGGAAGTTCGACAGGGTCAAATTTACGTCTAAATGCAAGGTCTGTCTTCAAATCTTCAAAATTGGATCTCAAAGAGTCGCCCCAGAAACGTGATTTGTACTCGTTGTATCGTTCCAATGCTTCTTCTGGGCCCACATAGTGCGGGAGGGACATCATGAAGTCCTTGAAGGACTCTGGTTTTTTGTTGAAAGGAGGACCACCTCCACCGCGTCCTCTGCCTCCACCACGTCCTCCTCTGCTACCACTGTAGAATTGAAGTGAGAGAGATAGATAACAAAAAGAGAGGGGGGTTTGAGAATAGGAAGGAATGGTGATGAGAAAAAAGAGGGGGGGGGGGGGGGGTTTTAAATTTATTATATTATTAGTGTGGGTTGTGTTTTTTTTATTTTTCTGCGCGTTTTTTCAATCTCTTCTTTCTTATTTTTTTGGGTTTTTTTTTTAAAGGGCT
>Ga0114919_10000395_pt1 | contig 33309 bp, 39 predicted proteins | sample BlataG_FD_88682 | JGI IMG/M metagenome (GOLD analysis project Ga0114919, IMG submission 88682) | Deep subsurface microbial communities from Black Sea to uncover new lineages of life (NeLLi) - Black_00105 metaG | ecosystem: Environmental > Aquatic > Marine > Oceanic > Sediment | place: Atlantic... | reverse complement strand
AGTCGTGCGTGAAGAATGCGGCCTCCTCGTGTGTTATTCCCATCCCGCAAAAAACCACGGAGAACTTCTCCTCCTCGCCGATCACCTTCGCCTGCCTGGCGATTTGCGCGGCGAGCTCGTTGTGGGGAAGGCCTGAGCCCGAGAAGATGGGTAACTTTTGACCCCGGACGAGCGTGTTCATGCCGTCGATGGATGATACGCCGGTCTGGATGAATTCGCTAGGGTACTCCCGTGCCGCAGGATTTATCGGGGCCCCGTGTACATCCCACTCGTCCTCGAAAATCGGCTTTGGCCCGCCATCTATAGGCTCACCACGTCCGCTAAAAATTCTGCCGAGCAACTCAGCCCCGACGCCGAACTTGGTGGTTTCGCCCGTGAAGCGAACGCGGGTTTTTAGGGTGTCGATGCCGCTCGTGCCCTCGTAGACCTGCACCACAGCGCGATCCTCGTAGGCGTCCAGCACTTGCCCGTGTTTTGTCTCCCCATCGGGAGTGGTCACCTCGACGACCTCCCCGTAGGCGACGCCGCTCACGCCATCAACTATCATCAGCGGGCCAGAAACTTCAGTGACAGTTAAATATTCGCGGCTCTTCACGGCATCACTTTTCACCCTTCTCACCCTCGACTGGTGCTTTTCTCGTTCGCATCAGCTCTTCGAACTGTTCCTTGAGTTCTTTTTCAAACTTCTCCTGCTCTTTCATGAACCTCTCGGGGGGGATCCGCTTCATGCCCGCGATGGTCTCCTTGATCGGCAGCTTTTTGATTTCCCCGACCGAGATGCCCCGCCGTGCTGCTTCCACGGAGTTACGATAAAAATCGAGCACGAGCTTGAGCATCCCGAACTGCTTTTCAACAGGGCAGTGTGTGTCGACCACGTGGAAGGCGAACTGTTGGAGGAAGTCCTCTCGCATCATCCGCGCGGCCTCGAGCACGGCTCGCTCCGGCTCGGGGAGGGCATCGGGTCCCACGAGCTTCACGATTTCTTCGAGCTCGGCTTCCTTCTGGAGCATGGCGATCGATTCGTCGCGCAGGACCTTCCAGTCCTCGCCGAGCTTTTCTTTCCACCACTCGCGGACGTTGTCGACGTAGAGTGAGTAGCTATTGAGCCAGTGGATAGCTGGGAAGTGGCGCCGGTCGGCCAGCCCAGTATCGAGCGCCCAGAAAACCTTGACAATGCGAAGCGTGTTTTGCGAAACGGGCTCCGAGAGGTCGCCTCCGGGCGGGGAGACGGCACCGAGCACCGTTACGGAGCCGAAGCGCTCATCGCTGCCGAGCGTCCGCACTCGTCCGGCTCGCTCGTAGAACTCCGCCAGCCTCGAGGCGAGGTAAGCGGGGAAGCCCTCTTCTCCTGGCATCTCCTCCAGCCGCCCGGAAATCTCACGCATCGCCTCGGCCCATCGTGAGGTGGAGTCAGCCATGAGTGCTACATCGTAGCCCATGTCTCGGAAGTACTCAGCGATGGTTATTCCCGTGTAGACGCTTGCCTCTCGCGCGGCCACGGGCATGTTTGAGGTGTTGGCGATAAGTGTGGTTCGCTCCATCAGCGACTCGCCCGTGCGGGGGTCCTTCAGCTCGGGGAAGTGCACTAGCACATCGCACATTTCGTTTCCACGTTCACCGCAGCCCACATAGGTGACAATATCAGCATCAGCCCACTTCGCAACTTGATGTAAGAAAACGGTTTTTCCCGTCCCGAAACCTCCTGGAATCGCAACCGTCCCGCCCTTCGCGATCGGGAAAAATGTATCGGCCACGCGCTGACCGGTTAAAAGTGGTTTGTCCGGGTCAAACTTCTCCTTAAATGGCCTCGCCCGCCGCACCGGCCATTTTTGTATCATCGCAACCTCTCGCTTGCCGTCAGCGGTCTCGATAGTGGCGATAATATCCTCGACTCTTAACCCACCATCCGCGAGTTCTAGGATCCTTCCGTTGACGCCAGGAGGGACTAAAATTCGATGTTCGACGAGCTTGCTCTCCTTGATGGCCCCGATCACATCACCCTCGACGACCTCCGCGCCTTGCTTGACCTTTGGCACGAACTCCCACTTCTTATCACGCGGCAGAGCATGGGCGAAGACGCCTCGCTTTATCATGTCCCCTATTTTCGTTCGGATGATCGTGAGCGGTCGCTGCGTGCCGTCATAGATCGCGCCGATGAGCCCAGGTCCGAGCTCTACAGAGAGTGGGTTTCCAGTACCTTCGACTTTCTCACCCGGTTTTATGCCCGAGGTCTCCTCGTACACCTGAATCGTAGCGCGATCCTCGGTCAGGCCGATTATCTCCCCCATCAGGCCCTCTTCGCTGACCTTGACGAGCTCATACATCTCCGAGCCTTTCATACCATCAGCGATAACCACGGGCCCCGTGATTCGGACGATCTTTCCCAATCGAACACCCCGAACTCCAGCTATGATTAGTGTCTTCACTTTTATGAATATCTCTTAAAATCAGAACTTTTATGAATACCACTTCTAATTAATTTAGGCGCTGGATGGTGGAGCTAGTGGTCGAGGAAAGTCTTCGCGCGATCTTCGAGGCTGAGAAAAAGGCGAGGGAGCAGGTGGAAGCGGCGCAACGAGAAGCTGCGGCGATCCTCGAATCCGCTCGAAAGGAAGTGGAGAAACTAAAGGAGAGCGCAAAGGCTGGGGCAAAATCAAAGGGTGAAAAAGTAATCGAGGAATCAAGGAAAAAGGCAGAGGCAGATGTACAAGAGCTGCTGAAGAAAAATCGCAGACAGACCCAAGCGATGGAGCGAAAAGCTAGGGCGAGACACACGGAGGCGATTGAGCTCGTTTTGGATGTCATCCTCAGGTGACCTCATGTTCAAAACGGCTCGAATGCAGAAGTTTAGGGTAATCTTCATCCAACAAGCGCACGACAGCGTCGTGGCCGGGTTGCACGAGGCCGGCGTGGTCCAGCTGAAGGAGATCACGGAGCTGGAGGTCGCCCGGAAAGCGCTCGATGAGGAGGTCTACGAAATTTCATCGCTACTCGCAAAATTCAAGGAAGCGCAAGAGTTTCTCGGACCACCACCCGATAGGCATGTGGAGATCGAGGAGCTCCCTTACGGACAAACTTTGAAGCAGGCGCAAAAGTTTCTGGAGAGATTCGAGCCGAAGTTGAGTGCTTTAAAAACCAAGAAGGAAGAGCTCAGTCAGAGAAAGCAAGAATTACTTGCTCAGATGGAAATGCTCCGGAGTTTTTGGGAGATAAAATTCCCTTTAAGTTACCTCCGATCGACAGATGAAATCCACATCGTGGTCGGGTGGATTGCGGAGGAAAGAGTACAAGAATTCTCGGACGCTGCGAGGGAAGCTCTGGGGCACAAGATTTTCGTGACTGTACTTGGGAAAGGCAAGCAAAGGATTTTGATCACGGCATGCCGGACAGGGGAGCAACCGAAGCTTTCGCCAGTGCTTTACAGACATGATGTTGAACTTCTGGAAATCCCCTCGATCCCCAAGGCCCCCCAAAAGGCACTCAGGACGCTGGAGGGGCAGCTGGAGGAGCTCGATGGTGAGCAGGCCAAGCTAGAGGGGGAGAGGAAGAGGCTTGCGAAGGCTAAGGCTCGGGAAGTCAGCACGTTAATGGAACTTCTTGAGATCCAAAGGGAAAGGCTTGAGTGCAGCGGGCTCTTTGGCTACACCGATGCAACCGTGGTCATGGAGGGATGGGTGCCGGCAAAGCGGGCGGCCGAGCTCGATCCCCTGCTCAGCGCAGCCACGAACGGACGCCATGTCCTCCGCACCTATGCGCCTCAAAAAGCTGAGGTCGAGGCCGTTCCTGTGGAGTTGGAGAATCCCAAGGTGGTCGAGGACTTCGAATACGTTACTAACATGTATGGGTTGCCCAAATACGACGAGATAGATCCGACACCTTTCATGACCCTCACCTTCGCGATATTTTTCGCGATTTGCTTGTCGGATGCGGGCTACGGTATCGTGCTTGGGATTTTCATGGCATCAGGTTTTTGGTTTGCCAAAATCTTTCCGCGAAAGCTTAGGCGGATGATGGTCGTGTGTGCGATATTCACGGTCATCATCGGCATCTTGATAGGTGGGTGGTTTGGTTTTGGGCAAGGTTACTGGGTGGACCCGATTCAAAAACCAATACCGCTGCTAAAACTTGTGGTGTTCATAGGGATCATTCACCTCCTCACAGCTTTCGGCTTGGCGGGAGCATTGAAGGATTTATTTAGGAGGGACTGGAAAAGCTTGATATTCAATCGCATCTCGCGCGTGCTGATCGTAATCGGCTTCTTTGGATTAAGCTTCTGCGTCTTGGGCATCGGGATGCACGAGTTTGGAATAGATTTCACATTTCCGAAGACAGAACTTTTCGCGGTATTTAACCCCTTTGCACCGGGGGCAGCCATCATCGTAGCGTTCAGGGCCATCTTCTACCTCGGTTTGGGAACGGGCATGGTCGGTGCGGTGTTGATTGGCAAAGGGACAGGAGAAAAAATTGGAGGGCCGATCAACGTTATTTATGGCATAACTGGGCTTATCGCAGATGTTACCTCTTATACCCGGCTTTTGGCTCTCGGCATCGCGACGGGAGTAATAGCATTTTCAATAAATTTCATCGTCGGATTCGCGTACAGTGGCATGATGCCAGCCGAACTCACACCGCTGTCGGCGATTTATGCCGGTTTGCTGTTAATCGGACTAGCGTTCATCTTCGTCGCTGCACACTGCTTCAACATCTTTATCAATAGCCTTGGAGGGTTCATCCACACCATGCGTTTGCACTTCGCGGAGTTCTTCAGCAAGTTCTACGAGGCTGGAGGCGAGAAGTTCGCTCCCTTTAAAGCTAAAAGGACGTTCACCAAAGTAAAAGGGGGTGAGTGGCCTGGTAGGTGAAGAGGTCTGGATAGCGCTGGCAGCTGGGCTAGCGGTCGCGATTCCAGGGATCCTATCGGCAATCGGCGTTGGGATGACCGGAGTTGCAGCAGCAGCGGTATCGGCTGAGGACCCAAAGAAGTTCTCAAAGCTCTTCGTACTAGAGGTGCTCCCGGGCACGCAGGGAATCTACGGCTTCGTCGCGGGCTTTTTGATTCTCATCGGTACAGGTTTGCTTGGGGGTGGTGGACTAAAGGGAGGCATAGTGGGACTGGCCGTACTAGCGGCGGCCGTTCCAGCCATTCTCCAAGGATTTACCGCATACGCACAGGGAAAGGTTGCCACTGCAGGCGTCAGCGCCGTTGCGAAAAGACCAGAGATATTTGGACAAAGTATAATGTACACGGTGATGGTTGAGCTCTACGCTATCCTTGGGCTTCTAGCGACGATCTTGATTTTGGTAAGTCTCGGAGCGTTGTAAGGAGGCTAGGTCTTGTCAGCTGAAAAAGGCGCCCAGCTGATAGCAGATGATATCCTAAAGGAAGCGATGGAAAAAGCTGCGGGGATAATTGAGACGGCGAAGAAGGAAGCACGCACGTTGCTTGATGCGGCCCGCTTCGGCGCCAAGGAAGAGGAGGAACGCGAAACAAAGGAAGCACACACCCGTGGCAAACATGTTTACGATGGAGTACTCGCGGAAGGCAGGATGCGCGCGAAGCGGGAAGTGCTTCAAAAAAGGGAAGATATCATCAACGAGGTCTTCCGAGAGGTAGAGAAGAAACTTCAAGCGCACGCATCGTCTGAAGAGTACGAGAAGAACATCATTCGGATTGCTACAGGGGCTTGCAAAAAACTTGGTCAAGATGATGTGGTAATCCGAGCTAATCGCCGGGACTTGAAACTCCTTGAAGGATCAAAAGATCAAATAGCACGTGAGTTGGGTGAAGGTATAAAAACGGCGAGTGTTTCACTGGGTGAACCAATCCAAACGATTGGCGGGGTTAAGGTCAGAACTGCGGATGGCAGGATTGAAATTGATGAAACGTTCGAGGGCAGGATGCGAAGGGAATTCGAGGGCATCCGGGTAAAGGTCGCGAAAGTCCTATTTGAAGGGTCGAGATGATCGATGTTCTCGTAGCTATTTTCCTGATCATAGGTGCCCTCTTCGCATTTGTGATTTACAACGCTAGGCGCTCGATGGCTTACGTTTACTGCAATGCGACCCTCAGTGCATGGGAGGCTAGATTGCTTTCTGAGGCGCGTTTGATGGAACTTGCCGATGCTCCAAGGGTCACAACCATATTTGCGGCCCTCGACGACACCGACTACCGGCCGCAGCTAGCCGAAGTTCCGAGGGCCGAGGAGGGGGCCGACATGCCGGTGGTCGAGCGATTGCTTAGGGAGAACTTGAACGCGCGTTATCGCGAGCTCTTGGGGATGGTACCCGGGGAGCGAAAGGAAACGGTCGCGAGGGTGATTGGGCGAGTTGATCTCTGGAACCTTAAGGCGATCATCACAGCGATTCACAATAAAGTTCCCAAGGAAAAGAAGCTTGAGGAGTTAATCCCATCACCGACACTTCCCCGTGAAAGGCTTGAGATGTTTGCATCCGCCGAGAGCTTTGAAGAACTGCTTGAGTTTCTGAAAGGGAGCGAGTACTTCGAGGTACTTTCAGAGGCGCTAAAAGAATATGAGACGCGAGGCTTGATTGCCATTATATTGGCGCTCGACAAGCACTACTACACGAGCTTGTGGAGGGATGTGTTAAGCAAGCGTGCACAGCGCTCAGTTTTGAGGGCGATCTTGGGGTACGAAATAGATGCCCTGAACATCAGGCTGATTTTGCGGCTCAAGCGGGAGGGTGCGCCACCCGAGGAGATTGGCAGATACCTCATCTTACCCCCCCACGAGCTCACGGAGGCGATGCTGAGGGCGATGATCACCGCTGAGGATGTTCCTTCGGCAATAAACATGATTCATCGCACTATCTATGGTCAAATTTTGTTGGAGACCCTCCCGCGGATCGAGGCCCAAGGGATCTTCGCGGTGGAGAAGACCTTGGATGAAATGCACCTAAAGATATGCAGGTGGCTCGCGCTCACCCGGCTCTTCAGCATAGCTCCCGTGCTTTCTTACATCTACCTGAAGGAAAATGAGATGAAAAATCTGCGGACGATAATAAGGCTCAAGGCGGACAAGGTCGAGCCCCAGAAAATAAAAGAAACAATAGCGAAGGTGCCAAAAATTGGGTTTTAAAATAGCTGTTGTTGGGGATCAAGAAACCGTGACGGGATTCGCTTTAGCAGGCGCGACCTATGCTCACATTTACACGACGAAAGAAGAAACACTGGGCAAGCTTGGCGAATTCCTCGCCAGCGACGAAATTGGGCTAGTGCTGATAACTCATCGTGTCGCGGAGGAGCTCGGTTATGACTTCCTCTGGATGATGCAGGCGAAGCGGTTGCTTCCTCTCGTGCTAAGAATTCCGGACAAGACCGGATATGTGCCAAAGGTCGATGAGCTGCGTGAAATAATCAAGCGCACAGTTGGGGTCGAGATCATGATCAGGAAGGAGGGTGGATAGATGGCGGTCCCCCTAGCGGTACCCCCGACTCGGATGGAGCTCCTGAAGTTGAGGCAAAGGGTGGGCCTTGCGCAGAGAGGGAATGATTTACTAAGGGAGAAAATGGATGCGCTCGTCATTGAGTTCTTTGAGGTGGTGAGGCGAATTCAAGAAGCTAGGGCGAAGGCCCTCGAGCAGCTCTCGGTAGCCCATCGCGCGCTATCGATGTGCTTCGCTATTATGGGGACACTTGAGACCAAGCAGGCTTCCAGGGAGGCAAAACGGGAGCTTCAAGTGGAGATTTCAACCCGCCACATCATGGGCATCGCGGTGCCGGCAGTTGAAGTCGAAGAGATCGAGCGCAACGCTTTGATGAGGGGTTATGGATTGCACATGACATCCTCGGTGCTCGATGAGGCGTCAAGGGAGTTCGAGCGAGCGCTCAAGCTTCTGATAGGGCTAGCTGAACTCGAGGGTTCGGCGTTCGCTATCGCCAGAGAACTCGAGAAGACCAAGCGAAGGGTGAACGCGCTCGAGTATATTCTGATCCCGAGGTTAAAGGAGGCCATCAAGTTCATCGTGATGAAGCTCGATGAGATGGAGCGGGAAAACTTCATCCGTCTCAAGCGGATAAAAGCTATGCTGGAGGAACGTGAGTGAGCGCGGATCGTCTGATAAAAATCGAGCTGAGCAAGCTCAACGTGCACCTGCCTGAGAGGCGCCTGTCGCTGAGGGAGGCCCTTTCGTCCGCGAAGCCCCAAGTCGTGGCACGTGATGGCAGCGTTCACACGTTCAAGCGTGAGGAACTCGAGTTCTTGGCGGGACTCCTCCCCGAGGCGGATCGGGATAAACTCCAGTTACCAATTCTAATCGCGCTGGAGCCGAAACTCGGTAGGGGGACCGCTAGGATAAGTGGAGATGCCGAGGCAAAGGTTGTTAGCCAGGTTCTCGAGAAGGAGCTCACTGCTGTGGAGCTACTGATTTACCGCCCTGAGGTGGCGATTCTGCGGAGAAAACTCCCGACGACCACTCAGTACCTTTTTCTTTGGTGATCGCATGGAAGCACGCAAGGGTGCTATCTTGATGGCTTTGTTTTACCCGTTCACGATCGCGACGATTGCAGCTGGCTTCTTGGCATTCGTGATGATTGTGCTTAAGGTTGATATCCTCACGGTTTCGACTGTGGTTCTGTGGTTCTACTTCGCGTGTGCGGCGTCTATTTATTTCATCTCAGAGCGAGCGCTCAAGGCGTTTGGGGTTCGCGGGCTTTTCTTGGGTTTCATAATCACCATCGGAATTCTCGCAATTTTGTCCGTAGCCTTATTTGTTTTAGACAGTTTGGGAATTCTTAGTTTAGCTACTTGTCGCTTTTGATTGTTTCCTCATCACGATAGCGCTGACTATTCGGGCGTAGGCGGGCCGCGTTACGAGCACAGCGATGAGTACCCCAGTTAATGTGATCAAAGCGAAGCCGCGCATCGCGCCAAAGCCCAACCAAGCAAGCGACACCATCGCCGCGATTGTCGTCGCAACCGCAACGAAAATCACCGCGAACGCTCGCGAAACTCTCCCCTTTAAGCTTACCATCTTTGCCCCAGGCAGGCCACCCCGGAGCACTTCGTCGGTTATAATGATTTGGTGGTCGATGCCGGTACCGATGACGATGATTAGGCCACCGAGCTCGGGCAGCCCGATGGTCCACCCTAACACAGATGCCGCGCCGAGGGTGACAACGAGTTCACAGATCATGGTCCCGGTGATCGCGAAGCCGATGAGCCGGTGCCGATACCGGAGATAGACGAGGACCCAGATTCCCCCGAGGGCAACGATTCCCGCGATGAGAGCCTCCTTCAAAAATTCAGCACCCAAACGGGCCTCTATCGAGGTTTCGCTCTCGTATGAGATTTCGACAGGCAGTCTTTCGGACAGCACTATCCGCAAATTTTTAGCCTCGTTCATTGCATCATCCAGGGAGGGCCGAGTGATCGTGATTCTCAACTCATTCGCGATTTTTCCATCAGCGAGGTCAGCGGCCAAGTCGGGGCTGATGGTTACCACACTTTTGACCCCACAGGCCCTCTCAACCCACTCCTCAGCACTTTCCTCCTCCAGTCGGGAGATGGGCTTGACTGTGTAAAACACGGAAAAATTTTCAATGATATTTAGTGAGAAATCTCCGACCAAGAGGACCTTGAGCTTTAACCCCGCTTGTTCCTCCAAAAATTGTTGTGCTTGGGGCGAAAGCTCATCCTTTGCGGTCCCGATAGCTGAGACGTGTAGGAAGTATTCCATCCCTTCTACCGTCGTTCCCTTGAACATTTTCTCATCGGGATTGTATTCGAGCGAAGGCGGGAGCTCGCCTAAAATTTCGTCGTCGAAGACCACTATGGCGCCGGTGGGGCGGTCAACGTAGATCACCGTGGGATAGTTGGCTTTGCCTGCGGCCGCAGCACTAAATCGTGCAGCGCCATCATCGGTCAACCTAAAAGGTAAATCGGCGGTCTGTTCTTTCTCCGTACTGGGCCCTGGTGCATACACGCTTACGATATCTTCGCCACGGAGCAGGAGTTCTCCCTCGAAGAAAATCTCAAGCCGTCCGGGTTTGCCGAGGAGGGTTTCAGCTTCTTCGGGCGATAGGCCAGCGATTTCAAAAAGAACCAAATTTTCTCCCAAAGATCTAAATAGTGCGCCAAGTAGCCCAGTGGGGTCAACCCGCGCCTTGAGGATTGAGGTTACCTCATTGACCGTTCCGATACTTACTGCTTTTTTTATTCCATTTTCCACCACGGTCCCGAGGTCTCCGATAATGGCTTGGATTAGATTTTCGGTGACAGGTCTACCGATTTCAGCTACGACTAGTCCTGTGGTTGGATCGGGGGGGCTGATGGTTCTGATGCTTACGTAAAGGTTGTCCTCAAGCTTGGGTACTATTTCATCCCACCAAATGCTTTCCACATTGCCTTGAGCGATTTCGAATGTGACATGGTAAGCTTCAAGTCCGAGTATGATCCTGGAACCACCGATGATATCAACCCCGAAGCGGAGGCCGCGCGTAAACTGGCTTGGCCATCCCAACGATTCTTCCACCTTTGAATCAACCTCTCTCCAAGGGCTCCAGACCAACATAGCGGACAGAAAAACTGCAAGGAGTAGCAGCGCGATGCGCCGTTCCTTAAATACTGACATAGTACTCCTTCCTCCGTTGTCGCTCAGCATAGCGTGAGATGATGGCGGCATTCAAAAACCAAGTGTTAAAAATATCGATGATTATGCCGAAGATGAGCACTGCGGTCAGCTGGTAAAGCTGGGGTGCTGTCGTGAGCAGGTTAAGGGCGAAGAGCGGTATCAGCGTGCTGCCGCTCATCATCAGGCCCGTACGCATCGCATCTACCACCTGCTCTTTAGGTTCACCACCCACCCGCTTGAGCACACGCGTGGTGAGCAGGATGTTGGTGTCGACGGCATAGCCGATGAGCATAAGCAGGCCCGCGACGGACGCTAGGCTGAGCTCGACGCCGAACAGCGCCATGCACCCGAAGACCCCCAGCATGTCGAGCCCCACAGCAAGCAGGATCGCTCCTATAGTGATGCGGCGTCGGAATGCAATGAAGATAATAATGCCCATCGCGACGAAGGCGCCGATCATGGCGTTTCGAGCCTGCTCGGAGTAGATGCTGGTTATGGTCGGGCCCATCGTTTCTATAGTGACAGCATCCTCCGAAATGCCGAATTGTTCGGATAACATTTCCTTCACGAGAAGTTTTCCTATATCGTCCAACGCGTTGTCGGTCCTTATATCCAAACCATTTTCAATGAGGTCCGCGTCGGCGCTGCCGAGAAAATTCGCCACGGCGAGTTCAATCGTGCTCGCGGGAAGGTTTTCCCCCCGCACCCTCATCAGCGATCCCCCCTTGAAGTCCCTGCTCATGGGGAAGGCGCCGAACGCAATTGCCGCGATAGCGATGGCACCCAGAAATATCATCAAAGCTAGCGGGATCGCAATCAGCTGGCGGTTGCTTAAGCGCTGCTGCGGCCAAGTGAATTTCATCGATGGACCCATTGTTATTTTTAGGCGAGGGGTAAATAATTGATGAGGTTTGCTAAATGATCAAAGAAAGCGAGCGGATAGTCCTCATCGATGAGCGTGGCAGGAAATATCTCGTTAAAGCCGAGCGGAGGCAGCTCCACACTGACTTGGGAGTTGTTGAGCTTGGTGAGGCGATCGGCCAAGAGCCTGGGAAGAGGTTGAAATCACACGTTGGAAGGGAGTTCGTTCTGCTGAAGCCGCGCATCATCGATTACCTCCGGAAGCTCCGCCGTGTCCCCCAGATAATGCTGCCCAAAGATGCCGCGCAGATCGTGGCGTATACCGGCGTGGGCCCGGGCGATCTGGTCGTCGATGCGGGCGTGGGATCGGGTTCGCTCGCGATCTTTCTGGGCAATATCGTTCGACCCAACGGGCGCGTGGTGAGCTACGAGGTGCGGGAGGATTTTGAGCGCGTGGCGGAGGAGAACATCAGCATGGCAGGACTTGGCGGTATCGTGACGGTGAAGCTAAAAGACATATACGAGGGCATTGACGAGAGCGATGTCGATTTAGTGACACTTGACCTTCCCCAGCCAGAGCGGGTGCTGCCTCACGCAGAGCGGGCCCTAAAACCGGGCGGTCACCTCGCGACGTTCGCCCCCTGCATCGAACATTTGCAGCGCCTCTACCGCGAGTTCCCAAAATTCAGCTTCGCCAACATCAAGACGATTGAGTGTTTGGTACGCGAGCTGGAGGTGAAGCCAACTTGCACTCGGCCTAGCACGCGCATGATTGCTCACACGGGTTATCTGACGTTTGCGCGGCAGGTATAACTTTTAAACTTTGGATATTACTTTCGGTAACTTCTCTTCAAACACCGTAAGCTGAGAACCTCATGTATAAAAAATAAGTCCAATCAGACCCGGCGAGCTTTGAAACCGTAATATATAACTCCGTCTTGACCGTCCTCACCCATCCGCCTGAAGACTATCTCGACCTCATCGCCTATCTTAATTTCATCCGTGTTGCAGTCGGTAACTTGGGCAGTCAGGCGAGGGCCGTCCTCAAGCTCGACGATCGCAAGCACATAGGGTGCCTGGTCCTCGAAGCCATTTGCGGCGGCATGCACAACCGTGTAGGTGAGGACCTTGCCCCGGCGCTTGAGTCGGTAAGGCTCCAGCTTGCCCATCCGCCGGCAGAAAGGGCAGATGTAGCGCGGTGGAAAGAGGACTTTATTACAGTTGCCGCAACGCGCACCCACGAGGTTGTAGCGGTTGGGTATCTCTCGCCAGAAACGTGGGACGGCCATCCTAATCACCCCTCCTTAGCACATGCACGACCGCGGTGCCTCCCGAACCCCCAACGTTGTGCGTTAGCCCGACCTCCGCCCCATCGGATTGACGCTTGCCGGCCTCGCCTCGAAGTTGCTGCACGATTTCCACGGCCTGCGCGATGCCGGTGGCGCCCACGGGGTGGCCCTTGCCCTTGAGCCCGCCGCTGGTGTTCACGGGGATTCGCCCGCCTATTGCGGTCTCGCCTTGTTCGGTCATCTTGCCTCCCTCGCCCTTCTTGCAGAAGCCTAGGTCCTCGATCGCCATGATCTCCGCGATGGTGAAGCAGTCGTGAACTTCCACGAGGTCGATGTCATCCGGCTTGACACGAGCCATCTTGTACGCCGTCTGCGCCGCTTCGGTGGTAGCCCGTATGCTCGTGAGCGAGGAGCGGCCATGGAGCGAGATGGTGTCGCTCGCTTGCCCGGTCCCGGTGACCACGATAGGGGTATCGGTGAACTTCCGCGCCTTCTCCGCTGGGGCGAGAATCACACAGGCGGCGCCGTCGGTGATCGGGGAGCAATCGAGCAATTTTATGGGCGAGGTAACCACCGGCGATTTCAACACATCTTCGACGGTTATTTCCGTTTTATATTGCGCGCAGGTGTTGAAGCACGCGTTGTGGTGGTTTTTGACTGCAACCATCGCCATCTGCTCCTCGGTAGTCCCGAACTCGTACATGTGGCGGCGAGCCATCAGCGCGTAGAGGCCCGGGAAAGTGGCGCCCACGAATACCTCCCACTCCTGGTCGGCGGCGGTCGCGAGTGCTCCCGTTGCTTGTCCGGTCAGCACATCAGTCATTTTTTCTATACCACCTGCAACGATGATGTCATGGATACCTGAAGCCACGGCGATCACTGCTTGACGGAGCGCCAGCCCGCCCGACGCGCAGGCCCCTTCGACGCGCGTTGAGGGAATGGGCACGAGCCCCGCGTGGTCCGCGACGATGGAGGAGATGTGCTCTTGGCGGATAAATTGTCCAGAGGACATATTCCCTACATACATCGCATCGATTTGTTTGCCGTCGATTCCAGCATCCTCGATCGCTCGGGCACCCGCTTCCATCATCATCTGCCTGAACGAAACATCCCAGAGCTCGCCGAACTTCGTCAGGCCCACACCTATCACTGCGACATCGCGCATTTACTTCACCAGTAACTTCTTGAATTTCGCGTAGGTTGCGTAGTCGATGATAACCCTTTGACCCACGTAGTCAAGCACCTTGGGCGCAGCATCCCGTTTGCTCTCGATGCCGTCGCGCACGATGATGCTGAATGCATCACTCCCGGCGCCTGAACCATAGGAGACCGCGAGGATTCGCTCCTCGGGTTTGGCTTGGTCGAGAACCGCGGCGAGACCAATCATGGTCGATCCAGAATAGGTGTTGCCTATTTTAGACACCAGCAGACCGGGTGCCACCTGCTCCTTCGAGAAGCCGAGCTCCTTGGCAGCTAGCAGGGGGAATTTTCCGTTGGGTTGGTGGAAGACCACGTACGCAAAATCCTGAGGGGTGAGCTGGAGCTTGCGAAGCAAGCCGTTGGCCGCGGCGAGTACGTGTTTGAAGTAGCCCGGCTTTCCGGTGAATCGCCCTCCGTGCTTCGGGTAGGACCGCATCTCCCGGCGCCAGAAGTCGGGGGTGTCGGTAGTGTAGGAGTAAGTGTCCTCGATCGCAGCTAGGGTCTTGCTCCCGTTCCTACCCACGATAAAGGCGCAACCCCCGGCCGCAGCGGTGTATTCAAGGGCATCCCCTGGTGCGCTCTGGGCGGTGTCCGACCCAATCGCCATGCCGTATTTTATCATGCCAGCCTCGACAGCCCCCATGCAGGTTTGGATGCCCACGGTGCCAGCCTTGCAGGCGAATTCATAGTCGGCGGCGGTGAGGTCTGGAGTGGCCTCGATGGCCTCCGCTACGATAGTTGCGGTGGGTTTGACCGCATATGGGTGGGATTCCGAGCCGACGTAAATCGCTTCGATGTCATGCGGGTCGATGCCGGTCTGTTTCAAAGCGTTGCGTGCGGCCTCGACCGCGATGGTGGCGGTGTCCTCATCGGGTGCCGGGACGGATTTTTCCTCGATCAAAAGTCCACGCTTGACGCTCTCGGGGTCGTCCCCCCAGACTTTGGCTATTTCCTCGACTCGAATGCGATACCTAGGGATGTAAACGCCGTAGCCAACCACACCAACGTCCATCAGTGAGTCACCTTTTTTATTTCGAACACCAATTTTTGTGTCTATGCTTAAGCGAGAGCAATAAAAGCCTTTCGATTGTCGAAAAAAACATCGGCGATTGTCGTTGGGGGTTAGCGGGCACACTTCCGGAGCCCCTCGAGCAGGTCGCCCACGGACGGCAGCCTCGAGGTCACGAGAGGAACGCGCAGGAGCTCGGCTATTTTTACCCCCAGCGCGTCGACGCGTTTGAGCTCGCCGTGCAAGATCACCATCCCTGGGGTTATCCCGATCACCTTCACTGCCACCATGGGGGAACGCCCCGTCGTCACGCCGGTGAAAACCAGCGCCCGCTCGGTGGTCAGCCCGTAGAGGCGTCTGAAATCGTCGACGGAGAGCCCCAACACCGCCTTGTAGCTGTCGATGATAGTGTAGCCGAAGAGCTTCTGGCTGAGTAGGTCCTTATTGGCGGCGACATCACCATCGACCGCTTTGCAGATGGTCTTCCCATTGGTAGGCTCGCCAAACTCTCGGATTTCAAGCACGACATCGGGCGGCAACTGGGTGCCGAACACTTTGGCGAAGGTATTGGACACCTTCCCGCCCTGTTGCTCATCAACCTTAAGGAAGGCGTCAACCATACGCTTGATGGTCGCGGCCCCGGGTGATTTCCTCCGCCCGGCCTCGTAATCGCTGATTACCGAGGGGGAGACGCGCATTACCTTGGCGAGCGAGGTCTGATTCATCCCGAATCGCTCCCGCCAGCGCTTGAAGGCTTCCCCAGGGTCGTCGGAAAGGGTTATGTCGCCGGCGATCCATCGCGCGATCCTTTCCCTCACTTCAGCCATGGTACACCATTACTAATCTGGGGGTCAGGGATAAAAATATCGGGAACGCTCAGCTTTTAGTTCGCGGTTTTCCAGCTAGCTTGAACAGATCAGCTTTGGTGATAATCCCAGCCACTTTCCCATGTTCCATAACGAGGACTGCGGGTTCGTGTTCGAGCAGGAGGTAGATGACGTCGACATCGGCATCCTTGCCCACCGTCGGGAACGGGCCCTCCATCATCTCGCTGATGCTGTACCTTAGCAGCTTGTGCATGTTTTCACCCGCGGCGATTTTGTGCACGATCGTCGCCTCAGATATTGATCCCACTTGAGCTTCACCATCGAGCACGGGTAGCTGTGAGATATCGTAGGATTTCATTAGACGGATCGCCTTTTCTATCCGATCATCGGACTTGACGGCCACTATTGGCGAGGCCATTATCTGCCCAACGGTCACACGCTTTTCCTCGGTCGTTGCCCGCTCGAGCGCCTTGGAGATTCTCTCGAGAGTGGAGATTCGGGGGTCTGCGGTGCCGGCTTCAATCTTTGCGATGTATGCTTGGGTAACGCCCGCCAGTTCCGCCAGCTGCACTTGGGTAAGCCCCAGCCTCGTGCGCATCACCTTCACTTCGGATGGTTTCAAAATTCGCATCGAGATCGCCAATTCCTGCTAGTTATATTTTGAACAAAAGCTATAAATAACTCGCTCGCAGACCGAAAATCCGCGAGGCGTAAACTTGGCACGAAACATAATCGTCGAGGAGTTCAAGCAGGAACCTCTCGAGAAGCAGAAATTGGAGATTGTTGAGCGAAAGGGCCTCGGGCACCCCGACTCTATATGTGATGCGATTTTGGATCGAGTTTCAGTCGAGTTAAGTAAGGAGTATTTGAAAAAGTTTGGCGCGATTATGCACCACAATGCCGACAAGTCGCTGCTCGTCGCTGGAGAGGTCGAAACGAGATTTGGTGGTGGCGAAGTGAAGCAACCGATGCTTTTGATCGTTGGAGACCGGGCGACCAAGGAGGTTGAGGGGACTAGGATATCAGTAAAGGACATCGCGGTTCACGCGGCGAAGAATTGGGTAAAAGAAAATTTGAGGTTTGTCGATCCGGAAAAGCACATGCGCTACCAGGTAGAACTCAAACCCGGCTCTGCGGCACTCACTGATATCTTCAAGCGGAAGGGCAGGGTGTTTAGCGCTAACGATACTTCAGCTGCAGTCAGCTACGCGCCCATGACTTGGACCGAACAGTTAGTACTGAAGACTGAGCGCTACCTCAACTCAAAGGAGTTCAAGAATGAGTTCCCGGAGTCGGGTGAGGACGTAAAGGTGATGGGTTTTCGAAAGAACGACGAGCTCTATCTAACCCTGGGGATGGCTTTCGTTGACCGATTCGTGGAGAGCGAGGATGATTACTTCAGGAAGAAGGGGGAGATCCTAGAGCGGCTGCGCACCTTCGTGGAGGAGAATTCTGATGTCAAAAAATTCACGCTCGATCTAAACACCCTTGATATGCGTGGACGGGGCGTCGGAGGGGTTTACCTCACCGTGCTTGGGACGAGCGCTGATGGGGCGGACTCAGGTCAAGTTGGGAGGGGCAATCGTCCCAACGGCGTGATCCCACTCAACCGCCATGTGGGCTCGGAGGCGGCGGCGGGCAAGAATCCCGTTAGCCATGTGGGCAAGATTTACAATTTGCTCACGCACCGAATCGCGAATAAAATCTACAGTCAAGTTTCGGGATTGAATGAGGTTTACGTTTGGTTGGTTAGTCAGATAGGGAAACCCATCGATGACCCTGCGATCGCCGTCGCCCGGGTCATCACGAAGCCTGGCACCACGATCGAGAGCGTCCGGGGGAAGATAGCGGAAGTGGTAGACGTGGAACTCGAGCGCATCGACAAATTCTGCATGGACCTCGCCGAAGGAAAAATCCCGGTTTGTTGAGCCTTCAGATTTTAAGCGGAAGGTCTTTGTAAGAATTATTTAAAGTTGTAATGGTCGATACCATCTTCCAAATCTTGTACCGCGATGGCATGGGTCGAGTGGGTAAACTTAGCACCCCCCACGGCGATGTGACAACCCCGACCCTCATGCCTGTCATCGATCCATTGGACGTAATTCTATCCCCCAACCAGATGCGGCGCGAGTTCGGCGTTGAACTGGTGATGACCAACGCCTACCTGATGCTTCGTCACTTCGGCGAGGAAGCCGCGAAGCAAGGGGTTCACGGTGCGCTCAGCTATGAGGGCCCAATCATGACCGACTCGGGCGGCTACCAAATCCTGCGCTATGGGGACGTCGAAGTTTCACCTGAAGAAATCGTGCGCTACCAAGATGCGATTGCCCCAGACATCGCGACTATCCTCGATGTCCCGACTGGTGTTCAAGCGACCAAGGAGCGTGCAGCCGAAACGGTGCGGATAACGCTTGAGCGAGCCAGACAAGCAGTCGAACTCAGGTCTAATCCCAAGTTGATGTGGTGCGGGCCGGTGCAGGGGGGCCTCTTCAGCGAGTTGGTCGCCCAGAGCGCACGCGAGGTTGGGAAACTCGACTATCAACTGCACGCGATTGGAAGCCCCGTCGAGTTGCTGGAGGGATATCGCTACGCGAAACTCGTCGATCTCGTCATGACTGCGAAGCAATACCTGCCACTCGATCGCCCCACGCATCTTTTTGGCGCTGGGCACCCCATGATGTTCGCCCTCGCCGTGGCGATGGGCTGCGACCTCTTCGACTCCGCTGCATACGTGCTCTATGCACGTGACGGGCGTTACATGACTTCAGAGGGGACCTTTCACCTCGAGGAGTTATCTTACCTACCATGTGAGTGCCCTATTTGTGCGGAGCATTCACCCGATGAGCTCAGGCGTGTTCCGCAGGACGAACGGGTCAAGCTCTTGGCTAGGCACAATCTTCATGTTACCTTTGGCGAACTGCGGCGCATTCGCCAAGCAATCGTGGAGGGAAGTCTGGGAGAGCACGTTGAGCTGCGATGTCGTGCCCATCCGCGGCTGCTCGATGGGCTTCGGAGGTTGGCGAGGTATCGGGATTTCCTCGAGAGGTTTGATCCCGTGACCAAGCCCTCGGCATTCTGCTACCTCGGTGAGGAGTCGGTGAATCGCCCAGAGGTCGTGCGTTCCTGGAGTAGACTTAATGGGCGATATGAGCCGCCCCAGCTGCCCATCTTAGCGCTTTTGCCCGCTTTTGGGAAAGAGCGGCCGAAGCTCGAAGAACCTGAGCGAACCCACCTCGTGAGGCTCGTACCTCCATTTGGCGCCGTCCCCGAGGAGCTCGAGGAGATCTACCCGCTCGGGCAGTTTCAGGTGCCCCGCGAGCTTGACGCGATGCAGATAAAATCGGTGGCCGAAGGCCTCTCTCGCTTCCTCGAGAGGTATGGTGGGCACTACGAGCGAGTTCTACTGTTCAACGACGAGCGGCGATGGGGTAAATCACTCGTTGAAGCGTGCAAAGATGTAGTGAAAAAACTAAAAGTAATTCAGCTTTGATACACAAAAATTTTCCCGCAAAAATTAAATAACCAAAGCGCACCAACTAATTACAAGGCTGGCTGGGTGGTGAAGCGTGGATAGCGTCGATATGAAACTTTTAAAGATGCTGAGCGATGACGCACATGTTTCACTGCGCAAGATGGGGCGCGAGGTCGGCCTCAGCACCTCTGGGGTGAGGCGACGGGTCAAGCAGCTCGAGCGCTCCGGTCTGATCAAACAATATTCAGCGCTAATAGACCCTCAAAAATTTGGCTATGGGGTGATGGCTTTCGTCAGCATCGATGTCGATAGCAGGAGCATGCGCGAGCTCGTCCGCTCGCTGTCACGCTGCCACCAGGTGTGCGAGCTTCATCACACGACAGGGGGCCATGGATTGATGTTGAAGGTACGTGCCCGCGACGTGGAAAGCTTGAAAAAGTTCGTTGACGACCACATCCAGTCATTCGACTCGGTGAAGAGCGTCCGAACTATCGTGGCAATGGAAACCATCAAGGAGCGTCTTTTGAACCTCTAGGTGCTGAAATGCAGGAAGCTGAGGCAAAACTCGTTCGAGATTCATTCTCATCGGTCATGCCATACCTTGCTTATCCACAGGAGCTCCGAAGCCTAATCGAACGAACGCTTGGTGAGAGTGCAGGTATTGAGGTGTTCATCGAGGGGCTCAGGCAGGCGATTTCAGCCGAAGCTGACACCACACGCAAAACAGATGGGCAGATTTTCCTCAATGAGCTGCGGCGCCGCCTTCCCAAGTGAAATCCCGATTGGTTTAAGTTTGGGTACAGGTATAGATAGAAATTAGGGGAAATCATGGCGCACGATGAGGTCAAGCAAATCGCGCGGGATATCCAAACGATGCGCATACGCGGCGCCGGAAGGATCGCTCGCGCTGCGGCCCGGGCCTTGAAAATCACTACAAAGACGACTCGAGCCAAGACTCCAGCTGAGTTCGCGAGGGAGCTCGATCGCGTTTCAAAACTTTTGCTAGCTACCCGCCCAACAGCGGTCTCGCTTCCCAACGCGATCCGCTACGTCACGCTTGGTGCGAAGCGAGCGAGAGGGGCCGACCTGCAGACGCTTCAGAGGGGAGTCATCTCTCGTGTGGACGAGTTTATTCGAGATTCAAAGAAAGCTGTCGAGCGAATAGGTGAAATCGGCGCGCGTCGCATCTCTGATGGCGATGTAGTGCTTACTCACTGCAACAGCCACAGCGCGCTAGCGGTAATCAAGACGGCTTTCGAGAAGGGCAAGCGCATCCAAGTATTCGTCACAGAGTCCCGTCCGAGCCGACAGGGTTTGATAAGTGTACGAGACCTGAAAAAAGCTGATATTCCCACTACCCTCATCGTTGACTCAGCCGTGCGCTATTTCATCCGAGACATTGACAAGGTCATCGTTGGTGCGGACAGCATCGCGGCAAATGGAGCGGTGATCAACAAGATAGGGACCGCACAGATCGCCCTCACCGCTCACGAGGCTCGAGTGTTATTCTTCGTCGCCGCAGAGAGCTACAAGTTCCATCCTGGGACGCTCGTGGGGAGGCTTGTCGAGATCGAGGAGCGCTCTCCCAAGGAGATCATCAACCCTAAGCGCTTCCCAGGCTTGAAAATTCGTAACCCGGTCTTTGATGTCACGCCGCCCGATTACATTGACCTCATTATAACCGAGCGGGGCATAATCCCACCCTCGGCAGCTTACACGATGATCCAGGAGCTCTTCGAGTGGAGGTCGGGCGAAGAGTTCATTTAAATTTCTTTTTTTAGCGAAAGGCTTAAGCACATAAGCCCCCCTTCGGCTAAAGGGGCGACGTTATTGGAGAAGCCCAAAGCCGAGCAGCTCGTGCTGATTTACGACTCGGAGCGATGTACAGGTTGCCGGTACTGTGAGATTGCGTGTGCCTACAAGAACTTCGGCACCCTCAACCCTGAGAAATCCCACATCCATGTTTTCATTGACGATCAGAAATTTGCGCGCGAGGCGACCAACTGTCTGCACTGCGAGGACCCTGTGTGCGCCGCCGCTTGCCCGGTTGATGCTATCACCAAGGACGAAGCCACGGGATGGGTGATGATAAAACCCATGAAGTGTACTGGTTGCCGCTCCTGTACCTACGCTTGTCCAATCGCCGCAGCGTGGTTCGACGAGGAACACCGTATCGCAACCAAGTGCAATTTCTGCGATGGTGACCCGAACTGCGCCAAGTATTGTTCCCCCCAAGCGATCAGGGTTGGAACCCGTGCCGAAGCGCTCGAGTTCGCACGGAGCCGCTATTTGCGGGTGAGATGATGGAGGAAGCCGAGATAGTTGAACTCTTGGAGAAAAACATCCCAGATGGACTCTTAAGTGTGGTCACACCTCGAGTGCGAAAGGTGTCGGCCGAAATAGCCCCGGCCATAATAAGGAAAGCCGCTGAGACCTTGCTCGGCAAGGGAGCGAGGTTAATCATTATAGCTGCTGTCGATGCGGGGCTGGACATAGACCTTCTGTACCATTTTGATTTGGAGGGTAAAGTCGTAGTGTTGAGAGTGAAATTGGGGAAAGAGAAACCCGAGATCGATACTGTAGCTGACCTGACCCCTACAGCGGAATGGGCAGAAAACGAGGCAGCAGAGCTGTGCGGGGTAAGATTCAGAGATCACCCCAAACCGGGACATCTGGTCTTATCGGACAAATTGCCGGAGGGCACTTTTCCATTGGGCAAGCCCTTCAAATCCAAACTCCCTGACGAAATCGGCCCGGTTGCAGAAGCTGTTATTACCGTCGGGGCCACCGCGCCTATATCCTCCTTAATGAAACGAAGGCGGGTGGAAGCGGGACTTCCACCACAACCGCCGGCCAGCTATTCGAACGAGTCCCAGCTTAAAGAGGTTCACGAACTCATCAGGCAGACGAACTTCAGCAGGCAAGCTGGCTATGACTGGAAGCGGAAGAAACTGAGGGGGGTGAAAAAGTGAAGAAATACGCGCTTTTCTTGGGTTGCATGATCCCTCAGCGGCTTCCGAGCGCTGAGCTTGCCACGCACAAGGTCTTCAATTCACTCGGGCTCGAGATTGCGGAGATGACGGGCTACACCTGCTGCCCGGACCCAATTCTAGCACGCTTGATGGACAGAAAGGTCGCGCTATCCATGTCAGCAAGGAATCTGAGCATAGCGGAAGGGCAAGGCCTAGATGTCGTGGTGTTGTGTAACGGTTGTTACGAGACACTCTGGGAGGCCAACGAGTTCATGAAGCGGGGGGAAACCAGTAGAGAGATAAATGAACTCTTGGCCAAGGTGGGAAGGAAATATAACGGGACGATAAATGTCAGGCATGTCGTTGAGGTTCTCCACGAGGATGTCGGGATTGAAGCGATAAAAAATCAAGTAAAAAAACCACTAGGATTGAAACTTGCCGTACATCACGGTTGCCACCTCTTCAGAGAAGAGAACGGCAGAGATATTTGGAGGAAGCCTAAACAGTTCGAAGAGCTGGTAAGTGCTACAGGAGCTGAGGTCGTCCGCTCCGACGTCGACCAACTGTGCTGTGGTTTCCCGACATCTCATGTGGACGAAGAATTTTCGCTTAAACACAACTTGCTTCCAAAACTGGAGCGTTATCAACATATAGGGGTCGATGGAATCGTGGTGGTTTGCCCTGCGTGTAATGTTCAATTTGAATCAGGGCAACTCGCCCTCAGAAGGTACAGTGCCAAGTTCTCGATTCCATGTTTGCACTTGGTCGAGCTCTTGGCGCTGGCATTTGGTGCGCCGTCGAAAGAATTGTCACTTGAGTTTCACCGAAGCCCCGTATCACAACTAGTAGCGAGGATTGGGTAAAATGACTGAGGTCATGAAGATAGGCCCATATCACCCCTTGAATCTGGAGCCAGAGATATACGAGGTGACCATGCGCAATGGCAAAATCATCGATGTCGGTATCGAGCAAGGATACACACACCGCGGCATCGAGCGTCTAATGGAGTCAAAATCCCTCAGTCAAGATGTCCTACTTGCCGAGCGTGTGTGTGGGCTGTGTTCCCAAGCCCACTCCACCGCTTATTGTCAAGCTGTAGAAAAAATCTTCGGCGCGGAGATCCCCCAACGGGCGAATTACATCAGATCTCTGGTCTTCGAGATGGATCGGTTACACAGCCATTACATGTGGTTCGTGCTGCTCTTTCATGCATTGCACGACGACGGGCACCTAATCCAGGTTCTCGATACACGCGAAAGACTGATGGACCTGTTAGAGCCCATTTGCGGCAACCGAGTACACTTCTCGATAAATAACTTGGGCGGGGTCAGGCGTGATGTGTCAGGAGGGATACTCGTCAAAGTCAAGACCCTGACGGATGACCTCACGAAACTTTCTGACGACATTATGAAAGCTTTGAAAGACGCTGCACCGAAACTTTCAGGGATAGGGCTGCTTCCGAAGGATAAGGCCAGAGCGTATGGAGTAGTGGGGCCTGTGTCGAGAGCTTCTGGTATCAAAAGCGACATCCGAAAAGACGACCCCTATGCCGCTTACCAGGAGGTTGATTTTGATGTACCGACAGAGAACGGATGTGATGTCTTCTCCAGGGCATTGGTGCGGGCGAGGGAAACTTTTGAAAGTATAAAATTAGTTCGACAGCTGATCGACCGCATGCCGGAGGGTGAGATACGCGCGGAGTTGGGGAAGCCGCCGGTCGGGGAGGACTTCAGCCGAGTGGAGGCGCCTCGGGGGGAGCTAATCTATTATGCTAGACTGAACGGGACAAACTATCCTGAGCGCATCAAACTCAGGCCCCCCACCTATGTAAACGATCCCGCCGTTGTGGAGATGCTGGTAGGGGAAAAACTGGCCAATCTCCCGCCCATATTGGAGAGCTTGGACCGGTGCATATCCTGCACCAACCGCATCACTGTGGTGGACGAGAGAACCGGTAGAAGTAGAAAGATAAGCCTAGATGAGCTAAGGCGATTAAAATGAGCGAAATCGGAGTTTATCGCTTGAACATCGGGTCATGTAACGGTTGTGACATTGAGGTATTGAGCGTGCTGGCTACGCGGTTCGGCATCGGGGAACTCAGGACGAAGATTGTGGAGGAACCTGAACAGGCGAACGTACTTATGGTGGTGGGGGTCGTGACGATGAAGATGTTGGATTCGCTAAAAGAAGTCTACGCCAAGCTGAAGGAGCCCAAAGTTGTGGTCGTAGCGGGGGCGTGTGCATTGTCGAGCGGGATTTTTCAGAAATCATACAGCGTCTTGGAACCAACCGACAAGTTCGTCCCCGTAAACTCCTACATCCCTGGCTGCCCGCCAAGCCCCCAAGTGATAGCGGACGGCTTAGCTAAGGTCCTGAAAGTCAAGTACCGAGAATGGTCGGCCCTAGAGGGTTTCAGGGGAGTGCCCGAGCTGGACGTGGAGAAATGTACTGGTTGTGGTGCTTGCGAGATGGCGTGCCCTGCTTTTGCGATAGAGCTGGTGGACGAAGGTAGCAAGCGAACGGTGAAGTTCATGTATGACAAATGTATCAACTGCGCTAGCTGCGAGGAGGTCTGCCCTGATGATGCAGTTCATCTGGCCAAGAAACGGCACCTATCATGGCCGGATCGGGAGTCGATGGGGACGAGCGCCGAGGAGGAGTTAGCAAAATGTCCTCTCTGTGGCGCTTTCCAAGTCCCGGCGAAGCAGATTCGATCTTTCTCCGACAGCATAATCGAGAAGGTGGAGAAATACAAGAAGTTCCGCGAGGATATCGAGCGGGCAGCTGCAGTATGTTCAGAGTGTAGGGCAAAAATTGCCAACATAGATGTCGGAAAGGCTATTCTATTCAAGCTAATGGTGTCTTCTTAAAGTGGTCTTGAAATTCCACCGCAGACATCTCAGTCATATATTCTTCAATGTCTGAATGGGGTTTTAGTCGAACCCAGGAGTCGCGTTTTAAAAGTTGAGAGTGCGCAGGGAGAGTTATCCTAGCTTGTAGACGAGATCTCCCTCACGCACGCGCTGTTCAACCTTCATCCCGATTGATTGCCCTGCGCCAGCACTCTGCACATTCTCATGCTCGATTTCCATTGAGTCCACCGTTTGCTGTATGTTAGTCGTCGCGCCCTCGATCGAGATGCGGTCGCCTACTTTGAGCTCATCGGAAAGCTCGATGACCCCCACTCCTATATTGGTGAAGTAGTGGGATATCTTCCCCACGAGCTTCTTCTCCACAGGTGCTTCTTCCATTCACCTCACCAGATTAGAGTAGATTGCCCTCAATTTATGCCTTTTCCTCCCCAGCCATGACTAATCTAGCACATGTTTATGAGGCGAGGCAGCGTGAGTGATTTTTAAGGAGCCGGAGGCAAATGTTGCGTCCCAATTTTAAGGAATTTGTCAGGAAAAGTGGAAAAGCAAACCTGATTCCTGTCTGGAAAAAGTTACCCGTAGGTAAAGAGACGCCCCCCACCGTTTTTAGTAAGATCGACGATGGAAAACACGGTTTTCTTCTAGAAAGCACTGGGAGAGATAAGCACCTTAGTCGTTACTCTTATGTAGGAAGCGCCCCCTCCGTGATTTTTAAAATCAAGTCTGGAAGAGCGGAAATAATCAAAAATGGAAGGAAGACAACCTGCCCCGTGCCAGATCCGTATAAAATGTTGAGAGAATTTTTGTTTGGTTACAAGCCAGCGGTGGACAAGGATTTGCCAATATTTTTCGGCGGACTTGTGGGTTATTTAGGGTATGATCTCGCTTTGCACACTCATGGTTTAACTGCGAGTAATCCAGACGAACTTGGCTTGCCTGATGCCTTGTTATTTTTTGTCGACAACTTCATCATTTTTGACCACATCAAGAATAAATTGATACTACTTGCCCTTGCCCGTGTGGATTCTGATCCCCGCGAAGCTTACAAGCAAGCGGTCCGAAAAATAGGGCTTCTCGAACAGCGGCTTGGTAGGCTTTCTAAGAAAAGAATGAAAGCAAAACCCGAAAAAACTAAGGTGTCTTTCCAGTGTAATCTCGGCAAAGAAGAATTCATGCGCATGGTTAAAGAAATCAAAGGGTACATCAAACGAAATATCGTTCGCCAAGTTATCGTTTCCAGACGTTTAGAAACTAGAATAAAAGTTGATCCTTTAAGTATCTACACCGTTCTGCGCCAAATCAATCCTTCTCCATACATGTTTTACCTAAGTTGTGGGGACTTCAAATTAATCGGAGCTTCCCCAGAAAATTTGATCAAATTAGAGGGCAGCAGGGTTGAAACTAGGCCCGTAGCTTCCACTCACCCAAGGGGCAAAACCGCTAAGGAGGATCAGGAATTAATGGGATCTCTCATCACTAGTCCCAAAGAAATATCTGAACACATGATGCTGTTTAATTTTTGCAAGGAAGAGCTTACGCAAGTGTGTGAACCTGGCAGCGTCCGTGCTGGAGGGATAATAACGATTGAAAAATATTCCCACGTAATGCATTTGGTCTCCACTATTCGGGCAATCTTAAGAGAGGACAAAGACTCCTTTGACCTGCTGCGCACCTGCTTCCCCTCAGCCACCATTAGCGGAGTACCGAAGAGAAAGGCCGTGGAGCTCATTGAAGAGGTAGAACCAACTAGGAGAGGCCCTTACACGGGGTCTATAGGATACATCAGCCCCGCGGGTGACTTGGATTTCGGAATTATTGTAAGAAGCATCATAGTGAAAGGGGACAGAGCTTACATCCCTGTGGGATGCGGAATTGTTGCCCAATCTGACCCGGATAGCGAATATAGGGAAACAGCATATAAAGCTCAAGCGCAGCTTAAGGCTATCGAGCTCGCCAAAGTTTAATTTTCATTTAAAAAGTTCACTTTTTTTACCAACTTCTTTCACGATTTTTCCATCGTTGAACAGATAAGTCCGGTCGCATAGCTTCATCAAATCTAAATCATGCCCTGCCATCACCATTGTGTGGGTTCTTTTGAGTTCTTTTAAAAGCTTCATGAACTCTTTTTTCAACCAAGGATCAAGGGCCAGCGTTGGTTCATCAAGAACCAAAATCTCAGGCTCCATGGAGAGCACTGTTGCTATTGCGACTCTTTTCTTTTCCCCATAGCTTAGGTGATGCGAGCTCCGGTTTTCGAACCTTTCAAGACCAACAGCTTTCAGCACTTTTTTAACCTTCCTTTTCACTTCCCATTCACTGAGCCCCATATTCACCGGCCCAAACGCGACATCCTCGAAAACCGTCGGCATGAACATCTGGTCATCTGGATTTTGGAACACAAGCCCAACTTTGCTTCTAACCTCCTTTGTTTTTTTGCGTAAATTCATTCCGAGAACACGTACATGACCTCTTTGTGGCTGTAAAATGTCGTTTAAGTGAAGAAGAAGGGTAGATTTTCCCGAGCCGTTGGGGCCTATTAAACATATGCTGCCTCCTCTTTCGACATCTAGGTTAACACCGCGCAAAGCCTTTGTACCATCAGGATAGGTGTAGTGCAAATTTTTTATTTCAATGGCTTTCATACCACCACCAAGATTAGTATTAGGAGTGAGAAAAAGCTAGCGAAGAAGAAGGCATCAAATCTCTTGAATTCAAGTTCGCGTGTCAGCTTAATCTCCCCATTGAACCCTCTGGAGCGCATTGCGGTGTAAACGCGCTCCCCTCTTTCATAGCTTCTTACAAACAACGTTCCAATCATACATCCGACGATTTTTATATGTTGTATCCTGCCGAGGCTAGGTGCCCTTGCATCGCGTGCCCTGCGCATTCGCCCGAATTCATCTATGAAGATAAAAACAAAGCGGTACATAAAAGAAAGAATCATTATAAAGATTTTTGGCAGTTTCAGTCTTTGAAATCCGTTTAGGAGTTTTGGAAACGGGGTCGTTGCAGTAAGAACGATCATGGAGAGCACACAAAGCCACGATTTTACAAGCACGTTGAGAAAGATCAACAAGGCTGAGTGTGGTATTCTAAAAATGCCAATATTGTATGATCCAGCTGCGTCACCACTGCCTAAGAACGGCAGCCCTATAGCGACGAGCAGCACGAATGGAACTATCACCAAGGACCTCTTCAGGACAAATTCAAGTGGAATTCGTGAGATTAGGATAGTCGAGAAGACAAGTGTCCCGTAAAGGGCAAATTTCGGAGCCTGAGTTATTGGGGTGAAAATTACAAAGAAAAGGAAGGAAAAAAGCGTGATTATTTTCACTCTTGGATCCAAAGCGTGCACGGGGCTGCGCAAATTACTATACTGGTCCAGAAAGTGATGCTTCATAATACAGCTTCAACGTTTTTCTTTTAGGACTTTAGCCCAACCGAAAGTCACGCCGAGCATTATCAACACCCCAATCAGGCCAGCCAGCGATGTAGCAAGGTTTTCGTTTTCAATACCGGGCACGGCATAATCAGGTATTGGAGAATGTATTGCTTCTTGCCCTTCAGCTTTCTCCGCGAATCCTTGATCCTCCGCAACTCGCTCGAGACCATCTGGATCAGAGGAGGCGAAGAGCGATAGCACACATGCCATAGAAATCGCGATGATTAGTCCAGTGACCAACCATTTTCCTTTGAGCTCCATTTTTTCACCTAGATTTTTGGTAGCTTCAGCAGGTCTGCCCGCGTCTTTAGGACGGATTTAATTACCGCAATGGTGATGGCGGCCTCAACAACGCCGATTATTGCGTGGATTCCTACCATTGCTGGCAGAGCTATCCCAAGAGGCGAAGTTCCTGAAGCTGCTAACTCAAACACGCATGCGGCCGACGCGAGCACCACAGCGATCCAAGCAGCGACGCCAGCTCCAATAATCATGCCTCTGTCCCCTTTCACAGCTTTTTTAACACTCTGGTAGATGAAATAGCCAAGGATAGTCCCAATAAGTCCCATGTTGATGATGTTCGCGCCCATCGTGGTTATCCCTCCATCTTGGAAGAATACTGCTTGTACACCAAAGATTGATCCCATTACAATCGATCCAGCCATTGGGCCGACGAAAACAGCGATGAGTACTCCACCGAGCATATGCCCGCTGGTGCCGCCAGCTACCGGCACGTTTAGCATTTGTGCCGCGAAGATGAACGCTGCCAGCACGCCTAGCAGTGGAACGTGCCTATCTCCAAGTTTTTTATTAGTCCTCCAAACTGCGACAACCAGAATCAGTATGGCGACTACCCACAATGATACCCATACCGCAACGCTTAGAAATCCATCTGGTATGTGCATAATAGCCCCTCTGAGGGTAATACTTTTTGGTATAAAAATATTACCATCACAGAAAACTTGAAAACACCTGGCAACGAGGTCTGCAGGGAGCTGGCATGCCGGAAAAGATAACGCGAGTGAGCTTGACATTGCCTCAAGATCTGTTGGATGAGCTCGATTGCTCTCTTAAGGCTCAAGGTTATGCAAGCCGTTCGGAGGCGGTCCGTGATGCTTTACGAGATTTTTTGGCGAGCTACAAGTGGCGCCAGGAGCTCAAGGGCGAACTTGTTGGTGTAATGGTGCTTGTGTACGAACATGATGTCCGAGGACTGACCGATGCCCTGATAGATATTCAGCACTCCAGCCGGGGGATTATGAGCACGGTTCAGCATGTGCACCTAGACGCCAAGAACTGTCTGGAGACAGCGGTAGTCAGGGGGCCAGCCGCGGAAATCCGCAAGCTCGTCGATCGGCTGGGGGCGCTGCGAGGGGTCAAGCAAGCGAAGTTAGTCACAATCGAGCGATAGGGTGTGGAAAAAGATCATACTACAACGTGCACTGCACTTTGACGAATTTAATGATTAGAACATTGCAAAAAGGTATCTTGTGAAGTGACTTAAAACTCACCGAAAAAATCACTTGCTTAAAAGTTTAGGTTCTTATAGAAAAACGGTGATCTTCGTGCACGAATGGGCGCTAGCTGAAGCGGTGATTTCCACAATACTCAATGTGGCGAAGGAAAAGGGTGCCAAGAAAATTACTAAAGCAGAAATAAAAATAGGCACTCTACAACAAATCGAGGTTGACGTGCTTACTTTTGCTTTTCGGGAACTCGTTAAGAACACTCCACTAGAAAAAACTGAGATTAAACTAAAGCCAGAAGAGGTCTATTTCAAATGCAGGGTTTGCGGGGTTAGATGGAATTTTAGCAATGCAACGAGCGTGCTTGGAAGGGAGAAGTCTGAGGCCATACATTTTGTCCCCGATTTGGTCCATGCATTCATCCGTTGTCCACGGTGTGGCAGCCCAGATTTTGAGGTTGTGGGGGGAAGAGGAATATGGGTCGAGTACATAAAAATTTCAAAGTGAGGGCGCCGGACCCGCGCTTGGCGATAATTGACGAAAGGTTAAAAAATGTCAAAAGAATTTTCGTAGTAGTCAGTGGAAAAGGTGGAGTTGGTAAGAGTCTAATAGCTACCACACTCTCCCTCATTCTCACAAAACGCAGCCACAGTGTGGGTTTATTAGACTTGGATTTTCATGGACCCTCGTGCCATTTCATCCTAGGTGCAAAAGGTGCAATGCCAACGGAGGAGAAGGGTATAATTCCGCCTGAAGTTCATGGAATAAAGTTCATGTCTCTGGTTTACTACGTCGGTGATGAACCTCTGCCATTGAGGGGCACGGAGATCTCTGATACCTTCACGGAGCTGTTGGCTATAACAAGGTGGGGCCGGGTTGATTATTTGATCGTGGATGCTCCCCCTGGGATAGGTGAAGAAGTTCTAGATGTCATTCGCCTGATGAAAAGGAGCGAGTTCCTCATTGTGACCACACCTTCCAGTCTGGTGTTGAAAACAGTGTCGCGGCTCACAAGATTGCTTCTGGAGTTGAAGGTTCCAATCTTGGGGATGGTTGAAAACATGCGCATTACTGAAACGAAGCTCGTTGAAGAGCACGCTAAAAGGTTCGGGATCAAATATCTTGGCCCCATACTTTTTGAGTATAATCTTGAGAAGTGTCTTGGCAATCCTAAAAAGTTGTTACGAACAAAATTTACCCATAACATAAAAGACATTGCGAAAGAAATCTCATGAAATTTTGAGTTTAGATTTAAAAAATTTGAATCTAGATCAGATTTAATACAAGCAGGGAACAAAAACTACTCCAATAGGGATGGAATGTTATGAAAAAGCCAAAAAGACGCATGTACGCCCCGCCGGAAGATAGTGATTTCAAGAGATTATACATTGGTCCGGGGCTAACTAAAAAAGAGAGAAAGATAAAAGAAAAAATTATGTCTAGAGAAGTAAGGGCGATAGATCTAACGAAAGCGAGATCTGTTGCTGACCTCGTAGCAGCCTATGGGGACATGTCTATTCAGGCGCAGAATATCGGGCGATGCGCAAAAGTTTATGAAAACATGCTAAGGGACAAAGATCACCCCACCATATTCCTTGGCCTAGCTGCACCTCTGATTGCAGGGGGCCTGCGAAAGGTCATCCGCGACATGGTAGAGTTCGGTATCGTGGATGTAGTTGTTTCGACCGGTGCAATACTGTATCAGGACATCTATCAAGCACGAGGATACAAGCACTACATTGGGTCGCCAGATGTTGATGACGCGCTTTTTCATGATTTGCTCATCAACCGCATCTATGACACTTACGTTGATGACGAAAAATTTGCCGATACAGACGAGTGGATCGCTCGGTTTGCCGACAGGTTAGAATCTAGGACTTATTCTACTCGAGAATTTCTCTATCTTCTAAGTGGGGAGTTGGACGATGAAAACTCGATTTTAGCCACCGCTAGAAAACATGGGGTCCCTGTTTTTTGCCCAGCGATAAATGACAGCAGCATCGGCATTGGCCTGACTGAGCACTACCGCCGCAAAGCCTTGAAAAATGAAGGCAGGGTGGTGATAGACGCTATCCGAGATAACTACGAATTGACCCAGATAGTTGTAAAATCTAAAAAAACTGCAGCAGTTTATGTTGCTGGTGGGGTGCCCAAGAATTTCATCAACGATTCAGTAGTTACGGGTTATGTTTTCGGGAGAAACACGGGCGGACATTCTTACGTTTTTCAGGTCACCACCGATGTCCCCCACTGGGGAGGGTTGAGCGGAAGCACTTTAGAGGAAGCAAAATCTTGGGGGAAAGTATCAAAAAAAGCCACCAAAGCCATGGCGTTTGTTGAACCGACAGTATCCCTACCCCTAATTGTTGGGTATGTGCTACAGAGAGGGCTATGGAAGGGAAGAAAAAGACTTAAATTTAGGTGGCGGGGTGACATCCTTGAGAGTATTTGATAGAAAGCGCGTTAAGATTGTGGTCGTTTGAAGTTAAATGAATTTTTGGAGCGGCTCAATGGCCTCAAGCGCATCCCTCGCACGGGCTGGCTACTCTGCAACGTTCCGCTGAGCGAGGTCGAGGATGTGGCGCAGCACACATTCGATGTCGTGGCAATAACCTTGTTACTTGCCGATGAACTCGAGCGTGGAGGCAAGAAACTTGACCGGGAGCGAGCGCTCAGCATGGCGGTCGTGCACGATTGGGCTGAGGCGTCAATCGGCGACTTCCCTTACCCTGGGCTGAAATACCTTGGGTCTGCTGGCACAAAGGAGCGGGTGGAGCGGGGAGCTTTAGAAGACCTCCTGCGCGGGCTGCGGAGCGAAAACAAGTACCTAGAGTTGTGGCGGGAGTACAGCGAGAAGGGCACGCTTGAGGCGAAGCTCGTGCACGCAGCGGACTACCTCTCGATGCTCGTGCAGGCGATCAAGTACCGCGAGCGGGGCAATCGTTCACGTGAGCTGGACGAACTCTGGCGGGCGGTCTGCAAGGATCTAAAGCTATATACTAGGGAATTTCCGGTAGTGAAGGAACTAATCACAGAATTGCAGAAGCGCTATTTTGGTACCCCCTGATGGCACCATTTTGTTGGTTTAACTCTAACGCCGAAGTATTTTGATTATCCTTTTGGTAGTCTTAGCTTGGTTATCCTCTCGGCGGCCCTCTCGACATCCTTCTTGCTTTTCGCTCCCGCACAAACGCCTTTTCCAGATACAAAGAGCAGAACCACAACCTTTGGGTCATCGAGCCTAAATACCAGTCCGGGAAAAACTTCTGGCTCATACTCAGTGGTTTCTAAATTCCTAGCAATTTCTT
>Ga0114919_10000392_pt1 | contig 33455 bp, 35 predicted proteins | sample BlataG_FD_88682 | JGI IMG/M metagenome (GOLD analysis project Ga0114919, IMG submission 88682) | Deep subsurface microbial communities from Black Sea to uncover new lineages of life (NeLLi) - Black_00105 metaG | ecosystem: Environmental > Aquatic > Marine > Oceanic > Sediment | place: Atlantic... | reverse complement strand
TAGGGTTAACAAGTTAACTTGAAATTGACAGTCCCGTAAAAAGTCTAAAATGTTTTTGCCCGCCCTTACCCGCCTGTGGAAAACTGAATTTTTACCACATTTTTTACAAATATGATCAAAATGATCAAAATCGACGGCGTCGTTTTCTTTGTCATCTTCAATAGTTACGCTATTTTCATCTAAATTCTCATTTTTGAGAAATTCCTCTTTTCGTTTTTCTTCTTCTCTCCACCATCGGTATAAAGTCTTTTGTGGAATGTCGCTATCTTCTGAAAGTCTTTACCCCGCGCGCGCGGGAGACACGGTATTATCGTGATGGGACAAATGTCCCAAAACAAAAAGAAAAACCCTTAGAAATCAAGGATAAGCCTGAAGAAAGTGGGACAAATGTCCCATCATCCCTTTACCCCGCGCGCGCGGGAGACACGACTTAACTTCAGCACAAAAGTGTCGAAGTTGTTTACCCCACGCGCGCGCGGGAGACACGTGTTGTCGTTTTCGACAACGCCTGGACTGAAGCCCTTTACCCCAAAGATGTTGGGGGTACATCACACAACCATTACTAAAGATTTACAGGATGGTGAAAATTCACCAAAACAAAAACAAAAACCCTTGGAAATTAAGGACGAAATTAAAGAAAATGGTGAAAATTCACCAACCCCGGAACCGATTAATTGTTGCTGCCATCCCATATTTGGCCCTCATCAAATTCATCTGCCTTATCAATATCAAACCATTGTCCTGATCCGTCTGTCATTGCAATACGTTTCATTCCTTACCTCCCTAAAACAAGAACGCAACATGTTGTCGAAAAGCTCGTAAACAAGCTTCCGGGTCCTCACGGATCCCCGCAACATGGTGCGCTCTAATTTTTGGAATAAAAAATAGGCCATTACGTTGACCTTTCACGGTTTACGATTTTTCGATAATATGTAAATATCATATCAGATTTTCATGTCAAGTTTTTATTTTTCCTGCTTAGTAATAGTAGTGTATTCACCCGGCCATAAATGTCGATTCCTCAGCCTTTCACGCCCCTATGTTGCAATATCCGGGGTATCTTTCGGTGTGTCATGTGTCCGAAACGGAAACAGCGGACATAGTTTTGCGGTGCACCTTCTAACCTCTGCAACTTGAAATCCCATACATTCCTTGCAATGTTCGATAATGGCCCGCCTTGCTGTTAATTTCATAATTTTAGTTTTACCGTTTTCATCAGCCCTGATTCTGTGTTTCACTGCCATATTGTTCCTCCGAACAATCCTTAATATATGATTTATAAATTTCCGGCCGATAAATTTTGGCAAAAAGCAAACAACAAGCCCAGAAATCTTTTTCGGTTAGCTGTATTTTTTGGTTCACAAACGGGCATCCGCTGCAATCAAGGCCCTGATCCAATATCGCGGCCTTGGTTAAACATTCTTTATAATACGGACAGCTCGGATTCCGCAAATTTATTTGCCCCATAAATTGAAGTTGACCGGCCCGGACCCTTTCCAGGGTGTGACCGCCGGACCGGTCGATGAATAAAGAACTCCCTGCGATGATATCAACGGTAAGGAGAAAAACCATTGTTTTGCCGGCGCAGGGCCCAGCAAATATTTTACGCCGGGTATGAAGCGCCGACTCTTTGAGTTATCGCTTTCCGACTTTTACCCCTTAGCAATGTGACGCCACAAATTCCCGTATTGGATGCAGTCGTAACTTTGCAGGCAATCCAGGTATAATCGGCTGTGAGATCAAGACCATCCAGCCACACATAACCGATCGCCTCGGTTGTACAAAACGTGGTAAATGCTCCCGTTTCAGCAACCGAATCTATATAGTAGCCGTCATCAGCAACCAACGTAATAACAGCCGCCGCCGCCGTGGCCGTGACACCGACAACCCCGTTAGTCGCATGATTAATGCAAAGCAGCAAACTTGCGGCATCTGCAGAATCATCCCCGCTGGCGTCAAATACCCCGTTGGCAACATCAGCCGGCCCGGCCCCGGTATAGGTTTTAGCCACTCCGTTCACTGTAATTGTAATTGTATCGCCGGTTGTTCCGTTGGCAAGGGTTATCGTCATCCTCGCCACTTTAACGTTTGCCGCAATGGTACAAACCCTTGACGTTAATTCCTGGGCCGATCCCGCCGCTTCTGTCTTGGCTTCCATGATTTGTAAAGCCGCTGTTCCGCCCGCCGTAATGTTACCGACTGTCAGGACCGCAAGGGCGCTTCTAAACTCTGCCATGGAATAATATTTGCCAGTCACGTTTGTACTGGCAATCGACTGCGGCACAAGCCCAATATTTATTTTTAAATCTTCATAGGTTCTATTCATTTTTTTATCTCCATTATTTTAATACGGGCCATGCTTTAACACAGCCCGCTTTTTTGGTTATTCCGTAATTCCAACGATTTTAGTAAAATGATTTTCTCGCAAAACCGCCACATCAACCCGCAAATATCCCCGAATCAAATTTTCCACTTTTGCGAAAGTGTCGGTTCCGGCATGAGGACTAATATCTATGGTAAGCTGTTTTCTCATGCCAACCACGATATTGGTAAAGTCGCCAACAAAGGCGCAAGATGATGCCGTATCCGTTCCCTGCGTCTGATCCACCGGGATCTGATTCGTGTAAAACTTTTTCAGATCCATGTACGACTGAGGCGCCACAAGCGGTTGATTCGTGGTGGCCGCTTTCAGCCGGTCCAGGGTTCCGAAGGTTCGAGGCGCCATGATTGCCGCTGTTGGTAACCCGTTATCTTCGAGAACATATTGGACAGCATAGCTAAAGGGATCGTAATTAGTTGGAGCCGCGCCGTTTGCGCCCATGGAATACTCATTGATATCAGCGCAATGAAACAATCCACGCGGTTCATTGGCACCGTTGCCCAAAAGACATACTCGGTCTAATTCAAGGCCCAAAGCTGCACTCAACATTTTTTCAATGGTTTGGCCAGCGGATGCAGAATCTTCAAGCAATGCCTGGGAGACTCTTAGAAGGCAACCCAAAATAACGGCCTTCAGCCTAATTGGAGCAAAAGTGCCGTCACTTTCGGTAATAGCGACGTGCTCAGCTCGCCAATAAGCCGTGGGATCCGTCTGGACCTTGACAAGAACGATCTCTGGCCCGTCCATAGTCAAGGTCCAGGCACCTGCCTGCATAGTGACAGCGGCGTTCCTGGCAAGGTCTATAACATAACCGGAAACCAGGGACGGGACAAACCAACCTCCGAGACTTCCTATATTTTCCCCCCCAGCACGGCGTTCCGATTCATTCAACCCCATGGGATCACCCAAAATTTTAGCTCGAATAATCTTTCCCAAAGAACCCGGCCCGATTCCATCGTAATCCATGCCATGGGATTCAAAATTTACAAACCTTTTTGAAACGGGTATAGCTTCGTGTGTTCGGCCATCGGCGGATTGAAATATTAAATTTCCCGCTGTTTGCCTGTCATGGATTCCAATGTTCGGACCGTAATTACTGTCGTCATAAGGAGCGGCAAATCCCCTGTCTTTGTGTTCCTGATTAATCCGCGCAATAACGCCGTCGATTGCAGTTTTCAGCTCATCAGCTTTTTCAAGAAGCCCGTCACGCTCTGTGCGGATCTCATTAGTCAAGGCATCGCCCTCCAACTTGCGGATTTCATTCAAGCGTTTCAAATTCTCGCGAAACTTTGCCTGTAATTTTTTTAATTTTTCTTCTAAGTCCATGATTTTATTATCCTTTCCAATAGTTCAAAAAGATGAACATTGTTGTTAACAAATAGAAATAGTGTGATTTGGCGGGCGGTCGCGCCCTTAAGTTGCACCTGGTCACAGGCGACTTGAGGATGTTTGAGGATTGATAAAAAGGCCGATAACGGCAAAAAATACGTTACCAACGATCACGCTGGATTTAATATAGGTTATTCCTATCAAAAATATAGGATATGTCAAGAAATAAATCATTTCTCAGCCATTTTTCTTTGCAAATCTTCATGATTTTTAACTAAAAACCGTGTTCCCGGGTCATATCTGCCATAATCAAGCTTGCCAAAACCATCGAAAACGGGAGCAAGCCGGAAGCCTTGCCGATGCAATCCGCCTGTTAAAACCACTACCCGTCCGGCTTTTTTCCATAAATCCCATCTATGGACACCCGCCATTTGAGCAACATCAATTTCGTGATCTTCTAACCGGCCCTGATAATCTTTTAACCTCAATTTTCTGCGATATTTTTCAGAAACGGTTTTCGGGATTGCGCTTTTCGGTGTCCGTTTTGTTCGTTTTCGATTAGTTGCCATTATTTACCCCCTGGGCGCCCTGGCCCGTCGTGAAGCGGTTCAAGGTCTAAGTTTAACGCCTTTAACGCTGCAAGTTTTTGACTCCGGGCATCCCGAATGACCGAACAAAGGGGATGCGCTTTAACCTGGCCGAATCGGTCCAGTATGGTTAAACCCTCTTTCTGAACAATATCCGTGCTGTCAAGTTCCAAGGTGAAAGCAGAAGCAAAAGTTTTTATATAATGCAGCCCGCCGGTGTCGCTGATCCCGTATTCATCAATAAAGCGATTTGCCTCTTTTTTTGCTTCCGGCCTCACGTTTTTTTTAAAGCGAATCTTGATTGTCATTTTTTTTCATTCCCATAATTTTTAAAAGGAAAAACTTAATATTATACGCGTTTGACTGCCTCCTCGGACAACGCCGAAGACTTTCTGTTAAATTGACCCGCCCCCATCTACTTGTTATCATTACGCTTTTTAAACCTATCATGTTTATGTTCAATATCATGGCATGAAATACATAACGCCTCTAAGTTATTATGCCTATTATTCTTTGAGTTCCTATCTTTATGGTGCACAAGATCAGCTGCCTTTGTTCTTCCTTCATCAAGGCATCTCTCGCATAGCGGGTTCTTCCGTAATTTAACAGCTCTTACCTTTCTCCAGCGTCGATCATAGCCCCTTTCTGCAGAAAAACCCCTGTCACGGTCTGATTGTTTTCGATAATCAGGCTTTCCGTCATACTCGGCTTGTGTAACTGGTTTAATTGGCATCAGTCTTTCCCTTCAGTGTGTTCTCTGCCTGCTGAAACATCTTTGCAGCCTCAGCCTTAAGAGATTGAAGCCCTGTCACATCGTGGGCTTTCACAGCCAGCTTGACCGCACTCTCAAACACTGCCAATGCCTCGATGATTGCTTTCTTGTACTTTGCCCTGACCGCCGCCTCATTTGGATTTGAAATATTGAAATATCCGTCGCCATTTTTATAACTCATGTTCACATCTCTCTTTTCGCCGTAATTCGATACCTTCAACGGCATATTCGATTAATTGTTTTACGTGCTTAATCTCAGCCTGACACTCCCGCCGCTGTTTCTCCATGGCCTTGTGCTGATGGTACGGCAAGCGTCCCCCAGGTAACCCGTCAAGCTGCTCACGTGCCTTTTGGATCCTATCCTGATACTGTGTAATGTCCTGTTCGATCTGTTCAACTGTAATTGTCATAATTTTATAGATTTCAGATCCCCACCGAATTTGAAGATCCCGCCGATGCGTGGGATTTGAGTCCTGCTCATATCGGAACTTGCCTGTAATTTCTTTTTCGCCCATGATTCAACCTCTTATTTTATGGTTAAAAAAGCTTTTGTGATCTCTCATGATTTAAAACCCTCTAAAACCCTGGATAAGATTTCCTGATCTCGGATTTCTGATACTCTACAGCCTGTATGCGATAAAGAGTCTTTAAAGAATAGTGTTCTTTTAAACACTCGTTAGAAAATTCACTTTTTTGCTGTAAATCCATATCCTGTAAGCGTTTACCTCAATTTTGCCGTTTTTTTTGTTTTTCTTAAAATGCTTTAACGAGTGTTCTTTTAAACACACGTTAGGCTTTAACGAGTGTTCTTTTAAACACTTATAATTTCCTTTCGTTTGCGGATAATCTCTTTTTTTCGTTTGGGATTATTCATCAATAACGCCCATCCTCGGCATTTATAACCGTCTCTCCTTAAAATACGACGGCGTACCCCCTGCCAAATATTAGAATGATAATATTCTTCCTTGTTTCTAAACTTAGGCTCCGGGCCTTTAAATTCGTCGCAAATGTTTTCTTTGAATATTTTTAACTGATTCATTCTAAAACTAACCTAAAACCTCGGTTTGGTGAAAACAACGCTTTTGGTTTTCTATGTTTTCAAGTTAAAGATAAAAGCCCTAACATGGTAATACATGTATACATCAACGGAAACGTTGCCCTTAATTGAATTTTTAGTATTTTGGTTGAAAAAAGCCTGAAACCTTGACAGTTTTGCGTTTACAAGCGTTTTTACCCCTTTTTTATGGTTACGGTTTCGTTGCTCTAAAATACCATTTAAGGGCAACGGAAACGTTGATGTGTATGGTTACGGTTTCGTATGCGACTTTTGTTTTTTTGGCCTGCAAAATCCACGCTTGATATTTTCCGTTTGTCTGGTTTCAAACACTATGCCCGGCTGCCATAAACACCACTTGTCGGATAAAGAATAAACGGCTTTGTCCTGCCGAAACGTTCCCCCAGGATAAACGATCGTTAAAAATCCCTTGGCTAATAATTGGTCAATAGCTCGGGTCATTTTCGGTTGTGTAACACCATATCTATTTTTAAATTCCGTGTATGTGATATTGAGCTTGTCGCAATTTGTGCAAATTCGCTTTTGTTTACCTTTGCGGCCATGATTTTGAAATTGCCGTTTTAAAAATATTAAAATCAAGAGCTGCGGAGCAAAACCTGTAAGCGACAAATAAGCCGTCGATTCGACCATTTCACGCTCAAGCCATGTACCCGGTGCTAATCTGTGCTTTGCCATCCAGTCCCCCGGTTATAATGGCCGGACAACCCCCACCGGGGGGAAGGAGCTGTTTTTCCACCGTTACCGGCGCCGACCATGTAATTATATTCATTTTCAATTTTATCTTGAGAAATGCCCCGTATATGCCCGTTTTGTTCGCAAGGATTCGATTTCTGTTGACCTGTCGATCTGGCATTTCCGATATGAGAACAATGGACAATCTTTTGAAGTGCATTTTGTAACTTCGTAATGCTGCCCGTTCATACACCACAAACAAAAGTCCCTGATTGCTTTTCTCCGGTTAATGTCAACTAACTTCAGCCCATTTTTAGCAATTATTTTAATTTTCATGCTGTTACTGTTTGTTGTGCTCTATAAATTTTTCCAAATCGTAAAAATCCACATATTGTTTCTTGCCAAATTTGACCACCGGCAACACCCGTCGCCATATAAGCTCTCTAAGCGTATAAACACCACACCCCAGGTATTTCGCGCCCTCTTTGATAGAGTAAAGGCGCTTCTCGGGAATGAGCTTATTTTGATTAGGCGTTGTCAAAAAGGTACTCTCGTTTTGTGCCTAATGTACTGGCCCATTTTTTCTGTTCATCTTGGGGCAAGTCTTTGTGGCCGTGGATAACCCGGCTTATAATAGCTTCTCTAACCCCGACAACTTTTGAAAAATTCGTTGCAGTTCCAAAACGCTCAACTATTTTGCCTTTTAGTTTGAAATTCATATACTTAACTCCTTTTTGCCAAAAAAAAACGGAGAATCCCCCGCCCAAGCAGGGAACGCTCCGTTTTTTGACAGTTTTCGCTGATCTTCAGGAAGTCAAAACTGAAGATTCTCTGAAATTGTTCTCGCTGTAAATAACGGCATGAGCACTAAAACCGTTAACAACGATTTAAATTGTTATTAATATATTAATTCCTAAATAATAATAAGTCAATAAAAAAAAATTATTTTATGCAATATGTTGTATTCTGAAAATCTCAAACCACTATAAAATTGTAACCATTTTGTAACTGTCACAATAGAAAATAACCTCACAAAACCGAAAGAAACCGAAAGGTAAGAAAAAATTAACAATAAATATAAGCAGTTAAAAATATTGAAAATTCACCATTTTTCTTTTTTGGATTCCTAATCCATGTGCCGCAGGTCCGATTCCTGCCGGGGGCACCAATGATATTAAGGGATTAGCGATTCTTTGCTAATCCTTTATTGATTAGACTGTCCATATTGTCCAGTATTAATCCAGCAACTTTTTTCTTCAATATTATATTTAAACAGATAAAAAGCTTTTTTATAACCTTCGAAAACCAAGGGTGGAGCGGAAGGGTTGAGTATGTGCTTCCAAAAATCAGCAAAACCTTTGAATACAATCTACCCGCTCCACGGTCATGGTCACAGCACCAAAATCCTCCTCCACCTTGCCATAGAGCATGAACGGCCGGTTTGGATCCAGAATGGCGCAAAAACGGCGATAGGCTTTGGGGAAAAAGGTGGCTTCCACCAGGCCGGTTTGATCTTCAAAAGTCAGAAACTCCATGGGTTCGCCATACTGGGTATGCACAACCTTGCCGGTAATCAACAGACCGGCAATGCGCACATGCCGGCCTACGAAGAGAGGTAAGTCCCTGGCCTTAACAATCCTCTGTTTCTTTAAAGTGTCGGCGTATAACACCATGGGATGCCGGTCACACAAAAAACCCAAGGCTGCAAATTCATGCCGCAGACGTTCTGTCTTATTTTCAGGAGGAAATGACGGTTTAGGAACATCTGTCCTACCATTAAACAAATCCCCTGCCCCCGATCGCTTTGACCGTGACTTTTGCCTGCAGACCAGTTCCCACAACAATGAACTTCTATTCTCTTCCGGATGGAGCGAATCAAACGCGCCGGCGTGAATCAGAGAACGCGCTTCATTGTCGTCCGGCTGTACGCGTTCAAGAAAATCGATTATGTGGCAATAAGGTTTTGATTTTCGTCCTGCAACAATACGTCTGCGAGTATCAGTACTCACATGCTTAATGGATAACCATCCCACCCGCATGCCCCCCGCCCTGCCCTTCCAGCGGATATCGCTTTTGTTCACGTCAGGAGGTAAAATTTTCACTCCCAGTCGCCGGGCTTCGGACACGTAAGCGAATGTGCTGTAAAAACCGCCCTGATTGCTGATGACCGCTGCCATAAACTGGGCCGGATAATGGGTCTTGAGATAGGCGGCCTGGAAAGAGACGCGGGCATAGCTGGCACTGTGGGGCTTGCAGAAGGAATAGCCGCTGAAACTCATCATCATGTCCCAAACGGCCCGGATCTGCTCGTCGGCAACACCTCGTGCTTGCGCGCCGGCAATGAAACGCTTTTTATAATGACCCAATTTGCGGGCCTTATCCTTTTTGGACATGATTTTACGAAGCCCGTCCGCATCAGCGTGTGAAAATCCCGCCAGAGCCACGGCGGTTTTGGCAACATCCTCCTGATAGACCATGATGCCATAGGTCTCCTCAAGCACGTCTGCCAGCAAAGGATGAATCGGCTCCCATTTGCTCCCATGCAGACGACGAATATATTCGCGGATAAATTCATTGGCAGCCGGACAGATAATGCTGCTGTGAATCACCAGATGCTCAAAATCACCGATCTTTGTCTTTTTTTGCAACAGTCGCATGGCCGGACTTTCAATGTAAAAGCAACCCATGGTATTTCCCCTGGCCACAGTTGCCTGTGTGGCCGCATCGTCTTCCGGTTCCCAGTGATCTTCATCAAAGTCCGTATCGTTATCTCTTAAATTTGCAATTGCATCGCGGATAACACCCAGGCTGCGGTTGCCGAGAAGGTCAATTTTAACCAGGCCCCTGTGTTCCGCACCGTCTTTTTCCCACTGGATAATCGGAACCCCTTTGGGAGCAAGTTCCACCGGCACATAATTATAAAGAGGATCCGGAGTGATCACCACCCCCCCGGGATGAACGGAAAGGTGGCGCGGAATGCCGATGATGCACCGGGCAGTGTGAATAATTTGCTGCCAGGGCTCCGGAAAATCGAATTCGCCAAGCTTGGGCAGTTGTTTGAGTTGGGACAACAGATCATCATTCACATGAGCTTTTTGCCAGAACCAGGGAAGGCGTTTGGTGACCCGGCCGATCTCCGGGTCCGTGAGTCCGAAGACCTTGGCCACTTCCCGTATGGCCATGCGCGGTTGAAAGGCAACGTGATTGCATACCAGGGCAGCATGACCGTTGTACTGCTTTAATACGGAATCTATAACCTCATCCCGTTCATCCCACGCAAAATCGATATCCATATCCGGCGGATCCGAGCGGCCCGGGTTCAAAAAACGTTCGAAATACAGGTTATGCTTGATCGGACAGACATTGGTAATCCCCAAACTATACGCCACCAGGGACGCAGCGCCGCTTCCGCGACCGCAGATTCGCGGACTGCGGGATACGATATCTTGAACCACAAGAAAATAAGATGAAAACCTCATTTTTTCGATGATGCGCAGTTCATGTTCCAGGCGGTCCACAACGGTTTGGGGAAGATCGTCACCATACCGTTTTCGCGCCCCTTTATACGCAGCATTCCGCAGGCCATGCTTGGCGCTTTGTCCTTGTGAATTGCCCCACGGCGGCAAAACAAGTCCGGGACAGGGTCCGCTAAACGTCAGCCGTTCCGCAATTTCCCGGCCGGCCCGAATTACACCCGGCCAAATGGCAAACCGTTCGGCATATTCTGATGCCGGCGCCAGCCATGCATCAGAGGGCGCCGCATGTTTTAGTGTTAACCGGGAAAGAGATGTATTACGGTCTATGGCCCGAAGCATACGGTGAATCTTTGCGTCCTTAAGGTCCAGGAAAAAACTCCCGGGCGTGGCCACCACCGGTACGCCAAGGTGTTTGGACATCTTCCGCAATTCAAAGGCCCTACCATTGGGCCTGCGCGGCACCGCCGCTGCGATCGTTACACCGGCTTCATACCACTCCGGTAAAAGCTCAGGGTTTTGTGTGAGGACGGCCAGTCCCCGGGCATGGTCGGGCACGGCGGATTTCAGATCAAATACTTTATCTGAGTGACGGCGCGTAATCAGGCGGCAGAGGTTGCCATACCCCTGCTCGTTCTCCACCAGGCAAACCGCGCGATACCCGGATACGGGATCTGTCAGCTCCGCACCCACAATGGGGGTAATGTTTTCACGTTCGCAACTCTTTAAAAAGTGCCACAAGCCGTAAAGATTGTCGGTATCCGTGAGAGCCAGTTGCGTGTACCCCCGCTGTTTGGCAGCCGCGCAAATCCTTTCCGGCGAACACGTGCCCCACATCAATGAATAATATGAACGAACGGTAAGGGGAATCATAAGGAAAACACTTATGGATTGAAAATTGAAGATTGAATAATTGAGAAACCATATCAATATTTCATCAGGTTTTTCCCTTAAATATTCAATCTTCAATCGAAAATCTTCAATTATTTTACGATATAGAAATTGTACCGGTAAAAATATTTTGCCATAGAATGAACAAAATTTACAATTAAGGAACTAAAGTGTTCTTCCCACGCGAATTGCGTTGAAACCAAAACGAAGGCGGATCGCGTCGAGAGCAAAAATCAGGGGGTCACTCATCGCGTTTTCTTTTTCTTCATATTCGGCAAAAAGCGCCATCTGTGCGGGGGGATAAGTCAGACGGTCGCAAATCAAGCGCAGATGCCGGATGCCGACCCGGCGCATCCAGGCCCGTTCAAGGGCGCTCTTTGCCAGAACAAACAAGCGAAAATCATTGGCCGTGGCCGGATTGGCCACAGCCTGACGGATAATCTGCCTGCCGTCGGAGTAGTCGAGGAAAATCTTGATCCGTCTCGCTGTCAGCCGCCGCTTACGCAAATTCGCACCGGCCCGCTCGGCGAGTCCATATAATGCGCCTTTCACCACCGCCACATGGTTGGTGTCAGTAGCAAACTCATGATCTGCAACGACAACCGGCAGCTTCTGTCCCACAGGCAAAACCGGAGACGGGTCAATGCCGCGCACGGCATGGTACAGGCTGCCGCTGCGAGTGCCGAACATAATATTCAATTGTCCCATGGACAGACTGGCCACATGACCGGCACGGGTTAAATTGAATTCCCGAAAGCGTTTCAGGTCTTTCCGCTCGATACCGGGGATAAGATGGACCGGCACGGGTTTCAGAAAGTCTTGTTCTTCGCCGGCACCGATGACATATTCACCGGCGGGCTTGACCATGCGTGTTGCCACCTTGGCGATCAGTTTGTTGGGAGCCACCGACCAGATGGGATCGAAACCCATATCGGCCCGCACCGCCTTGCGAATGCGCCACGCCACATCAGGCGGCGGACCGAACAGTCTTCCCGTTCTGGTGGCATCTACAAATAGATGTCCGTTGTGGTCGGTCATTTCAATCAACGGCGAATATGGCAGGGCGTGTTTAACGAGTCGGGTCATTGCACGTTCGTACCGGGCGGGACGGGGCGGCAGCACAACGGCATCCCGGCAACAGCCAAGCGCCCGTCCCAGGGTCATGCCTTTGCGCACGCCGCTTTGATACGATTCTTCGCTCATGTCATACACCGCCACCCGCGCCGCACCCCCCGGCGCAATAATCACCGGACGTCCCCACAGCCGGCTGTCCACCAGTCGTTCCACAGCCACGGCAAAATCGGCCACATTTATATGGATGATTGAACGCTCACGCATATCAAATTACTATCAAGTTTTGCTCCTTGAGCAACGCTACCATCCTCCGGGCGTTTTCCGGCGCCTGGGCGCGGACATGATTGTTGAAAAAAATGATGCCCCTGCGAGCCCGGTCACTCATGGGCTCAATTTTATTTTGGATCCATTCATGCAGTTCATCGTCGGAATAATTGTAATCAAATTGACGCTGCATGTTCCCCGAACGCCAGCCTTTGGCATTGCGACCGTGAAAGCGCACATAAAACAGATCCGGGTGGGTCACGATGTCCAGGGCCGGAAACAGGCCCGGCAGCTCCGGTTCATCGACGGCCACCAGGGCAACCCGGCGGCGTTCCAGTTCGGCAAACACATGATCGTTAGCCCAGGAGCCATGTCGGAATTCTATTGCCAGAGGCAGGCCGTGGAGTTTGTCAAGCAAGGCTGCCAGGTATTTTCGGTTGGGCGGCGTTCGGTGAAACCAGGGAGGAAGCTGAATCAACACGGCTGCCAATTGCCCGGCCTGGACCAGTGGCGCCATACCCTTCCGGTAGTTAGCCGCCTGGTCCGGCCAGTGCCGGGGGTCGATTTCGTGAGTTAGGCTGCGAGTCAACTTGGCAGCAAACAAAAATTCCTGCGGAACTTGTCGGCGCTGGCGCTCAACGGCTTCAGCCCTGGGCATTTGGTACCAGGTGTAGTTAAGTTCGGTGATGGAAAACTGCCGGGCATACAGAGGCAGCATGTTTCCCGACTTTGTGCCGGTCGGGTAAAATCCGGCTTCGACCCACTCCGTGTAGGAGAAGCCGCTGGTGCCCACAAACAGACGACAGGCGTTGGGGTCTCGTTGTTCTTTAGTAATTATTGTTGTCATATCCTACCCCGAACAAACTCAAACCAAACAGGATTGAAAATTGAAGATTGAATAATTGAGAAACCATATCAATATTTCATCAGGTTTTTCCCTTAAATATTCAATAGTCAATCGTCAATAGACAATTTCTCGGGTCCTCTCTGAACACCGATTACCTTGCCCTGGACCAGGACCTGGTCAAAATTGTAATGAACCGGCCGGTAAGCAGGGTTCTCGGGACGCAGTTCAATCTGTTTTTCCCTGAGAAAAAAACGCTTGACCGTTGCTTCCTCCTGACGGATAAGCGCAACCACAATTTCGCCATTCTCAGCAAACTGGCACGGCTCGCAAATAACCAGATCTCCATCCAAAATGGCCGCATCCTTCATGGAATCGCCCGTTACCCTGAGTGCAAACAGGTTTGAACCCCGGTATATGGCCGCATCAACCACAACGCTGCCGCCCCACTCCTGCTGCGCGTACAAGGGCAATCCGGCGGCGATGTTCCCGACGATCGGCACCTCCCGCCATCGCATGATGCCCGCCGTTTCCCGGGCGCGATTGAGCAGATGGATCGTACGGCTGTAACGGCCCTCACGTCTGAGAATTCCTTTTTTCTCAAGGGCTCTTATAAGCTGAGATATGGCCGCATGGCTTACGCCCATATCGGCTGACGCCTGCCGCAAGCTGGGTGCTTTTCCGGTTCGGGTTATCTCACGCTCCAGGTAACTGAAAAAACGTCGCTGTTTTTGTGTCAGTTCCGGCTGCATAAAACAAACCTCCTTATTAATATCCAATATTTTCCAAATTAGTACAGCAAAATGTAAATGTCAATGTAAATATTAATATATAGTATGTGTTGATTGTCAGAAAAGCATGATGGATAAATGAGTCTGTTGATTAATGAGGATTTTCCTTCAAGATCAAGGCATAAGGCATGCGAAAAAAATAACCACAGGCATATATTTGATATTCCGAGGATTTATTCGCCACCGAACTTTGGCGAATTAATTTTTTGAGCATAACGCAGAGATTGTGCGAAAAGACCATTAATCAACAGACTCATAAATCGGAGGGTAAAACGAAGATGCTAACCTTACTTACTTCCAATTTTTGATTTCAAGACCATTTATCCTTCGAAAATGGTCCATATTGGCAGTTATAACACCACAACCATTCGATTTCTTCGCATATTAATAATCGCTTCTTCCATTTCTGCCACTCCCTCCCTCAGTAATCCCTAACGTTGCAAAAGCTCAGGATGCCGTAAGTCCAAGGCGTCCAAGGGTGACGCTGTAGTAAACTACCGCAAACCCTTGGCAACGAAGGAATTAGGGTATCATGGGCTTTCCCGAAGGGTTAAAAATATGCCTTACGAAACGTTTTTTCCTAAAATTCACGTTGGGTTTATTCCAAAAGCTTCTGTGTGATATACGTAACCTATAGAAATGTTTTAATATAATATATTTTTGGCATATTTTTTATGCAACGATAGGGTAATTTTAATTGTTCTTTACTAAGGCCGGGATCAAAAAAATCTTTAGGCCACTGTCCCGCATCATTATTCAATTCCTGTTCGCAGGCCTGAACGATAAAGCGGTTTCTGCTGATACCTTTTTTCTTAACTATCCGATCCATTTTGGACAATAATTTATCAGGAATATGGACTGTTGTAGACGGCATAAGATCACCCCCTTATATTTTAGCCATTATAATTATTCTATAAACGGATGGAATATATTCTATTTGTTTAACTTTCAAGATAAAATAAAGGGAAATTCACGTTGCGCGACTTTTTATAATACTATTTCCCTACAATGATCCAATAACGATGCAAAGACCTCCTCTGAAATTTTTTCAAAATCATCATCAAGTGGATCGGTTCTGCCGAAGCAACGCTCAAAATACGGATCTTCTGACTCTCCCCGTGCAAAATCGTTTCCGATCCATTTGTTTTTGGCAGAGCTTAAGGCCTCAGGTATGGTCTGATGCTTCATCAGGAGCTTGCGAGCATATTCAAAGGAGGATTCTGGGAAAAAATGCAACGGCTCTGACATGCCCTTCCAAAAAAGTTTAAGAAGACCGTTTAGAATATCAGTGGAGTTTGAAACCGGGGCAAATTCCCAGGCGGCATCTTTGCACAAAAGAAAGCTTTTAACCGGTCGTTTTCCTTCAACCAAAACACAAAGTATAACATGATTAACCCATGTTTCTAATAGATATTTTGGTTTTGTTCTTACATATCGCATCCGGATCAGCCCCTGTTCATAAATATCCGTAAGACGACCGCAAAGATTAAAACCCGCAATGTTAATGTCAACAGTATGATCATCCAAGCGTTTGCCGGTTATGTGATCTTCAATTTTCCTGACAAAACCTTCAGCATCCAGACTCATTTCATTATAGACAAATTCTCCCACATTTCCGTGAGGAAGTTGTCCGGAGGCTTTTTTCACAGGGAAAAAATCTTTGAGATCTGATCCGGATAGCCTGTGTAACACCATTTCCTGATCAAGCACATATTTTTCCAGATGCCCCAGACTGAAATTTTCTCTTTCATCGGATACGTCTGCCCTCTCAGGCAAATATATGCCCAGACGTTTTTCAAGGAGAAATTTGTCCGGGTTGCTGAAAAAGGCGCTGAACTCTTTAATGTCAAGATGTTTCCATTCTTGGGCAGGATCGGGCAGCTTGCTCGAAATCAAACCGGGAATATCTTTGCGCTCATACCGGCTGCAACCGGCGGCAAAATTTTCCATAGAATAACTGAACAGTTTACCGCCGGATTTAAAATATTCCGGTGAAAAGGCCTGGAGTCTGTGCAATGTGACCACCTGATCTTCTGAAAGGCCGAATCCTTCCTTTATATAATCCATGAGTTCGCTCACAAGAACAGACGGGGCAATCCGTGTATTGTCACGGATGCTCTGGCCCACATAACTTATATAGAATTTATTTCTGGCCGAGATAATGGCTTCCAGGAAAAGGTATTTGTCGTCATTTCGCCGTGACCGGTCGCCGATCCTTGGATTTTTTGCCATCAGATCAAAGCTTAATATTTTTGATTCGCGTGGGAAAGCATCCATGTTCATCCCCACAAGGCAAACCACTTTAAAGGGGATACTTCTCATGGGGAGCATCGCGCAAAAGGTTACACCGCTTGAGATAAAACCGGTTCCAAAATTTACAGATTCAAGGAGATTCTCCAAAAAGCATTTCACCACTTCAATTTCCACAGGCCCATCAAATCCGGATAATTCTTCTGTCCGTGATAGGGTATCCAGAATTCGCCGCAGAACTTGTATTTCCTGTTCTGAATCCTCATCCGGCGCAAAAAAATCTTCTAAAATTTCAACAAGTTTCACGTGCCACTCACTTAATGTTCGGGGCGAGTCAAGGGAGCCGATGCAGGTAAATACCCGGTCTAAAAAGTCCAGAAATTTTCCCAGTATCTTTACTTCTCCCCCTTCAATTGGGTCATAAGGGAGTATTCCTGAAAACAGGTTACGGTCCAGGCCCGGCATGGCATACCCTAAAAGAAGTCTCTCGATTCCGGCTTTCCATGTGTTCTCAGAAAAACCGGGAAGCCCAAGCTCGCGACGGAAATCAGCATCCATTCCCCACCGGATATTGGTTTCTTTAATCCAGCGTTCTGCAATTTCAATGTCCGATTCCGTCAGACCGAATCGCTCTTTTATGCCTGCAGATTCCAGCAACGCCATCACACGGGTTGCACCGAACCTGCTGCCTTTGAGATTGAGTATGGACAGAAATCCTTCGATGATACGGCTTTCTTTTCTTAATCCCCGGTCCGCAATGGTGAAAGGAATCCGGAGTGCTTCATCTGTCTGTGCGTCAAACACGGCCTGTATGAACGGTGCATACGATTCGATATCAGGGGCCATCACCACAATATCTTTGGGCAGAAGATCAGGGTCTTCTTCAAACATGGCAAGGAGATTGTCATGAAGAACTTCGATCTCCCTCATGGGACTGTGGCAGGAATGAATCTGAACTGAAGTGTCAGAATGCTGTTGCAGGGAGAACCTGTTACGGGAGGGGGAAGAAATACCGCTTGTATTGAGGTCGGGGACTGAATCTAAACGGGAAAAGCCTCTGGATTTTAAATTTAAAATATCCGACTGGATTTTAGAAAGCATACTACGTTCTTCCGCATCCTTGAATTGTTCGAACATCTGGCAATCCATCCCGCTGATCATTGAAAAGAAATTTCTCCCCAAAGTCCCCATGGAAGCCAGAAGCCGGTTCCCCTCTTCCAGGTAGAGTTCCTCTGTGACTCCCGTTGATGTTATATATTTTCTCTGTATCTCTTTTATTTGCCTGGGGGAAACAATCTCCGCCCAGTATTCCCTGCATGGGTTCATCAGAAAAAGATTCACCTGAGAAAGCCGTGATATTTCAATAAACGTCTCCAGATGAAAAGGAGGCAAATAAGATATTCCGAATATGGATATCCGATCGGGGAGATTTTTTATTTCATGGGATTGTTTTTTGATCTTTTCAAGAAGAGTTTTTCGCATCCGGGCTCGATGTAAGCTTTCTTTTCCGGATGAAATTTCTCTCCAGAGCTGTGCCTGCCAGTGGTCTTCCTTGCCCTTTTCCCATCTGAAAATCATTTCCGGCCGGAAAACAAGGTACTGGTCAAACAGATCGGCTATTTTTTGCGAAATCTGAAACAGCTTCATGCCATTTTTATCATCGACCAAATATCTTTTCAGGCTTTCATACCCCGGCAAATCAATGGAGGACTGCAAGACATTCATAATCTTGAAGGTCATGGTAACCGGATCAAACGGGGAGTCTTCCGGCAGATCGGGAATTAATTTTTTAACAATTTCATGTAAAAACAGGTTAGGAAAAAGAAAAGAACAGTTGGCGCAAATGCCGTTGTGCCCGGCAATCTCCATGGAAACCCAGCGCTCCATTCCCCTGCTCTGAACAACGATAATCTCAGAAGAAATCGGAGAAGGCAGGGGTTCTCTGACAATCCGTGCCAGTTGTTGGGCAAGGATCTCCATGTGGTTACTTGTATATATTTTAAGGTTATGCATGGATAGTCCTATATTGACAATTTATCACCTTTCTGTAAGGATTGTAAAGAGGACACTACCCTGTAATTTTCTTGACTTCGGCCCGGTTTTTTTCGTGAACCCTAAATTCAGATTTTAGGTGTAAAGGGATTATGAAATATAAATCCAGGACAATCACTTTAATAATGACGGCATTCCTTTTTATTGTCATAGGTGCGCCATCTGATGCAAGAATCGTAACGGATCAGCTGGGACGTCAGGTAACGGTTTCGGATAAACCTCGACGTGTTGTATCCCTTGCACCTAATATCACTGAAATCATTTATGCCCTGGGTCAGGAAAATCTTTTAAAAGGCGTAACCTTATATAGCGACTTTCCCCCTGCCGCCGTGAGTCTCCCCAAAGTGGGCTCTTATGTGCAACTCAATTTGGAAAAAATAGTGGCGTTAAAACCTGATCTTTGTATCGCTATCAAGGACGGCAATCCCAGAGTGGTCGCCCGCCGTCTGGAATCTCTTAACATACCCGTCTATGCGGTAGATCCTAAGAATCTGGAAACGGTCATGCAAACCGTTCTGGAAATCGGCAACCTTCTGAATGCCAACCAACGGGCCGACTTCCTCGTGCAACGCATGCGGTCCCGGGTTCTTAAGGTTAAGTCTCTGGTGGCAAAAGCCGCATACCGGCCCCGGGTCTTTTTCCAGATCGGTATTTGTCCCATTGTATCTGTGGGAACCGATACCTTTATCCATGAACTCATCGAACTTGCCGGCGGAAAAAACCTTGCCCAAGGGCCGCTTGCCTATCCGCGGTTCAGTCGGGAACAGGTTCTTGTCCTCTCCCCGGAAATATTAATTATCACCTCCATGGCACGCGCCGCGGTATTTGAGAAGGTCAAGGCGGAGTGGAGCCGCTGGCCAAATATGCCTGCAATTCGAGATCGTCGCATTTTTCTTGAAGATTCCAATTTTTTTGATCGCCCCACGCCACGGCTGGTGGACGGTCTTGAGTTGCTGGTCAAACTGATACATCCCGAACTTTTTGATGAAACGCAGTGAAACCTAAAACACCATTGCTCCTAAAACGACTGTCGGTTATTTCGTTATCTCTTTTACTTGTATTGCTTATAGCAATGTTTCTGGGGATTTCCATGGGGTCAACCACTAGTGGAATCAAGGTGGTTTTTCAAAGCTTGTTCAAAGCAAAAGAATCGGACCCCATGCTGGATACCATCATCTGGCAGATTCGCTTTCCACGGGTTCTGTTGGCAACCCTGGTTGGCGCCGCCCTTTCACTGGGAGGTCTTGTTTTTCAGGCTCTGCTTCGCAACCCGCTGGCTGAGCCTTACATCCTTGGAATTTCAGGAGGGTCGGCCATCGGAGCCATCATCGGAATCCTTATCGGATTCTCCAAATTTCCCGGGGTAAGCCTTACAGCCTTTGCCGGAAGTATCGCCATACTTCTGCTAATTCTTGTCATGTCCTCAGGACAAACCATTCTTAAAAAAGATGCACTCCTTCTTTCAGGCGTTATGGTAAACGCTTTCTGTGCGGCGGTCATCATGTTTCTCGTCTCTATGACCCAGGACTCCAGGCTTCATAATATTATTTTCTGGCTCATGGGTGACCTTTCAATGGTCGACATCGGCCATGTGGGAATACTTGCTGCAATACTTTGCCCCTGTTTTATCCTGATTTTCTGGTTTTCCAATTCCATGAATCTGCTGCTGATGGGCAAGGAAATGGCACAAACCATGGGAGTAAATATAAAGACGGTAACCGTTATCCTGCTGGTAGCGACTTCATTTATGGTCAGCGCAACGGTTTCTTACTGCGGCCTTGTCGGTTTTGTGGGACTGGTTGTGCCGCATCTTCTTCGACTTGTTTTCGGGCCGGACCACCGGGTGCTTGTTCCGGCATGTGTTCTTGGCGGAGGCGCCTACCTTGTTTTTTGCGATATCCTGGCACGGGTTCTTCCGGAACAGGGCGAGATGCCTGCAGGGGTCATTACCGCAATGATCGGTGCACCCCTTTTTATTTTTTTATTAAAAAAAACCCGGCGATAGTATGGCGATACACGTTAAAAATCTGAATTATTATTATGGGGATTTTCCGGCCTTGAAAAACATTACCTTTTCTGTGGCAACGGGTAATTTTTTCATCATCATCGGTCCGAACGGTTCCGGAAAAACCACCTTGCTGAAAGTGGTGGCCGGGATCTTGAAATCTCAAACCGATCAACTGGAAATACTGAACCGTCCTGTCGATCATTATAGCCGCAAAGCGCTGGCACGAGCCATTGCTTTTGTTCCCCAGATGATACCGGTGGATTTTCCTTTTTCGGTAACCGAAATTGTACTTATGGGTCGATCCCCCTATCTGGGCATGCTGGGTCTCGAACAAGAAAAAGATTTAGAAATTGCAAAACAAGCACTTATTTTTACCGGCGTAGACCATCTGGCCCATCGTAAATTAGACCAGTTAAGCGGCGGAGAACAGCAGCGGGTTTTTGTTGCAAAAGCCATTTGTCAGGAACCCGAAATTATTCTTCTGGATGAGCCCACTGCGTCTCTGGATCTTGCCCACCAGGTCCGGCTCATGGATTTAATGGAAAAATTAAAAAATGAAAGAGGAATTACCGTGGTGATGGTTTCCCATGACGTCAATCTGGCGGCAATGTACGGCGATCGTTTGCTTTTACTCAATAAGGGAGAAATCGTACGGCTGGGGGATCCAAAAGAGGTTCTCACCTTCCAAACGTTGGAACAGGTTTATGGCTGCACACTTTTGGTGGATGAAAGCCCTCTTGGCAAAACTCCGCGAGTGACTCCAGTACCCCGAAAATATATGAATATCGACAGACAGGAAGAATAATAGGTTGGCGTTCCCCGCAGGTTTAGCAGAACATATTTATTCCAGATCATAATGGAGCATTAATGCCTGGTTCACCTGTGTCATGATTTCTTCGGGGAGATGTCCCATGGTTTTGACAAGACGGATCTTATCCACTGCCCGGGTCTGATTCACCATAACCTTTGAACGGGCGCTTAACCCTGCGGTGCCGGATGGAATTTCCACCTCGAAAGAATAAACGCGAGTAACATTAGAGGTAATCGGAGAGATAGAGATAATGGGAGAATAGGCATTATTTGTGTCGTTAGAAACCACGAGTGCCGGACGAGTTTTCCGGGCTTCAGCTCCCACGGTTGGATCAAAATTTACCAGAAAAACCTGTCCGCGCTTAATCGAGGCCATCATTTACGGCTCCTTCAAGTTCCTTGTTGATTGCCCGGATCTCGGCAGCTGCCTCCTGGTATTCGGCAGCAAGTCTTTGATCCCTTTTTTCCTTAACCAATCGCTTGATCGCTTCAGTGATAAATTGGCTCCTTTTTCTGGATTTTGTTTCCTTAGACAGCTCAACAAAGACTTTCTTGGGGAGGCTGACGTTAATACGTATGGTCTCCATTGTGTTCTCCTAATGTGCTTTTAAATGAAGAATAACAAAACCCATTTTTTATGTCAATAGTATCATGCTTTAAAAAGATCATTTACAATACAAGGGGGGATCACAGAGAGTCCCCGTTTTGTAAAGGCGCATTTAGAGGAAAATATTCGGGAGATATTCTATGAAAGGATATATACAGGTTTACACCGGAAACGGAAAGGGAAAAACCACGGCCGCATTGGGCCTGTCCATAAGGGCTGCCGGTGCAGGGCTGAAAGTATTTATTGCACAGTTCATCAAGATGGGTGAGTATAGCGAAATTAATGCACTCAAAAGGTTTTCCGATCTTATTACCATCGAGCAATACGGCCGTGGCCGATTCATTAAAGGGAAACCATCACCTGAGGATATCGAAGCTGCCGGGAAAGGTCTTGAACGTATAGAAAAAATAATCGATTTAAGAGAGTACCATGTGATTATACTTGAAGAAGCCAATGTGGCTGTAACGTGCGGGCTCTTTTCAGTAAAAGATCTTCTTAAAATTATTGACAAAAAACCGGATGATGTCGAAATTGTCATTACCGGCAGAAACGCAAGGCCTGAAATCATTGAACGGGCGGATCTGGTCACAGAGATGAAAGAGATCAAACATTATTATCAAAAAGGAGTGAAAGCCAGGGTTGGAATCGAGAAATAGCTGTTCACGGGTTCACAGATTCAGGGTTCAGGAAATAATAGTTAATAAACAACGGTTAATAATTAATAATTAACAATTGATTATTGATTATTAGATCAGGATTCAAGGTTCACCGAAAATCTGAACCTGTGAACACCTACAAGAAAGCTTAATAAAGGTTGAACGCGAGAAATCAAAATAAAAAAAAGGCCCCTTGCCTTGCGGTATTTGGAACCGGTTCCGATGTGGGGAAAAGTGTTATTACAACGGCGATTTGCCGCATTTTTGTTAATAAGGGGATCGCTGTTGCACCCTTTAAGGCGCAGAATATGTCGAACAATTCCGGCATCACTCCGGAAGGTCTGGAAATGGGTCGGGCGCAGATTGTCCAGGCAGAAGCGGCAAGAATACCGCCACATGTGGATATGAACCCCATCCTTTTAAAACCCACCAGTGATGTGGGGTCACAGGTCGTATTTTTCGGAAAAGCGGTGGGGAACAGCACGGCAGTCGGTTACCATGAAGAAAAGGAGCAATTCTTTTCACGAACCTGCGCGGCCCTGGATCGATTAAGAGATGAATACGAGCTTATTGTGATGGAAGGCGCGGGTTCCTGTGCTGAAGTCAACCTTATGCCCTATGATATCGTTAACTTCCGAATGGCAGAGTATGCAGGTGCATCTGTTATTCTGGTGGCGGATATTCACAAAGGGGGAGTCTTTGCCCAGATTGTCGGAACCTTGGAATGTCTTCCGGAACCCCGACAAAACCAGATATCCGGATTTATCATAAACCGCTTCAGGGGGGATATTCATCTATTTAAAGAAGGGATAGACTGGATAGAACAGAAAACAAAAAAGAAAGTCTTGGGTGTACTTCCCTGGTATAATCATATCAATATAGAAGCAGAAGATTCGGTTGTCATTGAAAATCCCGACAGGGTCCTGCATAAAGACATCAACACACCGGCAATAGCGGTCATACGCACCCCCCACATTTCCAATTTTACTGATTTTGCTCCTCTTTCCGGTATTGAGGGCATGAATATCTATTTTATTGAAAAACCGCAGGGACTTGATCTGTTCCAAGCAGTTATCCTTCCCGGATCCAAGAATACCTGCTTTGACCTTAACTGGCTTAAAAAAACCGGATGGGCCGATAAGCTTGTATCATATGCAAATAAAGATGGATACATACTTGGCATTTGCGGGGGATACCAGATGTTGGGGAAGTATGTTCACGATCCGGACGGACTGGAGGGAAGACCCGGCTCCATGCAAGGGCTCTCCCTTCTGCCCGTGGAAACCATTTTAAAAGCCCCTAAAACAACCACACTGACTCGGTTTTCCTGGGAATGCATTACCGGCACCGGCTATGAAATCCATATGGGACAAACCCAACGCTTTGCAGGTAAATCCTTGTTCCGGGTCCTGGAGCAAAACAGTATATCCTGCGATAAAGAAGACGGTTGTATTACAAATAACGCGAGGGTGCTGGGAACCTATATCCATGGTCTGTTCGACACCCCGGATATTACCAGGCGCTGGCTAAATCACATCGGCCTCAGCGGTATGGAACTTACCGAAGCTCATGGACTTGCAGCCAGAGATAAAGAATACGACCTTCTGGCCGAACATTTTGAAAAGTATGTGGACACGGAACAGATCTTTGAATATTTAGGCGGTTAGCGTTCACCTTATCAAGGGCGAAGTGACTAAAGTGAACTAAAGTGACTAAAGTTGTGGAATTCCGTCAAGTTAATATAAACAGCCGGAGCGTAGCGACTCCTTAACTTTAGATCACTTCACTCTTTAGGTCACTTGTAACTTTTCCGGCTTGTCCGGGTTACGTTTTTAAAATTAAGGGTTGACAGTTGCAGGCAAATATATTAAGACTAGTCTTAAACTAGACTGTTTGACAGGAGGAATTATTATGGAAACAGTGGGTTCATATGAAGCAAAAACACACCTTCCAAAACTTCTTGAACGCGTCAGCAAAGGAGAACGAATCACCATTACAAAACATGGTGTACCGGTAGCCTTGCTACAGCCACCGATATCTTTAAGAAAGATGAATCCTAAACAAGTCATTGCTGAACTGCGTAAGTTCCGTGACAAACATGCTCTTAAAGAACTTTCTATTCGCGATATGATTGAACAAGGAAGGCGTTAAATGAGCGAAATTTTTGTTATTGATAATTCTGTGGTCATGACGTGGTGTTTTAAGGATGAAGAAAACCCATATGCTGATGATATTCTGGATAGTCTGGAAAATGCTACTGCACATGTTCCGTCAATTTGGCCATTGGAAGTAGGCAACGTATTATTGGTCGCTGAACGCAAAAATCGCCTGAGTGAAGCGGACAGTATACGATTTATTGCACTGTTAACAGAACTTCCCATAATAATAGAACAAGAATCTCCGGAAAGGATGATCAAAGAAATTTTTGCCCTGGCCCGAAAGCACGAACTTTCAAGCTACGATGCCTCATATTTAGATCTTGCAATGAGAAAAGGACTGCCCATTGCTACTTTGGACAATAATTTAATTGATGCGGCCAAACGAAGCCAGGTTCCAATTGTAAATTTTAAATATTCCTGATAACACACAGTTCCTGTTTCGCTCATTCTCGCCTTTTTGCTGGGCATTTTTCCAGGTTATACGGATTAAGGAGTAACTATTTGAGAAAGGTTCTATTTATTATTGGAGGCTGCAGAAGCGGTAAAAGCAGCCATGCCCTGAATCTTGCAAATCAGATTCCCGGACACAAAATCTTTATTGCCACTTGTATGCCCCATGACAAAGAAATGGAAGAACGGGTTTTGCTCCACAAAAAACAAAGAAGCCGGGTCTGGACGACTCTTGAAGTGCCGGTCCACCTGCCTGAAGAAATTAGTAAAAACAGTCGGAAAGAAAATGTAATCCTGGTGGATTGCCTGACCCTATGGCTCAGCAATCTGCTTTTGGAAAACAATGATCAGGGAAATATGGACGGACACATTCGCAAATTGGTCCGATCTCTTGAAGAAGCCCGATGCCCGATAATTTTGGTGTCCAACGAAGTGGGAACCGGCATTGTCCCCGAAAACAGACTTGCCCGGCGGTTCAGGGATATCGCCGGATTTACGAACCAGAAAGTAGCGGCATGTGCGGATAACGTCATATGGATGGTCGCCGGCATCCCAGTAGGAGTAAAATGAAACGGTTAATCGCTGCTATACAATTTCTCACTATTATCCCTATGGGAAAGCCGGCCATATATGATCCCAAAGGCATGATTCCGTATTTTCCGATTGTGGGATTGATTATCGGCACCCTGGTATCCATTTTCGATTATGTGGCCTTAACACTCTGGCCGGAACCTGTGGTTGCTGTCCTGGACGTTGTTTTCCTTGTTGTCATCACCGCAGCGCTTCACCTTGACGGCCTGGGCGATACCGCCGACGGCCTGCTGGGACACCATAGCAAAGAAAAAGCGCTAACCATAATGAAAGACAGTCGTATCGGCGTCATGGGGCTGGTGGCAATCGTTTGCGGATTGGCTGTCAAATGGGGGGGCATCTTGAATCTTGAAGCCAACCGGGCGCTTTTGATTGCGCTTATCCCGGCCTACGCCAGGAGCGGCATGGTGTTTGGCATACGCTTTTTAGCGTACGGAAGACCGGGCGGCGGCACCGGAAAAGATTGCTTTGAAGAACCGTTGACGCCTTACGCGTTCTGCGGTTTGCTTATTCCAGTGGCATTTTCATGTTCTTTAGGATGGCGAGGAATCTGGTTAAACATTTGCTTTATACTTATAACCTCAACACTCCTTTTTTATTACAATAAACGGATGAAATGCATTACCGGTGACATGCTGGGAACAATGACCGAAGTTACTGAATCGATGCTTTTTTTACTGGTTTCAATGGGGAGTTATTAATGCTGAAAGGACACGGTGGAAATATTTATGACCTTGCGCAACAACTTGGCTGTCATCCATCTGAAATTGTGGACATGAGCAGTAACATGAACCCATTGGGCCCTCCTCCGGACCTGGTTGCCTTCCTGAAGAAAAATATAAACACCATGGCCACACTACCGGAAGTGGACGCGAATCGTACGGTGAATGCGTTCGCCGGACGATATCACATCGACCCCGAACGGGTTATTGCCGGGAACGGAACCACACAGTTTATCTATTCCATACCCCGGGTCCTTGAGACAAAAAAGGTGCTGATTTTCGGACCCACATATGCGGATTATGCGGATGCATGCGACATGCACCATATTCCTTATGATTACTCTATATCAGATGAATCTATGGCTTTCGAGCACGATATTGAGGCCGCCGCACAACAGATCCAAGGATATGATACGGTGTTCATCTGCAATCCCAACAATCCAACCGGCAATATCATTCCCGGAGCCGACCTTGAACAGCTTTGCAAATCCCATGCAGATGCAAATTTTGTTATCGATGAATCCTATCTGACGTTCGTAGACGGATCCAACAAGCAAAGCATGATAAGATCAATGCTCCCCAATGTAATGGTTTTGAATTCTTTGTCAAAATTTTTTACGATTCCGGGATTACGCATCGGGTTTTTGATATCCTCCCCCGTAATTATTAAAAAATTCAAAACATACTTACTTCCCTGGAGTGTGAACAGTTTGGCCCAGATGGCAGTGCAGTATCTGATGAAACAAACGGCCGAAGTGCAAACGTTTATCGAGAATACGGTAACATTTATTGCTCAGGAAAGAGACATTCTGTTTGAAACCTTCAAAGATTCATCCTTCATAAAACTTTTCCCGAGCACCACTTCCTTTATTCTCGCACGGCTTTACGGTAACCTAACGGCTGACGGCCTCGGCAGCCATCTGGCACAGGATCGGATCCTCATAAGAAACTGCTCAAACTTTCGTGGCCTCTCTGATCGATTTGTCCGTTTTTCTTTGAAAACAAGTGAAATTAATCGCATGTTTGCGAAAAAACTATTGGCCCGGATTTCTCAGGAAGAATCGAACATATAGGAAATTCTAGAATTTAACGTCTCAATATGGAACTCTCTACTGCAGGGTATATCATACCCGCTGCATTTATACTTGATCTTGTTTTAGGCGATCCAACACTCTTACCCCATCCCATTCGGTGGTTAGGCCGGGCCATAACAGCCGGTGAACCGTTTTTCAGAAACCTGAAGCTAAAGCTTTCCGTGTCCGGTGCCCTTTTTGCCATATCCCTTATCGCAGGAACCTGGACCCTGACTTTTGTCCTGATAAAAACCGCCCAATACATTCATCCCCTGGTCAAGGCCGGTGTTGAGATTCTGATCATCTATTATTGTATTTCAATTCGTTCTCTGGAAAGTTCGGCCATGGCGGTTTTCAAGGCCCTCACCCAACCCCGACTTGACGATGCCAGAGCAAAGGTTGCCCTTATTGTGGGCAGGGAAGTTGATCACCTTGACAAGGACGGAATTTCCCGTGCCACGGTAGAAACAGTGGGTGAAAACTTAGTGGATGGCGTCATATCGCCCCTTTTCTACGCTGCGATTGGCGGCGCCCCGCTGGCAATGGCGTATAAAATGATAAACACACTTGATTCCATGATCGGGTATAAAAATGACAAATACCGAAACTTCGGAAAACTTGCCGCCAGAATCGATGATATTGCCAATTTTATTCCGGCCCGTCTTTCTATCCCCGTCATATCCCTTGCGGCCCAAATAATTGACGGTAAAGGAGCACGCACATTTCAGACCGCCCTCTCGGAAGGAGCCAATCATACGAGCCCCAATGCCGGATATTCTGAAGCCGCTTTTGCCGGGGCTCTCGGAGTTCGCCTCGGCGGCCCCAGTTATTATCACGGCCGTCTTGTGTCCAAGCCTTTTTTGGGAATACCCTTCACCCCAATCAAATCGAATCATATTAAGAAAGCATGCGACCTGATGTTGCTTTCGGCGCTGATATGGATGTGCGTGTTGGTAATCACACTGTATTTTTTATCAATTTGGATAAGTTAGCTAATGCACCCTCACCTGCCCAAGTCATACAAAGGTTTATATCCATTCAAAATAGGAACCACATCTTACATATATCCGGCCGGCTATACGCAAAACGTAAAAATGCTTGCCCCATATGTGGATGAAATCGAACTTCTGCTCTTTGAAAGCGCTCCGGACAGTCTGCCGTCAAATCATGAGATAAAAAAACTCTTGTCGTTGTCAAAGGAGTTTGATCTTACCTATAATGTACATCTGCCCACCGACATATCCTTGAGTGATCCCGAGCCGTCAATCCGGCATACCGCCATGGAAACTCTAAAAAAAGTCATGGACCTTACTGCTTCACTCTGTCCGTCTACCTACACCCTGCATCTTTCATATGATGAAAAGGGATTCGAAACCGAATGCATAAAAAATTGGCAGGACCGTCTTTACCGCAGCGTAGGGCGTTTCATCGCTACCGGGGTAAGCTCTGAAATGATTTCAATTGAAACCCTGGCTTATCCTATAGAATGGGTGGAAAATATTTTGAACGACTTTAACCTATCGGTCTGTATCGATCTTGGTCATCTGATGGTATACGGGTTCGACATGGAAACGGTGTTCAACAGGTATTGCCACCGAACCTCGATCATCCATCTTCACGGCGTTGAAAACCATAAAGATCATTTATCATTGGATAGGTTGTCAAAGAAAAAATCGAAGATTGTCAGGAAAATATTGAAACGGTTTACCGGGGTTGTATCTTTGGAAGTTTTTTCATACCCTCACTTAAAGGACTCATTATCATTTCTTGAAAAACTCTGGCAATGCATGAAAACTTCGAGATGGATCTATATTAATGAGGAATGATTTTTTTTGGACAGTGATTTTATTCTTTTGTCAACCAACCGGCAGATGCCTTGCTTTCATATCCCGCCACAGGTTTCGGCGGCGATCGTGTTTTTTACGCCAGTGAGTTATCAAAACGCTGTATTCGTCTCTGTTGAGTTCAAATAACGCCTGAGCCCACCGGGCATATTCCTCATAATTCGATTTATGTGCATTGGCAGGATCAGGAACAATACGCCGTAATTGCTTTTGCCAGACTTCCAGGGCGGTTTTAAGGTATAGACCGGCTTTCATTTCCCGCAAACCTTTACGCCGAGAGGCGGTTAGATCTCCTCTGGAATCACCTTCAGGAAGAACGGTCTTCCAAAAAGAAGGATGTTTTACTTTAATCTTTTCACTCTGGGGAAGATCCCTGGTTAATAAGGCCAGCCAGCGCCACTGTTTTTTCACCGCTTTTGTATTGTCTTTTAGATCAGAAAGCCAATCAGCAAGCTTGTTTAAAAACCATTCTTTATCTTGCTTGACATCCAATATGGCGTCAATCAACCAGTGAATCCAGGTATCAGTGACTTTACGTGAGTCCATAAAATAGGGGTAGCTTCGAGCCGCCATTTCATTTTTCCACTGGACAAAAAGCGGAGCAAGCGTCCCTTGAGTATCCGGTTTGGACAAACTTCGGTACGCCTTGAGGACCGTATTCCAGTTTTCCGGCGTATGAAAAACCACGGCCTGTAATGCGGCGGCAGCACTTCGGCCCGGATGGTTCAGCCGCTTCGCAACATCAGCCCAACTCGTCAATAATGAAGCAATCTCTTCATCCCCCTTATTAACAAAGAAGTTTTTCTCTATGAGGAGTAAAGATGCCTCCGGGTACCACTTTTTTCCCCCATGCCCTTCCAAATAACTTGAGAAGGTTTTGACAAGGAAAGATTCAGCCTTTTGAAAATCGTTTTGCTTTAAGGCCTCATCAACAAGCGGCCGGCCGTATCGCCAGTTTTTGTCAAGGTATTTACGGCAGGATTCAAGGTAGTTGCCTGCATCAAACCGTTCTTCATAATTGTGGTTGATATGGTGCCAGGTCGAATAGGTATTGTCCAAATTCATATGATGATCGCCCTCTTTTAGAAACTCATAAATTTCCCGGCAGACACCGTCAGGAAGCCGGATAAAAAAACCAGCAAATTCATCTTCATCCAATGCGACCATTTCAAAGGCGTTTTCAAGATCAAAAGCCTTTTCCGCAAATGTTTGGCCGGGATTTCTTTCGCGATGCAACGATAACCATAGCCACTTCAAAACGCATTGCGTCAATTTTTCTTCCAGAACGCACGGTTCCCCATGGTCAGCGCCCATCCATTCGGGATATGAGCCGATTTGGTCATCAATTTCCTCCAGAGCCTTTAAAAACAGATCCGGATCATCCACTTCATCATAGACATCCTCCATCAGCGTCAACATATCTTCCGCGATAGGTTCCAGGTCCAGGGCAAGGCTCCCGCCATCAAAATACGGCTCTTCCCAGTTATGGTCCTGAACCGCATACTTACCTTCCTCGTCACCTACTTCACTTATGATGCCATCATAGTTGCACCATAGCAAAAACCAGTGCTCCATTGTTCGTTGAAGGGACGTCAATCGCCCGGTCTTACCTCTGCTTGCTGAATCCTGATCTGCGGCCAGAATTTTTTTCACAGTCGTCGCCATGTCCGGGTCGATTTTTTCGAACTTCTCCATGTAGATATTCAAATCGGTTGAAGCTGACACTACAGTAAGCAAGCCGGCGATCTGCTCCGATGTCAATGATTTCATCAAAATCTGTCCGATACTATACTTTCTTTTCGCCATTTCTCCTACCATGCCTCCTTCCCAATTTTATGATCCGGACATGCCAGACCCCATTGAATTTTTCAAATTAAAACGATCTCCGGAATGCCTGGACAAGGACAGGGGGACAATCCTTTTCTTTTAGTCTTTCTTTGAAAGCTTGTACATATGTTCCTTCGCAAGCACTTCACCCCACCTTCACGACAATGTCACGGCAGCTTCACCCATTTATAAACTTGAAATATGAAGAGCGTCCTATCTTCACCATCTTCACTCTTGGGTCATTGCATTTCCTCAGCCCTTACCAAACACGGTTTCCACAGTGACAGCTTCGATTTCCGGTGTTGGAGTCCACTTGTGCTTATCGTCGTTGCACTTCTTTGGTAAGCTGCGCTTGAGTTTAATCTCCTGCCATGGGTATCTGATAATAGGCTCGGAAGGGAATATCTCCAAATACAGCCTTACCTCTTCTTCCCGATAAGCCGGGTTGATCAGCCCTTCTGAATCAAAATATAGATACGAGTATTGAACCCGCAGGATTTCCACCGGCTCCCGATTTAGCAAATCCACCACCATCAGAATGTATCGCACTCGTTTGCCTGCATGCTGTGTAATTCGTTCGTTTGGATCGCGCGATAGCAATCGTTCGTACCTCGTCAGTGCAAAACGATGTATCGAATCATCATCGTTTACAAGAAACACTCTCAAACTTATGCCCATAACATCCAAACCCCTGGCCTAACCGTAGAACGTTTTGACCTGATTCCAACCTTAAGCAGGCACCTGGCCTTTAACCAGGCCGTCAGCCTAAGCGTTCCGGGACGATGGTGAAATATTGACATTTAATCCTCACTTACAATGCTACCAACTCTCAGGCAAGCTTTTAGGCGCTTAGTTGTAAATTTTGTGCATTTTATAGCAAAAAAAATGCTTAGCCAATTAAGTGTGAAGTGATCTAAAATGCCTAAAATTATGGAATTCTACCAATTTTATATGAATTGATGGAGCGAAGCGACACCTTAACTTTAGGCACTTCAAACTTTAGTTCACTTTAGCCACTTTTCCGGCTTGTCCGGGTTAGGATATGATTTTTAAAATTTCCTTCCAAATTAATTCGCTATGATTATCAGAGCGCCCTCGTACTACCGCTTTACTTACGGCAGAGGAACATAACCGGCCCTGAGCAAAAAATGTGTGCGTGATTGGTCATAAGAGCCCAGGCGAAACATGGAGTTTTTGTTTCCGTCAAGACGTTTCTCAATCTGTTTAAATAATTTGAATAATCCTGTGAGTCCTTAAAAATGACCATACGCTCGATACCGCGTATAATGATGTGATGCAGGGCTCCAGGCGCATCTATGCGAGCTTTCCTTGGCATGCTATTCTTATGGTACAAACCCCTTTAAATGTCAATATTTCACCATCGTCCCGGATATTCCAAATCTGAATAGCCGATGCGAGACGCCGAACGAATCGAGATGATCCCATTCGATGAATTGAAGTATAGTTCAAGATCATCAATAAATCGGAAGATCCGACTCTTGCATTCCACATGGATGTAGTTATCGGTTGCCGTGACAATGGTCCACCTGGGCATTGAAGCTATTTCATCCTGGATAAGGGGCCAACTTACGTTAGGATCCCCTTTTAGACGAAACGACTCAACTGCATGCTTTTCGTCTTTGGCTTCTGACGATGCACAATTTGGGCTTTTGGGGCAGCCTCTAAGTCCGGACGGATCAATACCGATCTCGTCGGGTCGTTTTCCGGAGCACCCATTGACCATAAACAGAATCAGTGCCAATTTTAAACATAATAAAGTTAAATTGTATCACCGTCCCCAAAATTTGCACGCTTTTCCCACAATCAACTTATAAACTTATGTACGTCCCTCAAATCATTATTTATTCGATCGATCTGATCGAGCAAAGATTGTCATTGCGGCGCAATCAATCACAACATTACCCTTATTTAGGGGTTGTTACCTCTTTTTTTTGCGCCATAATGCACCTGGACCCCGCCCCAAGCACTCAACTTCGCCGTCCTTTTTAAGTTGACAAAGCACTCGCCGGATTATATCACGGCTGACCCCATTATTTGACCCGCCCTTTAGTCTTCCCCCTTTCTTAAAGGGGGAATGAGGGGGATTTTAATGGGATTTTCAATATCTAATTGTCAAATGCCAGGGCATCGATAACCCAAGTCTAACGGTAAAAAATGTCAAGACATCGATAACCCGAAACACATTTTATAAAAGATGAAACGGAATATTGTATTTATAAGAAATTTTAACGCT
>Ga0114919_10000391_pt1 | contig 33499 bp, 33 predicted proteins | sample BlataG_FD_88682 | JGI IMG/M metagenome (GOLD analysis project Ga0114919, IMG submission 88682) | Deep subsurface microbial communities from Black Sea to uncover new lineages of life (NeLLi) - Black_00105 metaG | ecosystem: Environmental > Aquatic > Marine > Oceanic > Sediment | place: Atlantic... | reverse complement strand
TGGGTCGACTGCGACGGCGATGCCTTAGTTTTCGATGTCAAGCAGGTGGGCGCAGCGTGCCACGATGGCTATCACTCCTGCTTTTACCGCAAGCTTAAGCGGGGCAAGCTCGTGCGGGTGCTGAAGCGGAAGTTCAAACCGGAGGAGATTTACGGGTAACTAGATGCGGGCTGCCTCCGTTCGGTGAGCCTGTGAACATAGCGAGAAGAACATTTGATGCTTTCCGGCGGAACTCGTCCACGATTAGCTTTGTCATCTTAGTCTGTTTCTCCGTGATGATGTTCAGCCTGGGCTATCATATCCTAGCTTATGATTCATCCGAGTTTCTGCAGGAGCCCGAGGTACAGGAGTATGAAAATTCGGTAGGCGAGGTCGTGGCGATGGATGAGTGGGAGCGGACGAAGTACTACTGGTCACACAACTTGAGACTCGCTGGTCTATACGTTGCCATGACCCCATCCTACCTCAGCTTCCACTCGTCTGCGTTCAACGGTTATTCGGTCGGTGTCGCTACCTCCTATTGGTATCATGTGTGGGAAGCAGATGCAAATGTGGCGTTAGCATTTTTAGCTGGTATTTTTGTGCACGGGGTGCTCGAGTTAACCGGAGTCTTTATCATCGCGGGGGCTACCCTACGCGCCGCTTGGAACTTTTGGAAGGGTGCAGGGCACATGGCATTCATGACGGGGAAAAACGAAAAAACGTGGTCGTGGAGGCTTTCTAGGAGGGAGCGAAAAGAACTTCGGAAGTATAGGGGCAAGGTCAAAGGGTTCTTGGCGGACTTCATAATCCTCGTTGGGTTCGGGGCATTTCTGATATTTTTGGCGGGGCCCATTGAGGTATACATCTCTCCTTCGATAATGGCGGTATTTTACTCAAGTCCCCCGCTCGCCGTGGCTTTCCTAGTGGCGATAGCTCTTCTCTATATCTCCGTGTTCTTTCTTTTGTTCGGGGGACTGCGGGCGTTGGGGAGGGATTTTAGGTTAATCCGCAGGGACATTGGGGACGCGTTTAAACTCAGGTGGCGATCGAGTCATCTTTCGCTTTTGATGTTTGTGGCATTTTCGATCTTTGCGGCGATCCTTCTTTTGTGAGGATCAAGGCCTAGTGTGACCTAGCCCTTCGACACGAATCCGTCCCGGCTGTTTTAACTCTCCTTCGACCTCAAACCTCAAGCCCAAGATTTGCTCGACCAACGCGATGTTCGTCAGCGCGTGCGAGGTAAGTTCAGCGCTTGTTATCTCAGATTCTCCCTCCGCGAGCGCGAGGTATGGCACGAGCTGATCGGTCAGGTAGCGATCGACCGCTCGGCCCGTTTGAAGTTGCTTTATCAAGCTCTCGGCAGCCTCTCGCCCAACTTGTTCAGCCAGCTTTCCCCGCTTGCCCAGCGAACTCGCTCCTAAAATCGCGCCGCTCTCGGTCTCGGCCCAGAGGGTTATCCCGGTCCCCGGGCCGAGATGGGGGTCTTGGGTTGGGGGGTAGGATTCGGCTCTAATGTCGACCTTGGCGTGGCCAGCTTTGATTAGGGCCTTGCTCGCCGCATGCGCCATCCGGGTCGCGATGTTAGCCTGTAGGCGAACGCAATGCGCTACCCCCGCGACGTGGACCACCCTACCGGGTTCCGTTAACCTGAGCGCTTGCAGTTTTTCAATTGGTTCAATGCGGGCGCGCACGATCCCTCCGCCTCGCGGGTAGTGACCCCTCTGGACGCACTCGACCTCACCCTGATATCCCATCCTGCGTAGCACGGGCAGAGTAACATTTTTGAGAAAGTCGATGGGGGGTGCGAACGGGTTGTCAGTCCCGCCTGTGATTTCAACCTCCACGGGCTTGCGCGCGAAGGCCGCGGCCGGCATCAGGATCTGTAGAATTAGCGTGGTGCTGCCCGCGGTTCCTATGTCGACGCGATATCTACCACCCTCTATAGCACTGGGTTCGAACTTCAGCTCCTTCGAGTGAAGCTCCAGCCCTTCGACTCGGGCGTTTGTGAGTTTGGTGAGCGCTTCAACCCCCCGCAGGTGTTGGGGCTGGAGCCCGGGCTTCGTCCGTTTCGCGCGGATGTTGTAAATGTGGACAGGTTTGCAGCTGACCGCGCTCAGCGCTAGGGCGGTTCGGAGGATGGCACCGCCGCCCTCTCCAATTGAACCATCTACCTCGATCATCAGCAGAAGTTAGGTCTTCCAGATATAAGAGTTGAAAGTGAATAATCCTCACGAGTTCAATGGCAAAATTTCAGGCGAGCGTCTTGGAGTTGGTATCAAAGGTTCCCAAGGGCAAGGTGACGACTTACAAGGAGCTTGCTCGAGCTCTGGGCAGGCCTCGTGCGTGGAGAGCTGTCGCCAATGCTCTAGCGAAAAACCCAAGCCCAGTGAAAATCCCGTGTCACCGCGTCATTAGGTCAGATGGTAAAGTCGGAGGTTATAAGTTGGGTAAAACGAGAAAGGCGGAACTGCTCATGATGGAAGAGATCGTGATTAAGAAATGGAAAGTCAATCTCCAAAAATTTTTCATCAAACTGTCGAAGGGGACTAGCTAACAATTATTTTTTGTTTCAATTTCGAAACTTTTTATAAATACGTCATCTTCGCATATGCTTGCTTGGTATGAAAATGAAAAAATACAAGTGGGGGATTGTGGCGGCTTTAGCGGTGATAACATTGATTGTCGCGGCGACACTTGCGTTAATTCCACCGCCCACTAAAGCGCAGGAACCCGAGTGGAAAAGAGAAACAAAGCTACAGGTGGACGACGTTTACTTCCTTGCCGGAGAGGATGATAATACAGAAGATAACCTCATCCCAATTATCACCACGCTCTATCTGACTAATGCTCAATGGAATAGCTCCGGAAACGTTAAAATTGTGGCGTATCTTCTCCGCACGAACCCAAATATCGCAGTTGATAAAAGCACGGTGGAGATCGGGGTCATCCTAGGAAGCACAACGAAAGAAGCTGGAGTTCAGATGATACTCCCGGGCCTGAACACTCCATACGATGTCGACTTTTTGATCTTTGAGAATGACCTGCTGGTATTGCGTGGGCAGGGCAACATCGAAGTAGTCCAGATTCGGGCAGGAGGCTCTATTTACAACTACGTCCAGATCAACAAATATGCGGACTTCAAGCAAGTGAGCGATATAACCTAGGTCTTCGTTCCACCAACGTACTTATAGACGCGGCTTGGCTTGCCCCTACCGCCGAGTCCATTAGCCGCAAGTCTCGTCTGTCCGGTCGTCTGCACAAGTCCCCGTTCAACCAGTTTCTGGACCGTTCGCCAGACCGTGATTTTAGAAGTGTTTGTCAGCTTCATGAGTTGAGGGATGGTGAATTCCTTCATCTCTATAATATGACCGACTATTTCCACATCTTTGACCGTCATACCGTGGAGCCCCTCCTCTAACAACGTCGATGTCGCCTCGCCCCAAACTTGCCGGTACCCGACCCATACTGCGAACACGATAACACCCATGGCAATGCCGATACTAGCTGCGATTGGAAGAACGTTGATCGATTTTGTTTCATATACGAAAAGTGACGCGCCAGACTCATTTTCTGGCCATCTGGTTTCTTCCAACCCCCCTCCCGCATACGGTGTTGCGCCCGATGGCTCGTCTGAGGTTGGCACGGGCTGCACGGAAAGGAGATAATCTGACCCTTCTAAGACATCGTAATTTGCCACAAATAACGGATCCATCTCGGCGTTTGGGGAATTTAAAAGCGCAAAACTATATTCTATAACGTTTTCCCAACTTGTGGTTTTCACATTTCGATACCAAGATGCATCTGACCATGTAAGATCATGCACAAGATAACCACCCGCCGCGTTTTCATTATCCTCGTAGATCAAAACAGGGAGCCTTGCCTGCTCAACGTCCTCCAACGTTTGGGGGACTACGTGTTCTAGTTGTTTACCTCCCGATTGCACATACACCTCCCTCTGTGTCGTGCCATAAAGGCTATCTAAGATAGCATAGGACGCGACGATCGCACTGATGGCAACGCCCACGGCGATTGCCATGCCAAAAAGCCTGTGGCGCAGCCTCTCACCACTATAAGTATCGTTTTTGAAACTTAATAAATTATGTTTCTTATATGAAACTTAATTTAAATCCAAGGTTTTACCATTTTTAATCGGTGAGACAACATGGAGCGATGGCTTTCGCCCGTGTCGGGACGGTATTTGGTAGAGGAACAAAGAGCTAATTTATCGTTTGGGATGATCATCCTTATCGTGGCCACTTTCGCAGCACTCGCTACCCCAATTTTCATCGCCGTGGGGGGGCTGAGCCAAATTTCTGGGCAAACCCAACTAAAGAAATTTTCATCGTATGAGGAATTGGAAAATTTTGTGAGGACCAATGCTGGCAATTACGGCGAATATTACTATGACTTGTCTCTTTCCAACCAAAGCTTTTTTATGCCAATTCGTTTTGCGCTAAGTAGTGGTATGTACGGTGTTGACAGTGTTGCAGAAAGCGGAGGCCACGGCAGTGACCATGTTAAATACACCATCAATGGAAGCGGTGGGACTGGGGCAGACTATTCCACGACAAATATCCAAGTTGAAGGGGTCGATGAAGCGGACATCGTGAAGAGCGACGGAAAATACATTTACGTCGTTTCCGGGAACAAAGTAATCATTATCGACGCATATCCCGCTGAAAATGCCAGAGTCCTTTCTGAAATAGATGCAGGAGAGCATCTGATCGAACTGTTCATAAATGGAAACAAACTTGCTGTGTTGGGGTGGGAAAACGTCAAAGTTTACGATGTCTCAGATAGAGAGAACCCCCTCCTAACAAGAGATGTTTCTTTCGATGGCCACTATTTCAATTCGAGAATGGTAGGAAATTATGTTTATGTGATAATAAATTCACCAACAATTTATTATGAAGCGGAGAAAATAAATTTGCCCCAGATTTCTTCCAATGGCAATACCAAAACAGTTCCAGCGACCGAAATTTACTATTTTGAAAATATTGCCGATTATTCGTACGAGTTCACGACCATAATGGCAATAAATGCGAAAGACGATGAGGAGGAGATAACAAGTGAAACGTTCCTCATCGGTACAACCCAGAACATTTTCGTTTCCTCAAACAACATTTACATAACCTACACAAATTACTGGGTATATCCACTGAGAGATTGGTCAAGCAAAATAAGCGACCAAGAGATTTTGGAAAAAACAACTATTCACAAAATATCCATAACTGATGGGAAAATCGAGTACAAAACTCAGGGAGAGGTTCCGGGACACGTTTTAAATCAATTTTCCATGGACGAATACCAAGGATATTTCAGGATAGCGACTACAACGGGGGAAGTTTGGGGCGGTGGAGCCCAAAATCATGTTTACGTTCTCGACGAAGACCTCAACATTGCCGGGAGATTGGAGGGAATCGCCCCTGGGGAAAGAATTTACTCCGCAAGATTTATGGGCGACAGGGCATACCTCGTGACGTTCAAAAAAGTTGATCCCCTGTTCGTGATAGACCTGAGAGATCCCCGCGATCCGAAAGTTCTGGGGGAATTGAAGATACCCGGATACTCGGATTACCTGCACCCCTACGATGAAAATCACATAATAGGTGTGGGCAAGGACACCGTGGATGCGGGTAGCTTCGCTTGGTATCAGGGGGTAAAGATAGCCCTTTTCGACGTGAGCGACCCCCAGAACCCGATAGAGATATCGAAATATGTGATAGGTGAAAGGGGGTCCGATTCTTACGCCTTGCGAGATCACAGGGCATTTTTGTTCAGCAGGTCGAAGAACCTACTCGTGATCCCTATTTCACTTGTTGAAGATGGTGGAAGCTCATGGCGGTATGGAGGGTACAATTGGCAAGGCGCCTACGTGTTCAACGTTACTTTGGACGGAGGCTTTGTGCTAAGAGGGGGGATAACCCATTCCGATTATTCCGTCAAGAGGTCCCTCTACATAGATAATGTGCTTTACACCATCTCAGACGGTTTGGTAAAAATGAACAATCTGGAGGATTTGAGCGAGATAAGCGAAATAGAATTGGGGTATATAGAAACACCCTTGCCTAGAATAACTATCTCGCAATTTTCATCTTAGCAGGTAATCCGTTTTTGATAGGTCCTTGAGCCGATCGACAGCTTTGATCTCCCGCATGACCTCTAGCACGGCGTTCGGCACGAGCTCCTCCCACCGCCCGCCCTTCACCATCCGATCTCGAATCTCAGTTCCCCAGTACTCCTTACGCTTGAACATCGGTGGCTTGCGCGTCTTGAACCCAGCCTCCTTGAAGAGGCGTCGAACCAGCGGGTTGCCCGAATAGACGATCTCAAAGGGCGGGGAAAGCGAGAGCACGTGTGAGACCCAAACGGCATTGTTGTTTACGTCAGGGATGGGGATTAGGTGCACGCGCGAGAGGTCGATCTCAGCCTCAGCCAGCGCACGAGTTAACATGAGCACTCGTTCGCCTGCGGTGAAGGGGTTCTCGGACGTGTGGCTCTCCTGCGCGCTCCCTATCCCCACGATCAGCTCGTCCACCTCGCGCAGGATCTGCTTCGAGACCTCAATGTGGCCACGATGAGGTGGTTGAAACCTCCCAATTATTATACCACGTTGGACCATCAGATTACCTTTTGTATGGTGAGTTCGCTTCCAATTTTAACCTTTAGTTCGTTGGCCAAGTTGCCCATGTTTTTCGCCAACTCGAGCACCCAGAAATAGGTGGGGATGGCAATAACGCTGGACCTCATGCCACCCCATCGCCTGCTGCAATTTGGCGCAGGGAGAAGGAACTACTTCCCTTTAGTCTGCTCGTGCTGCGCCCAGTTTTTTGCCCAATCCTGCTTTATCTTGCCAAGCCGGTCTATGACCATCGCTCGGATTTCGCTCGTCGGAATCTGGTCGCGCGCCGACTTTTCGATCTCGTCAGCGATACCTGCAGCGACATCTGCGGGGGCCCCCACGGCTGTACACGCATTGACTATTTTCTGGCGCTGAAAGGGTTCGGTCTTACCATCCTTTTTAACTACTTGAATTGCCATTCGGCCACCTCCAGTTTTATGACTAAACCTCCGAACTTAAAAAATGAAAGCCTTTTCAACTTAGGTAAGCACCTTGTATCGAGGCCACAATTATGCAAATGACGGAGGCCAAGCGCGGCATGGTGACGCCTGAGATGGAGGCGGTCGCGAAAGCCGAGGGAAAGCCTGTCGAATTTTTATTACGGGGGATAGCGGCGGGCAGATTGATCATCCCCCGCAACGTGGGACGCGAAAATGTCAGCGTTCAAGGCATAGGCGAGGGGTTGCGAACGAAAATAAACGCCAACATCGGTACCTCGCCCGACTACGCAAACATCGATGAGGAGATCGAGAAGGCAAAAATCGCGGTCAGGTATGGGGCCGACACGGTGATGGACCTCAGCATAGGCGGTGACATCGATGAGGTCAGAAGGCGAATCCTCCGCGCCGTAAACGTGCCCGTGGGGACCGTGCCGATCTACCATGCAGGTATCGAGGTGTCCAAGCGAGGCGATATAGTGGACATGAGCTCGGACGATATTTTTAACGCTATCCGAATGCATGCCGAAGATGGCGTCGATTTCGTTACCGTGCACTGCGGCGTCACCAAAGTTGCAATTGAAGCTCTGAGGCGAAGCGACAGGCTGCTCGAAGTCGTGAGTCGTGGTGGTTCATTCCTCGCAGCTTGGATAATTCACAACGACGAGGAAAATCCACTTTACAAGGAGTTCGACTATCTGCTCGAGCTGGCTCGGGAGTTCGACCTCACGCTCAGCCTCGGCGATGGGATGCGCCCGGGGTGCCTTGCAGATGCCTCAGATGTGGCCCAGTTTCAGGAGTTGCTCACGCTCGGCGAACTCGTCGAGCGGGCTTGGGCGAAAGATGTACAGGTGATGGTCGAAGGGCCCGGGCACCTGCCGCTGGACCACATCGAGGTCAACGTCAGGATCGAGAAGGAGATATGTAAGGGGGCTCCATTTTATGTTTTAGGCCCAATCGTCACCGACATCGCCCCGGGGTATGATAATGTAACTTCAGGGATAGGAGGCGCCCTCTCTGCAGCATTTGGCGCAGATTTTCTGTGTGTAGTGACACCATCTGAGCATCTGGCGCTTCCCACGGTGGACGATGTCAAGGAGGGAGTAATCACGGCAAGAATTGCGGCTCACGCTGCGGACATTGTTAAACTTGGTGAACAAGCTTCAAGACTGGATTCAGAAATGGCAAAAGCGCGGGCATCATTAAATTGGGAAAAACAGTTTAAACTGGCGATAGACCCGGAGAAAGCGAGGAGGCTTCATCGAGGGGGCCTGAGCAAGGAAGAACCTTGCTCGATGTGTGGGCAGTATTGCCCGATAAAACTTTTGGCCCAGTTTATGAAAAAGCCTGAACCAAGCAGGACTCGGTGCTGGTAGGGAAGTTTTGGGGAGGCAAAAGTTCCGCAATCGCATCGACAACTTTTTTAGACCAACCGATGTGTGAATAATCAACAAAGAAAAAGTGGACACAATTCTCTCTCGCGTTGTTGTACACGTCAAAACCATCGAAATCGTTTAAAACATCTTGCTGCGGTACAAATTAGCTTGGTCACTCTGAGGGCAAGTTATTTTACACCGCGAGCTCAATGCGAGATGGTTGATGGCATGAAGCTCTTCACGGTTGGTCCGGTCGCTTGCCGACCTGAGGTTCTGGAAGAGATGAAACGCCAGATGTTCAGCCACCGCAGTGAGGAATACAGAGAACTGCATCGGGAGACCGTCCGAAGACTCCGAGAGTTCCTCGAAACCAAAAACAAGGCCTTCCTCTTCCCGAGCTCTGGCTCTGGTGTGATGGAGGGCACGGTCAGGAACTGTGTCGAGCGGAAGATGCTGTGCTGCATCAACGGGGCGTTCGGAAAGCGGTACGCTGAGGTGGGAGAGTCAAACGGAAAAATTGTCGAGCGACTTGAGCCAGAGTTGGGTAAACCCACGACTCCGGAACTTCTTGATGAGAAGCTTTCCTCGGCCCCTGATGTCGAGGCCGTTGCCATAACCTATAATGAAACGAGCGTGGGCCTTCTGAATCCGCTCCCGGAGCTTGCCAAGGTCGTCAAGGAGCACGGGAAGTTCCTCTTCGTCGACGCGGTGAGTGCGATGGGTGGGGTCGAGCTCAAGGTCGACAAGTGGAAAATAGATGTCTGCTTCGCGAGTTCGCAGAAGTGCTTCGGGATTCCACCGGGGTTGGCTGTGGCGAGCCTGAGCGAGGGGGCTCTGAAGCGATCGGAGCAGGCTAGAAACAAGGGATGGTATTTCGATTTCAAATTATACGAGAAGTACCAGGAGGGGGAGAGCAGCACCCACATGACCCCACCTATCTCACAAATTCTCGCCTTGAACAAAGAGCTGGAGCTGATCGATGCCGAAGGGGGCAAGCAGAAACGCTTCGAGTTCTACTCTGAGCGGATGCGGAGGATTAAGGAGGGAATCGAGGCCCTGGATCTTGCCCTCTTTCCCGAGCGAAGGTACGAGAGCCCGACCGTGGCCTGCGTGAACGCCCCTGAGGGGATAAGCGGGCCTGAAGTGTACGAGCGGATGCGCGAGCGCGGCTTTGAGCTGGCGAAGGGATACGGGAAGCTAAAAGACCGGACCTTCAGGATAGGGAACATGGGATATATCCGCCTCGAGGATGTGGACGAGATGCTTCAGGTCTTAGGTGAAGTATTAGGATAACAGGAAAGATTCGCAACTCACGAATTCCACCTTCTCAGGATTTTTGGGGGATGAAATGAAAGCGCTAATCATAGCGGCTGGAAAAGGGGAAAGGCTGGAACTGGTTAACAGCACAAAAGTCCTCGAGCGCTTTTTAGGCTTCTCCCTCCTCGAGCGAGTGATCCTTTCAACCCGCGAGGCTGGCGTCAAGGAGTTTTATATCGTTATTGGCCACCGCGGTGACGAGGTAGTTACCGCACTCGGTGATGGAACTCGTTTCGGCGTGCACATCAACTATATCAAAAACGAGCAATGGGAGAAAGGAAATGGGCACTCGGTTCTCGCTGCAAAGGATAAGCTCGAACATGAACGATTTTTCCTCTTGATGGGGGATCACCTCTTCGATTCAAATATTCTAAAACTTTTATCGGAAACGGAGTTCTCGGGGGGCTGCCTCGTCTGCACTGAAAAAAATTTGTCGAAGATTTTTGATTTGCCGGAAGCGATGAAGGTGCTCGTAGAGGATAGCCACATCCGAGCGATCGGGAAGGACATTGGAAAATTTAACGCCGTGGATTGTGGCATATTTCTTTGCACGGGAGAGATCTTCGACGCAATTGAAAAAAGCATTGCGAATGGACGAGATGAGCTCTTCCAAGTGATTGCGCTGCTTGCCAAGCGGGATAGAGCTAAGGCCTTCGACATAAGCAGCTCCTTCTGGTTCGACATCGACACGCCTAGGAACCTAAATGAAGCGAAAAAACGAATGCTCAAATCTCTTACGAGCAGGGATGACGGTGTCGTGTCGAGGCTCTTGAACCGGAAAATCTCCACGCGCATCTCAAGTCGTCTCGTGAATCGAAACATTTCGCCCAACGCTATATCTTGGATGGTTTTTTTCATCGGCGTGCTCGCGGCGTCCTTATTCTTATCCGGGGAATACCTATTTATCGCGCTCGGAGGGCTGATCGTCCAGCTGGTTTCAATATTAGATGGTTGCGATGGTGAAATAGCGAAGTTAAAATTCCTTCGCTCGCGCTACGGGGCCCTGCTTGACTCGGTCCTCGACCGCTACGTTGATGCGCTACTTATCGCCTGCCTCACCTATGGCTACTGGCATATCGTTGGCGACGGGCTCTTATGGCTTGTTGGGCTCGCGGCGCTAATGGGCTCACTCGGGATAAGCTACACGAGGGCTCGCTATGAAAGCGCGTTCGCATCACCCATCCCTGTGGGGAGGAGTATTCCAGCCACGCGAGATGTGCGCCTTTTCATAATAATGCTAGGGGCACTTTTGAACCAAGTATTTGTAACGCTAGCAATCCTCGCAATCCTGACGAATGCTGAGGTTATTCGAAGAATGATCAATTGGAAAAAATCGGGCTAAGTTAAAGGGGGAAATTTGGATATCGTTATAAAGCAGCGGGAAAATCGTGTTGTGATGCATATGGGACTAACACCAACAAAGTTCATCTGGATGGACGGAGAGCTCGTCCCGTGGGAAAAAGCAAACGTGCACGTGCTCACCCATACCCTTCACTATGGTCTGGGTGTCTTCGAGGGTATCCGCTGCTACAAAACCGAGAAGGGCCCAGCGGTTTTCAGACTCAAAGATCACATCAAGCGGCTCGAGGACTCGGCGAAGCTCGTGGGGATGAGACTTCCTTACTCAGTTGATGAGCTTATGCAAGCGACTAAGGAAACGATAAAGTCGAACGAGATCGAGGAGTGCTACATCCGCCCAATCGCCTTCTACGGCTACGGCGTGATGGGGCTGAACCCGAAGGGGTCAAAGGTAAACGTGGCGATAGCGGTCTGGCCTTGGGGCACTTACTTGGGTGAGGAGGGCCTCGAGCGTGGAATCCGGGCGAAGATCTCCCCTTGGCTTCGAATTCATCCTCGCATCCTTCCGCCCCAAGCGAAGGTGGTGGCGAGCTACGCTAACTCGATTCTCGCGAAGGTGGACGCGCTCAACTCCGGCTACGACGAGGCCATCCTTCTGAACATGGAGGGGTTCATCGCGGAGGGCCCAGGGGAGAACCTCTTTATCGTGGAAAAGGGCAAACTCGTGACACCGCCGCTCTCCTCCGGTGCACTCGGGGGCATCACTCGGGACTCGATAATAAAAATCGCCCGCGATGAAGGGATAAGCTTCGAGGAGCGGGACATCTCACGGGAGCAACTCTACGCGGCCGATGAGGCCTTCTTCACCGGCACCGCGGCCGAGGTGACGCCGATTCGGGAGGTCGACGGCAAGTCCATAGGGGGCGGGAAGCGCGGGAATGTCACGGAGAAGCTTCAGCGTGTATTTTTCAACGTGGTTCGCGGGAAGGAGCCGAAGTACGAGTCTTGGCTAGACTACGTTGGTAGGGAAACGAGATAGGTTTTTACCTTGCAGTCCAGAACAACTTCGTGGTCAAATGCGGCTAGGTAGGAACTTCACGAACCTCCTCTACTTCGAGTACCTGGGGGAGGAGGACAAGCGCAGGCTCGAGGCCAGTGAGCTAAGCGTCGCGGACATGGACGCGACCGTTCAGGTCACGGCGAAAGGAGATATCGCTCGACAGGTTCAAGTGGCCAAGGCAACGGGTCTTGATCACGTAGAGCTAGATGGCGCGGTGCCTAACCCCTACCTCACCCTCACCGGGGAAGCCAAGCAAGAAGTTAAAAGCGCGGCCGAGCGAGCCGGCATATCTCTCTCGCTTCACCTGCCATACAGCTACGTCGGTGCTAATGTCTGCGCACCCGATGAGATTGACCGTCAGGCGGCAGTTAAGCTCCACAAGCGCTACCTCGAGTTTGCCTCCAGTATAAGTTGTGAATACTGCGTGCTTCATCCGGGGGTAGTGCCATTTTACCACGCGAGTGGCAAGTACCTCGGCCTAATTCGGGCTAACTTGGTCCGCAGCGTGCTCGAGCTAGGCGAGTTCGCAGCTGCTCGGGAAGTTGTGCTCCACCTCGAGAACAACACGGCTTTTGACAACGTGTTCTACGAGCTCGAGGAAGTTTCTAGCGTAGTTGAAGAGGTTCGAAGGCATGGGATAGAGGTCTACTTCAACTTCGATATCGGGCACTGGTTCACCCGCGCGGATGTTGGTAAGCCGGTGCCGAATCCGCCGGAACAAATCATCGAGGAAATCCCCGATGGCATGTTCAAAGAAGTGCACCTGAACGACTACGTGCCGGGCAAGCGCATCTTTCACCCGCCGCTACAGGAGGGCTTGGGCCTGCTCAAGCGAGAGAATCTCGTGCGTTACGCACAGCTCGTCAGGGATAAGGGCGCCGAGCTAATCGTGGTCGAGACCGCGATCAGGACAAATGAGCAGGTGATGCGCCGCAATGAAATCATGCAGGGTGAGAACGGATTTTTAAGGGCGATCTTCGGGTGAACCCTTGCCAAATGTTTTTTTGATCGGCAGGCCAGGGTGCGGGAAGTCGGTCGTCTATCGAATACTCGAGGAAGAGCTTCGAGCGCGAGGCTATAAGGGCGAGCTCAAGCGTGCCGACGATTTTCCATTTTTGAAACGCATCTTCGACACGGATGTTGAGTACAAACGGCACCGCCCAGCCCCGGGTGGAGGGGTGAAAATTACTGATGATACAGTTTGGGACGACCTCGCGCGGGCGCTCAACGAGCAAGCTTTGAAATTACAGGATCCCAATCACCTTCTCTTCATAGAGTTCTCGCGGGACAACTACGTTCGAGCGTTTAAGCACTTCAGTCCGAAGATTTTGCAGAACTCGCTAGTCGTCTACATCGACGCTCCTTTCGACCTCTGCTGGGAACGCAATGCCCGTCGCGTAAGGGGGGAAAAGGGGCTCGACGCCCACCTCGTTTCCCGGGAGGAAATGGAGAAAACCTATGCGCGAGATGACCACGAGGAATTACCCAAGCACGTCGATGTTCCTGTGCTCGTCGTGAAGAATGATTCGGATGATTTCGGAAAGTTGCGAGGAGAGCTTCAAAAAGTCGTCCAAAAACTTGAAATAGCGGGGAAATAGTCTTTTTGGGGTTGAATGAGCGAGAGAGGAATTGCTACCCTAGTGATTGTGGCGGTCGTTTTAGTAGTTATAGTTGCGGCAGGCGTCGGCTACTTTTTCATCGCGAGGCAGCCTGAGCCTGGTGGTCCCCAGGGAGGTGGACCGGACGGAGGGGCAGATGAAAATCAGCCGGATGTAGGGCCTGACGAAGAAGATAATTATCCCGAGCCTGTAGAGGGTCCAATTACCTTTACATGTCTCCCGCTAAACGAAAATGATTACAATGAAATATACCCACTAGGAAGTCTAAGTCCACCTGGTCACACCTTCCCCACCGACCACGTATACTTCAAGTTGACAACTCCATGGACCTATCCTCCACCCTACCAAGTGAAAGCCCCAGCGGACGGAACTATAACAGAGATTTACTACTCTCAATATGACTGGCCCGAGGGAAGTGGCTACTCCGGCAAGTACAATGATTATAGCATAACTATTACTCACACGAGTACATTCAAGAGCAAGTTTGGACACATTTCGGAGCTAGAGAATTGGGTCTTGGAACAAGCGGGCACGTTGGAGCTTGGTTGGAACCCTATCGAAACGCCAATACCTGTCAGCGCGGGAGATGTAGTTGGAAGATTGGCTGGGTGCGGGGGAGTTCAGGGCGATCTTGATATGTGGGCGATTGACGAAAATGTCACGCTAAATTTCATTCATCCTGAGAAATATAGCTATGCCGCGCATGCCGTCTGTCCGCTGGATTACTTCGAGGATAACCTGAAGGCGTCTCTTTACCAGAAGGTCGGTAGGACGGCAGAACCGAGGGGTGGAAAAATAGACTTTGATCAGCCGGGAAAACTAGTTGGGAATTGGTTCTTAGAAAACATTACTGACCCACTGGGGGGATGGGGGAAACACCTGGCGTTTGTGTACGACAGGGATGACCCCTTGCAGATAAGGGTAAGTGTCGGGGGGACCCTTCCGATATCAGTAGGTGTTTACCAAGTAGATGGAAATTCTCCGGACCCGGCAGAGGTTTCGGCCGAGAACGGCATAATCGTGTACAGACTTGGAGGCACGACTAACTGGGAGGGAGAAACCGCTACAATTCTCGCCCAGGTGGTAGACAACGAGAAGATAAAAGTTGCGGCATTTGAGGGACATCCTTCTAACCCAACGTTCACCTCGAATGTAAAATACTACACGAGGTAGTTCTGGGGTGGTGGGCTAGGTGGAACTCATTGACCGAACATGATATGAGAACCAGTTATTTTACGCTATTGCATCAATGTTAAAAAGAGCATCATGGGCAAGCTTACCTTTGAGCCGATTTGGTTCGATTCGCTCGGCGCCAAGTCATCGTGCACCCTGGTTCGCACACCTGATGTGCGAGTGCTCATCGACCCGGGCGTCGCGGTGATGCAGCCAAGTTTCCCGGCTTCTTGGGCGAAGAAACTCTACTGGGAGGCTCAAGGGAGGCGCGCAATTAAAAAAGCGAGCCGCAAAGCAGATGTAATCGTGATCTCTCACTATCATTGGGACCATTGTGCTTTGATCGGGAAGTTGGGAAAAAACGCTGAATTGTACAAAGGGAAGGTGTTGTGGGCCAAAAACCCCAATCGGTTTATAAACGGGTCACAGTGGAGCCGTGCCAGATTGTTTTTCGAGAGAGTTTGTCGGCATTTTGGGAAAAAGGACCTAGTTTTGCGAGAACCCCTCGTTACGGAATACGACGATCCAATGAAAAAGTTGCCTCTGGCGAGCTCTAAGAGATGGGGTAGCTACGCGGAGAGGAAAAGAGAGTTGCTCGACAAAGGCAGGAAATGGTTTCAGAAACTCGTTGAAAAATATTGGAATTCAGAACCTTGGATCCCAGAGTTGAAATTTAGAGACTTGGAAGTTCATTGGGCTGATGGCAGAGAAATAAAGATCGGTAAAACAAGGATAAAATTTTCTGAGCCGAGATTCCATGGTTTAGAGTTTGACCGCGTAGGTTGGGTTTTCTCAACAACTATTCAATTCGGGAAGGAGAAATTTTTGCACACCTCTGATTTGGAAGGGGTTCAGATAGAAGATTATAAAAATGACATAATTGGGGGAAATCCAAACGTTTTGGTGATGGATGGCCCATCGACTTATCTTTTTGGCTTTATAATCAATCGTATAAATCTCAACCGCTCAATCGAGAACCTCCGTGATACAATAAGAAAAACTAACACGGAATTAATAATTTTAGATCATCACCTGCTTAGGGGAAAAAGATACAGGGAAAGACTGAAAAAAGTATACGAAACTGCTGACAGAGAAGGTAAGAGAGTGATCACCGCTGCAGAATATCTGAAAAAGGTACCAGTGGTGTTAAAAGCCTAAGATAGATTATAATAAACAAAGCTCCTATACCTAAATTTCTTAATTTTCCCCTTGGATAATAGTTTATTCAGCCACCTTATGATTTGTTTTTGACTTTTCCCTACATTTTCTGCCAGTTGGATACTCCTTATTTTTTCGAATTTTTTAATAACCGATAAGATAACTTCTTCTCCATCGGAAGTTAATCTTTGATATCCATCTAAAACATTCTTGGCTTTATTTCTCAAATGTTGAGAAACCAAGTTTACGTTGTGTAGAAATTTAATAATGTTCAATTTATCCATGATCACAAGCCGGTAATCATGATGCTTTGTTTTATACAATCTAAATCGGATGTTAAATCTCTTCTCAGTTTCTCTCCGCAAAAAACAAAGATAATCTCTATCTTTGGAGTCGAAGTATATCTGTCGCAGTTTATTCCTTTTGCAATAGCTTATACCTCCGTCGCATGTGAGAAAAGCAGATAACAAAGATGAGAACACAGAATTCGGGGAACTTTTTATCAGTTTAAGGAACTTTCCTTCAAGAAAGATTTGTTTGATCAATTTTCTCAGAGGACCTGAAATCCAAAGACTCAAGACACAACTAGAAAATCCGTTTGAATATTCCGTTGATATGTTTCCAACTTCAGGCACGAATGTTTTTAAACGATGCGTATTCCCATTTATTTTCAGAAAGTATGTTTTTGATTTGATTTCATTATCTTTAAAGACCAACACGTGTAGTGGAGTAATTTTTGGGAATATGGTTGCCAAGTAAAAATTAAATGTTTTAACACCGTCGGTGATACTAATGTTCTTCTTTCTGATATTCCGGGGGATCTCGACTTGTATTTGGAAATACTTTCGAAGCTTGTAAGGTATTTTTGTGGATTTTAAGTTGGTCTCAAATGTGGAAATAATTTCGGTACAGGTGTTGGAAAAATTCATGCATGATTCGCCTACATGACCGTCACTTCTTATACATTCTGCGATAAATGCGAGATTTTCGTCAAAGCGTGCATCAGAATCATTTAAATTTACTGAGAAACTTCTCTTGCTTGAGCACGCCTTTCCCCCCGGCATCCCCCGTACATTTATCCGTGGAAAATGATCAAACTTCTCTGTACCGATAGATAAACTGATTAATTCAGCTACGTATTTCATGCTTTTCACTTTTCACGCTTAATAATTTTTCACGTGTTGTGTTTTAGCCGCTTTGGGGGGGAGAGGACACCGAAAGTAATTTATAAAGCTTATAAAGGGAGGGCGAAAGTATTCGCCACGCGTATACATAGCCTAGTTTAAAACAAAAGTGATGAAATAACAAATCTGTGAATATGAGCGCTATCCTAAACTCAAAGCAGCCGTGGGTTAAGAAAGCTTTGCTTTACGATAAACTGAGTTGGAGGAGGGTAAAGTGTAACACGTGCGAGAGGCGCTGCGTTATTTCACTTGGCAAGCTCGGATTTTGTAAAACTATGCAAAACCTAGATGGCGAACTCTATACCCTGCAGTACGGTCTTTCGAGCGGGATTTCAGCTAACCCGATGGAGAAAAAGCCCTTCTATCATTTTTGGCCGGGTAGCTATGCTTTAACGGTCGGGAGCTGGTCGTGCAACAGCTTATGTCCTTGGTGCCAAAACTTCCACCTAAGCAAATTTTCACCAGATCCAGCCCGAAGCGAGTACATTGCTCCAGAAAAATTCGTGGATCTCGTGGAAAAATATAGGTGTCAATTCACGAGCATCTCGTTCAACGAGCCAACCCTATCGCTTGAATGGTCGCTCGATGTCTTCAAGCTCGCGCGCGGGAAAGGTTTCTACAACACATTCGTCACCAACGGCTACATGACGCTCGAAGCGTTGCGAATGCTATACGATGCCGGGCTCGATGCTTTGTGCATAGATGTCAAAGGCGATGCTGAAGCAGTTCGAAAATATTGCGGGCTCGATGTTGAGATCGTTTGGCGGAACGTTCATGAAGCTAAAAAAATGGGGATGCATGTAGAGGTCGTCAATCTAGTTATCCCCGGGGTCAACGATAGCGCGGATCAATTCCGCGACCTCGCTCGCCGTCACTTGAGAGAAGCTGGCAAGGAAACCCCCTTACATTTCACAGCTTATTACCCAGCGTACAAATTCGACGCGCCTCCAACACCAGTTGTCGTGCTTGAAAGAGCTCACGACATAGCCGTATCGGAAGGACTTGAGTTCGTCTACCTCGGCAACGTTCCAGGGCATCGGTGCGAGAACACCTACTGCCCGGGGTGCGGGGAGCTTCTAATCGAGCGCTTTGGGCTTGAATTAGTCAAAATAAATTTGAAGGGAAATCGCTGTCCCAGTTGCGGACGTGAAATACCCATCGTAGGGAAAATTTCGTGAATTATTTTTCTCCCATCGTCAGCGCGAGCACGGCCATCTGCGCGTGCAGCCGGTTCTCCGCCTGGTCGTAGATCACCGAGTGAGGGCCATCCATGACCTCGTCGGTGGCCTCCTGCCCCCGAAACACAGGCAACACGTGCATGATAATCGACTTCGGGTCCATCCGATCGACGAGCCCTTGATTTAGACTCCAGTCGCGGTACTTTTCGTGCAGCTTGACCTCGTTGGTCTTGCCGAACTTGTCCATTCCCTGCATCACGCACGCGTGGGATGCCCAGCTCCGCGGGAAAACGATGTGGGCGCCCTCGAGTGCGCCCTTGAGATCGTCGGTAACCTCAAACTCCGCACCGCTTGCACTAGCATTTTTGCGGCAGAGCCCCATGATCCTCGGGTCAAGTTCGAATCCCTTGGGTGCAGCAACTGACACATCAATCCCGTAGCGGCTCATTATCAACGCCTCCTCCTGAACGCTTCCCCATGACCTAATCTTGTCAGAGTAGGCCCACATGATCACGTAGCGCTTCCCCTGGTATTTCGGAATTTTCTCCTGGACGGTGAGCATGTCGGCGAGCCCTTGACATGGGTGATACACATCATCGGCCATATCAATCACCGGAACCTCACAGTGCTCCGCGTATTCACGAATCATCGCATTGCCCTTGCCGTAAACGTAGTTAACCGCCGACTCCAAGACGCGGATACCTAGCCCGTGTCCATAGCGCTCGTACATTCGTGCCATGTCCTTCGGCAGCTCCCCCTCCCCAGCCCGTGTCGTGGTGACATCCACGAACTGCGCGTGACCCCCCAGAACTGTCATCGCCGCCTCGAACGAAGCCCGCGTTCGGGTCGAGGTGTTGTAGAAGAGCATGAAAAAAGTCTTGTCCTTGAGCAGGGGCTGAAGCTGGCGCGCGTAGTATTTTTTCTTCAAATCCTTCGCGAGCTTGAACGTCGCGTCGAGTTCCTCGCGCGACCACTCCTGCGTCGTTATCAGGTCCCGCCCATGTAGCTCGACCACTCTATCACCATTTCTCTCAATTCATACCAACATTTTAGTCTTTCGCAATACAATTTTTTTAACCTTCCATCGCAAGTTTCTAGCGTTGAGCGCATGCGAGTAGAACCTCTGGCTCCTGCCATCGAGGACTCGTTCCTCAAGTTCATAAGACGAGATATCATCAGCAATTTCTTCGCCCTTCTTGACTTGGAGCTATACAGAGAGGAAACCAAATTTTGGGTAGCGCTGGAAAATGCAGAGATCTCGGGTTACATGATTGAACATGATGGGAGAGACCTAAACCTTCGAGGAGATGTAAAAAGCGCAGCTGAACTTTTGAACACGGCCAGTTTAGCTGAACCGCTCATCAATATAGAGCCTCGGCACCTCCCAATCCTAAAGACTTTTTATGAACCCATGAGGCGTTTGGGGCCCCCGACCGAAGAGAAAATTGCTACCTTGTTGGTCATGGGGATGGATAAGAAGCACTTCAAGCCCATTATCGAACAGAATCCCAAAGAACTGGGAGCGAACAAGCTGGAAGCAGTTGGGAACTTGTACAGGAGTTTTTATGAGGAGGCTGAGATGGGCCCCATTACGCGCGAGGACATCCTGAAGGCGTTCAGGGAACGCCTCATCTACGGGACTTGTGAGGGAAGTGAGTTAGTTTCCTTCGCCAGCGGCGTCACCATAGAGGACCTGTCCTATGTGGGCCACGTTTACACCCTTCCAAAATTCAGGGGTATGGGTCACGCCACTTCGACATGTTCTGCTCTGGTGAATGCACTCCTTGACCGCAGTGAGAAGGTAATAATTATGGTTTTAGCAGATAACAATACTGCTCGAGAGATGTATAGGAAGATTGGATTTATCGAGACCGGGCATGAGTTCCTGGTGTTTAAAGGTTGTAAAATCAGCGGTCAAAAGGCAGGAGTTTGATGGAAAAATATTAGGACACCTTTAAATAAGATAATCTAAAAATTGAGGTGAATACAAGAGGTAGAAACTATGCGCGAATCTATCGTCATCGAGGGGCTGAGCAAGTACTACAATGGCTTCCTCGCCCTCGACAACCTCTCGCTGAAGATAAAGGAAAATGAGGATGTCGCGTTGCTCGGCCCAAACGGCGCGGGAAAGACCACCACCCTCAAGCTCCTGTGTGGACTCCTCCGCCCATCCTCGGGTACGGCCTACATCAACGGCGTCAACGTCGTGGAAGAGCGTGAACGAGCGATTTCGATGGTGGGGGCCATCTTGGAAACACCAGAGTTCTATCCCTTCTTCACACCCGAGGAAACCCTCAGCTACTTGGGGAGGCTCCGAGGAATGAGCGGGCAGGGGTTGAAAAGTAGGATAGATGAGGTCATCAAACTTGTCAGGCTTGAAGGATGGGCTAAGGTCAGGATAGGAAAATTCTCGCGGGGGATGAAACAGCGTCTAGCGCTGGCGCAGGCCTTGCTCCACGATCCGCCGATCTTGATTCTCGACGAGCCGGCGTTAGGCCTCGATCCCAGGGGCATGATAGAGATGCGGGAAATCCTAAAGAAGGAGAGAAAGGAGAAAGTGGTCTTCTTGTCCTCACACCTCATTACAGAGGTCGTTCAAGTGTGCGACAAAGTGGCGCTGATTGATCACGGTCACTTGCTCGTCTACGATAGTATCCTTCGCCTGAAACGTAAGTATCGAAAGTCATTGGAAGGTGTTTATCTCAAGCTCACGGAGGGAGCCATTTGAGCGAGTTCGAGAAGCTGAAGATAGTGACGAAATATGAGTTGCTGAAGCAGTTCCGGAGGAAGAGATTTTACGGAGCTTTGGTGCTTACCCTCCTCGCCGTGATCTTGATTATAGCGCTCTACAAAGGGTTGGATATCCCTGGGAAGTTACCTGCACTCATCACCGATTCCCCTGAACTTTTTGCGCTATTTGTAACGTCGGCAAGTGCAACCATACCAATTTTTGCAGCTGTGTTCTTCGCTGGGGACTCCATCGCTTCAGAATTCGAACATAAAACTGGTTACATCCTTTTCCCGAATCCGGTAAAGCGAAGCACCCTTGTCGTCGGGAAATATATCGCATGCCTTACTGTCACAGCCCTTATTGTCATTTTTGCCTACGTCGCCACGGTGATAGCGTTAGTCGGGATTTATCAACAGTTGCCAATCGAGGTATTTGGTTCGCTTGCCCTTGCACTGGTTTATGCAAACAGCGTGCTAGGTATCGCATTTCTCTACAGCTCACTGCTCAAGGGAAGCATGGGTGCCACGATAGCCACACTCTTAACAATCATGCTAGTTTTTTCTGTCATCGAAGTCAGTTTGATATTTGCGAACATTGACCCGTGGTTCATGCATGGATATGCGGGCGATTCGATTGCTAGTGTGTATGGGATTCCTTTCGCGGCGGCGTGGGGTGGGGGGATGCCCGCGGGGATGGAGGAGAGGAGCCCAGATCCGGCTACAAGCTTTTTTGTAATGTTAGGATACTTTATCGTCCCCTTCATCCTGAGCATCTGGCTGGCGAAGCGCAGAGAGATGCTCTAGCCCTAAAACCTTTTTGTCTGACGCGAGACTGTTGTTGGATTGGGCATGCTGAGAAATCTGCGTGAGACGTTAAAGGGACAACTGACGGACGAAGAGCTCAAACAGCTAGGGCGCGCATTCGACATCGTTGGAAATATTGCGGTGGTTAAGCTGCCTGATGGACTTCTGCCCAAAAAACACCTCATCGGCGAGGCCCTAATGCATGTCCACCGCCACGTTCGAACGGTTCTCCGCCAGACGAGCGCGGTGAGGGGCGAATTTCGGACGCGTGAGTTAGAGCTCATAGCCGGCGAGCCCGAAACCGAGACAACTTATCACGAGAGTGGATGTAGATTCAAAGTCGATCTAGCTAAAGTGTATTTCTCACCTCGACTGGCTCATGAACGTCTCCGCATCACCCAGCTGGTTAAACCCGGTGAAATAGTGACAAACCTGTTCGCTGGTGTGGGGTCCTACTCGGTTGTCATAGCCAAGCACGTCCAAGCATCACGGGTTTACTCTATCGACAAGAATCCCGCGGCATTCGACTACATGTGCACGAACATCCGCATCAACAAGGTTGGGGATCGAGTGATGCCGATTTTGGGAGACGCGAGGAAGGTGGTAGAAACTCATTTGATGGGGAAAGCAGATCGAGTACTCATGCCCTTACCAGAGCTCGCCCGAGAGTTCTTCGATGTCGCTTTGCTTGCGCTGAAGCCCGAGGGAGGCGTGGTACACTTCTACGATTTTGGGAAGGAACCCGAGCTTTTCAAGCCCTCAATCGAGTTTACCCGCGCCGCCGCGGCTGCGAAGGGGAGGAAGGTGGAGTTGCTCGAGAGCAGGGCGATCCGCTCTTATGCCACTAGAGTTTATCACATCGTGCTCGACTTGAAAATATTTTAGGCCCGGCGCACGCTTATTCGATCTCCCATCCGCGTGGCCCTAAATTTTTCAACGCCGCTTTTTATTCGAGCAAAAGTGTTTATGGGACTAACAGGCTGCGAGCGGCCGAAAAAGATGCAAAATCCTGGACCTTCAGGCCAATAAGAAACATCACCCGCTTGAGTTTTGGGCGTCGGATTTTCCGGTTTAACTTTTACCGGAATGTCGAAGTAGACCTCCTCCTTCCAGATTTCTACTCCCGCATCGAACGGCAAAGCTTTCCAAATTGCATCGCAGGTATCAGGGCACAGCTTTTCCAGCAGCTCAGCCTCGACCTCGAAGTCACGACACACTATCTTGATTTTTCTCATAATTTACCAACTTGATATCGCAACTCACGCTTAAAATTCTGCTATGGGGTAATTTTCCCCTTTATAAACGACCTCCGCTCAAAGCCTTGGCGGGAGGCTATGGCAACGCGGGAGTTTGGGGCGGTGTGCGACGTAAGCGTATTGGTCGACCGCGCGAGCTTCGAGCGGGCGCAGCGGTTGCTGGATGGCGGCGAGATTTACTTGCCGTCAGCGACCTACTCTTGGCTGGCGCGCGACAAGCTGATCGCCGTCCGGGGCAAGGCGCTCGGCTACAGCTTGGTGAGCCAGTTCGTGCGGGACCGAAAGCTGGTCGTCGTCTACCTGCCAGAGCTGCTCGATGAACTTTCGCGGCGCCTGCTTTTCGGGGTGCAGCGAGAGGTGCCGCTCACCGACCTGCGGGCCTTGATGCTGGCGGCGCACCTTCGGCTGCCCCTGCTAACTTTCGACGAGGGAATCGTTGAGCGCCTGCGGGAGCACGTGGGGGCGCGAACGCTTTGGCAGCTCGACGCCCACGCTGACTGGCTGGCGCTCCACGAGGTGCTCGAGCTCTACCGAGAGCTGGCGAGCGATGTGGGTAGCTACCTCCACAAAAACTTGAACGATGGGCGCGCGTTCGAGAGCTTAGTCGGTGAGCTTCGAAAACAGCGCGGCGATAGCCTGCGGGGGGTGACGGCAGCCGTGCAAAAGTTGAGCCAAGCAGGGGCAAATCCTGGCGAGCTTAGCTTTGAGTATGTAACATGGGACCTGACACCGCTCCTGCGAGAGTATCTCGAGCAGCACGTGTTGCAGTCGGAGGTCGTGCGCGAGCTGTGCGAGCGAGCGTTGCTGCTGGTCACGAGCCCGAAGTAGTGGTAGAAGTAATGAAATCCCACATCGGAATGATTGGTACGTTGTCATATGTGTGACAAAGCATTGAAGAATTGGTCAACTTTGGGCAACCTACATGAACGCCTTTGCGTCCTCGCGCTCTTTGCCACTGCGTCGCTCAAACTCTTTCGCAACCTCCTCCAAACTGGCACCGTGCGCCGACTCGCGCGAGCGCCTCCTTCTAACCCTCACGAAAATCGGATAGTTAACAGCTTCACCCACGATCAACGCCTCACCCACGGGCAGCGAGGATATCATGTCCGCGACCTCCCCCGTTATCGCCTCCGATGACTGCTTGATGTGCTCGAGGTCGTAGGGGTTAGTGATGCGGAGGATGATGTTTGTGTTCGCCTGCGATAATACGGTCGTCGAGAGCCTCACCGGGCGCTGGGAGATGAGCACGAGCGAGGCATAAAATTTGCGGCCCTCGCGAGCGAGCGTTTCAATTATCGACCTAGAAATCGCCGCCCTCTTGGATTCGCTTGACGGACAAAACTGATGGGCCTCCTCCAAGCATAGCACGAACGGTGGTACGCGTCCACGCTTGCGGGCGTTGAATAGCCTCCGCGCCGCGTACGCTACGAGCATCTGTTTTTTCCTCAAACTTGTAATATCGCTCAAATCAACTATCACAGCTTTTCCGGGCTCAACGATGCTTTCCCAGCTCGGGCGATCGGCGCGGTCGAACAAGTCAAGCGAGCGGAGGTTGAAGAGCCACCCCAGCAAAGCCTGCTGAAGTTGCTTGTGGATTCCCTCATCCCGCTCTACGTGCGCGATCACCTCGTCGAGTCCAAAGGGCCCCTTGCCCGATCGCATCTCAGCTTGGAGCTCACTTAACACGCGCTGGAGCTCCCGCGCCTGCACGTCTGACATATCCGGCACGAATTCCTTGAACTGCCATGGGCTGAGGTTCGGCACACCTATCCTGAGTTCCCTCCCTTTGACGATGCTCACCCGGCCGGAGAAACTTTCAGCCAGGCCAACGTACTCGCCGTGGACATCGATTACGACTACTGCTACGCGCCCCCGCTCGGGCAGACGGTCGAGCAGCTCCTCAACCACCACAGATGCAAAATGTGACTTCCCCGCGCCAGACATCGCGAGTACCGCCACGTGCTTGCGTAACAGCTTCGTGAGGTCGAGCCTTACGGGAACCTCATGGTGCCTGAGCTTCCCCAGTTCAACCCCACCGTCCTGATTTAACCCGAGAAAGCGCATCAGCGCCTCCGGTTCGGCCTCGCACACCTTCTGCCCTGGTGACGGCGGAAAAGTGGTCCGTTCGAGCCTATTTTCACCCTGGACCCCAAGCGCCTGAGCCTCGGCTATGAGGTACTCCCAGCGGTCGGCTGGAAAAATCGCCGTCAGGGGCCTGCCGCTCCGCTCGTACTCCTTGACCGATTCGGCCCGCATGAAGTACCGATTGGTCTTTATCAAGCCCGTGACGAAAGCTATCACCCGGCCCTCCTCGGTCTCGACCTCCACGAACTGCCCCTGTCTGACCGGCATTCTGCACCCGTTCTCAGTGACCACGAAGGTGAACTTGCTCGGCGAGGGGCCATCCACGGTCGCGACCACGGTTCCTAACTCCACTCGCTCACCTCAGAATGGTTTACGGTGCCGCCTCAAATCGAGCAATGCCGAGGGCCCGAGGCGGTCCGCGATGCTGTCTCGCACGATGCAAAGATCCTCCTCAACCAAGCGGGCACACGCATCCGCCTCGATGAGCACCGAGGGAAGGCCGAATGCATCGTGGTGGGATGAAAGTGCATAAATGAGCGAGGCGATGCGGTCGGCGGTCCCCGCGGGTTCGCCCCCGAAATCGACGAACTCCACGCGCAGCGGGCGGTCGAATGGCACAGTCTTGAGGTAAAATGCGAAAATCCTCGCCGCCCACCCACCGAGGTCGCGAAGCACGTAGCTTGCAGGCTTCTCGGCGTAGCGGAAGGTGAAGGTGCGCTCCCCCACCCCGAGCACGTGGTCTAGGAGAACGGTGTCCCGCGAGCGCTCGAGGACCTCCAGCTCCTTTTGCTTGAGCCCGAGGCCACCTAGGCTTGGGAGCACCTTACACCTTAGAATATCGATGAAGCGCCTGCCCCTGCTGTCCTTGACCGCGCCCGCAAGCAGGGCTCCCGACTCCGCGCAGGTCTCGTAAAGCTTCGTGTACGCGTTGATGAGCTTGTGGTAGCGTTCGAGCAAGCTTTGGTTGTGGGGGAAGCGATCGATGTACTGGGGCACCACAGAGCCATCCAGTAACAGGAGTTTCACTTCATTTGCTCGGATCGCCTCGGTCGCGTGCTCGAGTTCGATCAGCTGACGTTCCATCCCGGCGAGGAGCTCAAATTCTTTGGCATCCAGCGGCTCCGCGACATAGATCAGGCGGGGAAATGGCATCTCGCTTGGGAAGTACTCGGCCCACTCCAGCCCGGCGTCGCGGTAGTGAAATATCGCGACAACTGCCCGTAAGAGGATGAGGTCGAGGCCATGGAGCTGCTGCTCGAGCATCCCACCGTCCACGCCCGCCACCGTCAGGTTCGTGAGCGCGTCTTGCTCAATCAGTTTCACAAGGGAAGGTTCGATAATCTCTTCCACGCCCTCCAAAGTTACGTCCCTTAGTCCAGCGAGCGCCTCCGCAACTTTTTGCCTTTGCCCCTCTTGTTCACGTATCCGCTCTGCTATGTTCGCGAGCGTGTCCTCGAACCCGAGGTGTTCCCCCGAGAAACTAAACCCTTGTGCGGGTGAAACCACTCATATCATCTCCTCACGATTGCGTTCAAATTGTACCGCGCGCCACTCCATTTTTTTTCACCTTCCGCTTGAGAGGTTTGGAGGAGTATTTAAGCGGCTTTAGGGGAGAGAGGTCACCGAAAGTAATTTATAAAGGTGAATCGGTGCCGCGCCTACCAGCGATGCTCGAGCTCGTCAGGCCCTTGAACTGCTTGCTCGCGGGCTTGGCGGTACTAATAGGGGCCGTAGTCGCGGGTGGCGGGGAACTATCTTACACAGCTGGGGTGGCATTTGCAGCAGCAGCCATGATCAGCGGAGCTGGCAACGCGGTGAACGACTATTTTGATAGGGATATCGATGCCGTCAACCGTCCTTACCGACCGATACCATCCGGCAGGCTGAGCGCCAGGACGGCTGTAATCCTTGCGAGTTGCCTGTTTGGGGTAGGTGTGGTTCTAGCAGCCCTCATAAACCTACCGTGCCTTGCGCTGGCTGCCTTGAACTCTGCTGTCCTTTTCACGTATTCCTTAGAGCTCAAGCGTCGCGGTCTGGCAGGCAACCTGGCCATCGGTTACTTGGTCGGCTCGACGTTTTTATTCGGCGGTCTGGCGGTGGGTGAAATTTCAGTAGTCGGCATCCTGGCGATCATGGCGGCGCTTTCGACGGTCGGGCGGGAGCTCATCAAGGGAATCGAGGACATGGAGGGAGATCAAAAGCTCGGGCTCAAGACTTTCCCACTCCGCTACGGCGCGGGCAAGGCGGCCGCGCTGGCGATAGGCTTCATCGCCGCCGCCGTGGCCATCTCACCCCTACCCTACGTGCTCGAGATCTTCGGCTGGGCTTACCTCGCCCTCGTGGTCCCCTCTATCGTTGCTTTCATCGCTGCAGCCGCGATCATCATGCGGAACTGGAAGCCCGAGGCTGCTGGGCGGGCATCGCTCGCGTGCAAAATAGCGATGGGGTTAGGGCTGCTCGCGTTCTTGGCAGGTGTGCTAGCCAAGCTAGGGTAATGCTCGTGCGAATAATGTAATGTCAAATATTACCTCATATGATATGAGAGGTGGCGAACGTTCGCCACTTGTGCCAGGTCAAAGCAGCAGCGATGTCGAATATTCATCCAGTCAAAACCGCATCAAAATAAAAATGTCGGATATTAGTCCCGGCACTGATCAGCGTGGCCGAGTCACCTGACTTTCCTTCGAGCAATTTCCTCGACGCGACTGATAACTTCGCGCAACCCGATACCAGTACGCTCGGCTATCTGCTTCGCATCCTCATACTCCGCGGCAAAACCGACTAACTTGCCCCGCTCCCGAGCCACCTTTACGCGTGGTCTAAACTTCCGCCCGGCTAGCCTCAGGTCGACCCGCACGACTTCCCGCTCGAGCGCGTAGCGGTGCACCAACGGCAGCACCCGCACCCCAAGCGTCCCGGTCTCCAACATCAGCAGTCGCGCGAGTCGTTCGGCATCCTTGGGTTTGGTGAGCACCTTGATCAAAAATCCGGGTCTCCCCTTTTTCATTAGGATTGGGGTAGCGCTCGCATCCAGCGCCCCCTCCGCTAGCAGTTTTTCAAGCGTGTAGCCGATGACCTCGCCCGAGATATCGTCGACGTTCGTCTCGAGCACCGATATCTCCTGGAGCTTGAGCCCGCGCCCACTCGCCTCGCCCAAGCACACACGTACTAGGTTCGGCGAGGGAAGCCTCCGTGCACCTGCGCCGTAACCAACCGCATCGATGCACATCGGGGGGTAAACGTCGACGAACCGATCGGCGAGCGCGACCAGCAGGGCGGCGCCAGTTGGGGTGGCGAGCTCGACGTTTGTGTCCACGCCGCGGATCGGCTTTCCGTGAAGGATCTCAAGCGTCGCGGGGGCTGGTAGGGGCAGCCTCCCGTGGGCAAAAGTGGTAGTCCCCTTCCCAACTGCCACCTCGCTCGCCAGGACCTCGCGCTCCAAGAGCCCCAGCTCGTAGGCGGCAGTACAGCAACCCACGATGTCGGCGATTGCATCTGCAGCCCCGACCTCGTGCAGCATGAGTTGGCTGAGCGGCTTGCCGTGAACCTTGACCTCTGCGTCGGCTAACGTCTTGAGCGCATTAAAGGTCACCTCCCTGACCTGCTCAGGTAACATGAGCTTCCGGAGCCTCCCGGTAATCTCTCGGTAGGTTCGACCTCCCTCGTCCTCCGTCTCGACCTCGATGCGCGTCGCCTTGATTTCATTCACCCGAACTCGCTTGACCCCAACCTCGATATCGCCGAAAAGTTTACCCGCCCTTAGCATCGCCTTTTTAACTTTTACCGCAGGAGCGCCCGCATCGATGAGCGCAGCGGTTAGCATGTCGCCCGAGACGCCCGCGATGCTGCAGTCGATGAACGCTAGCTCCATGCCCACTCCACACCTTGCTGGTGCCTCAGCCTTAAATTTATTCACCTTTTTAGAACTGGATTTTCGCGTGCCGCTCGCAAGCTTTAAATAGGAAATATTTGTTATATATATAACAAGTGAAGAATATGCGAAAAATCCTGCTGGTTTGGGATGTCAAGACACGGGGTTCACCAGCAACGCTCTTCTACCGGGCGCTTAGTGGGTACGATTACCCGACGAAGGCTGGCAGGGGCCATTCGGCTGGGGTCCTCGACGAAATCCCCGATGACGTCTGGGAGTTTATAAATCGGAGCACCCTACTAATCGAGGAGGAGTACGCCATGGTAGTCGAAAAGATTTTCAAGGAGTTCAGCAAACACTTGGTCTGGCACAGGTTTGAGGTCGAGATTTGAGAGGTGATGGGATGGTTGAGAGAGGGCTGAAGCTCGTAGTCGCGGAAAATCGTCATCAGGCCTACGTTAACAGAGGTTTTGCCCTAATCGATGAAGAAGTAATGAAACGGTTCGGCATCAAGCAGGGCAATATAGTTGAGATAACTGGGCCCCGCTCAACCGGTGCGATTGCGATGAATGGTTTCCCGGAGGACAGTGGGCTCGAGATAATTCGGATCGACGGACTCATTCGCCATAACGCTGGAACTTCGATAGGGGAAAAGGTCACCGGGCGGAAGGCCTCGCTGAAGGAAGCTAAAAGTGTCACCATCGCTCCCATCGACCCCCGCGTCAGGTTCATGGCGTCTGGGGAGGTAATCAGGCGTAACTTGCTCGGGAGACCCTTAACTAAAGGGGATTTGATCTCCCCAACGCCCCCTGAGGAACCGGTGCGCATGGGTGGTTTCTTTGGGGAACTCTTCGGTGATGAATTCTTCGGCAAGATGGCATTGCCCTTTGGGTTCGGTGAGATAAAATTTGTGGTTGTTAACACCTCCCCCACGGGCATCGTACTCGTGACCGACATGACGAGAGTCGAGGTGCTCCCGCAAGCCGTCGAGATCAAGGAGCTAAAAGTGCCAGCCGTAACTTACGAAGATATCGGCGGGCTGAAGGATGAACTCCAGCGCGTCCGAGAGATGATCGAACTCCCGCTGAAGCACCCCGAGGTCTTCGATCGCCTCGGGATAGAGCCTCCAAAGGGCGTCTTATTGCATGGCCCACCGGGCACTGGAAAGACCCTGATAGCGAAGGCGGTGGCAAACGAGTCGGGGGCGCACTTCACAGATATAGCGGGACCGGAGATAATGTCGAAGTGGTACGGGGAGAGCGAGGCCCGCCTCCGAGAGGTTTTCGAGCAGGCAGAGAAGAACGCTCCCTCAATCGTTTTTATCGATGAGCTCGACGCGATAGCTCCCAAGCGCGAGGAGGTTACGGGCGAGGTCGAGAGGCGAGTGGTGGCAACGCTCTGTACCGCGCTCGATGGTTTGAAAGCTCGTGGGAAGGTCATCGTCATCGGCGCGACTAACCGCGTCAATGCCTTGGACCCGGCGATTCGTCGTCCAGGTAGATTTGATCGCGAGATAGAAATAGGCGTGCCTGACCGCGATGGGCGCAAAGAGATCCTGCAGATTCACACCCGGGGAATGCCGCGAGCGAAGGATATTGATCTCGACCGCTATGCGAATATCACTCACGGTTTCGTCGGCGCTGATCTCTCGGCTTTAGCCAAGGAGGCAGCGATGAGTGCTTTGAGGCGCATTCTTCCCGAAATAAAGCTCGAGGAAAAGATCATCCCGCCAGAAGTGCTTGAGAAGTTGCAGGTAACGAAGGAGGACTTCGACAACGCGCTGAGGATGACCGAACCTTCGGCTATGCGCGAGGTTTTGATTGAAATCCCGGATGTGCACTGGGGAGATGTCGGTGGACTGGAGCTCGCGAAGCAAGAACTGGTTGAGGTAGTCGAGTGGCCGCTCAAATATCAGGATGCCTTCAAGCGCGTTGGAATCGAGCCCCCGCACGGCATCCTGCTCTACGGCCCGCCCGGCACGGGGAAGACCTTGCTCGCGCGCGCTGTGGCGACCGAAAGCGAGGCGAACTTCATCTCGATCAAGGGTCCCGAGCTGTTGTCAAAATGGGTCGGGGAGTCGGAGAAGGGGATACGCGAGACCTTCCGCAAGGCTAAGATGGCCGCCCCCACGATAATCTTCTTCGACGAGATCGACGCGCTCGTGCCCAGGCGTGGCTCCGGGTTCGGGGACGCCCACGTGACCGAGCGGGTTATAAGCCAGCTGCTTACCGAACTCGATGGGTTGGAAAAACTTGAAAATGTTGTCGTAATCGGTGCAACGAATCGCCCCGACCTAGTAGACCCAGCGCTGCTCCGTCCCGGGCGCTTCGACAGAATGCTGTTCACCCCCGCACCCGACAGCAAAGCCCGTCTAGAAATTTTTAAAATTCACACAAAGACCATGCCGCTTGGGAAGGATGTTGATCTCAAACTGCTCGCCCAGGGGACCGAAGGTTACGCTGGGTCCGATATCGCTGCCCTCTGCCGCGAGGCCGCGATGCTCGTGCTACGAAAAGACATAAAGGGAAAAGAGGTTCGGATGGAGCACTTCCGCGAGGCGATGGAACAGGTCAAACCGTCGCTCAGCCCCGAGATGATCAAGGCATATGAAACTTTCACGGAGAGAAAAAGTAAGCGCATGGCTGAAGAAGCGACGGGAATGCACTATTAACTTTTATAAGGGCACGTGCAAAGTTAGGCAGGGGAGTTGATTTGGCTCAAGTTTTAGTGAGCAAGCTCCGGGCGATAGGCGTGATCTCTGACAGGGGTATGCAGGTGGGTAAGCTTCACGATATCCTCTTCGACGAGCGAGACGGAAAGATCCAATCGCTGGTGGTCAGACCCATCTCGAAGGAGGCGCTCGCGAACATCCCCCGAGACTCGAGCGGGAACGCCCTGATTCCCTTCAGCGCCGTTATGTCGATACGCGATTTCATCGTTATCAACGAGCGTGTTTTAACCATTCAGCAACTCAGGGCGCAGCCGGGATTCGGAGCCGGGCAAACCCAAGCGTAACTACTACCACCCGAAGAACAACCTCGTCGCGAGTTCGCTGGGCAACCCTGCAGTTTCTATCTTTTCGGCCGTGATTTTCACATCGTAGTCAACCCTGTGAAAACTTACCTTTACCTCCTTGCCTAGGTTTAGGATCGCGTAGCTAGCTCTGGGGTTTCGATCACGCGGTTGCCCCACACCTCCTGGATTAATCACGAGTTTCCCAAAAATTACACGCTCCATTGGCATGTGGGTGTGCCCAAGCATGACTATGTCAGCATCCAAGTCGCGGACAAGTTCGGCGAGCACGCGGTTCGGGGTATCTGGAAAGATGTACTCATTGAGCGGGTCGCGTGGGCTCCCATGCACCACGTAGAGCCTTTGCTTTCCGTAAGTTAGTGTGAGGCGGGTTGGGAGGTTCGACAGGTATTCGAGGTTTTCATTGTGTAGATGCTCAGCGGTCCAGAGCGCCGCTTGGGCGGCGAACGGGTTAAAACCCCGTACATCTCGCGTCACGACCGCATAATCGTGGTTTCCCATCACCGTTTGCATTCGCTTCGCTCTGGCCAACTTCACCACCTCGTTTGGTTCGGCGGCGTATCCTACGAGATCTCCCACGCAGATGAGCTGGTCAACGCGCGGCATGCCCTTGAGCACTGCCTCGAGCGCCGCGAGGTTCGAGTGGAGGTCAGCTATCAGGCCAACTTTCATCAGCACCACCAAGAAAATAAGGGGACCGAGATTTGTTTAAACCCCGCGATACTACAAATTCGCGATCGCGGGGCGCCAAAACTATCTGAACAACACCAATCCTGTACCACACAATTTTAAGTGAGTGAAATGAGTTATTTTGATCTCATATGGCCCGAATTATAACCTTCGCGTCGAGCAAGGGGGGCACGGGCAAGACCTTCGTGGTCGCCAACTTGGGGGTGGCGATGGCCCAGCTGGGGCAGAATGTCATGCTCCTGGATACAGACATAACGATGGCCAACCTAGCTATCATACTCGGTCTCGGAAGGCAGAAGACGACGCTGCACGAGGTGCTCGCTGGAGAGGCTAGGCTCTCGAAGGCGATTTACAATGGCCCCCATGGCGTGAGGGTCGTGCCATCTGGAATATCGCTGAACGGCATCCAGCGAGTAAGGCTCGATCGCCTCAAGAAGGTGGTCGATGAGCTGGCGAGGAAATCCGAATTTCTGCTAATCGATGCCCCCTCGGGTCTGGGCCGAGACGCGATCGTAGCGCTTACGGTGGCGCAGGAGACAATCCTCGTGGTCACGCCCGATATAGCCGCCCTATCCAACGCGCTCAGGACGAAGATCGTCGCGGAGCGATTTGGCGTGAAACCAGC
>Ga0114919_10000389_pt1 | contig 33607 bp, 25 predicted proteins | sample BlataG_FD_88682 | JGI IMG/M metagenome (GOLD analysis project Ga0114919, IMG submission 88682) | Deep subsurface microbial communities from Black Sea to uncover new lineages of life (NeLLi) - Black_00105 metaG | ecosystem: Environmental > Aquatic > Marine > Oceanic > Sediment | place: Atlantic... | reverse complement strand
CCCAAAAGGACGTAGATTGGAAAACCGGGGCGATGCGGTATTCCCAACACTGCAATGTTGGCGATCAGCTCCCCCGAATCCCACCAGAAGACGGCCGGACATAATGTCTTTGCATAAACGGCCAGAGAGAATAGGAACACAAAAGCGCAAAGCAGGTTTTCCGAGCTCAGAAGCTTCTGGTCTGTCTGTTTTTCGTTGATCTGTTCCGTGTAATTTAAAAGCCGTTTCATCGGGTGATATCGAGAGTCTGTGAGAATCCGTGGCGGCTTGATTCAGAGAGCTTGACAAAGCCCAATGAATTGGGCGACTACGGAACCCTTACTTATTAGAGTAACTTCTTATCACAGATCCCCAACCATAGATGACGGAGAGCTTAGCTTATACTTCTCTATCTTTCTATATAGGGTGGAGGAGTCTATTCCCAGGATTGACGCTGCTTTACTTTTCTGCCAGCCGGTTTGACTCAATACCCAGAAGATATAGGCCTTCTCTATCGTCTCCAGCGCGGGAACGGCTGGCTGCGCCTCGGTGACCAGTTCAGGCTCCGTCTCCTCTTTTATCTTCTGAGGGAGGTCTTGCGCCGTTATCTGATCACCCCTGGACAGCAAGACCGCGTGCTGGATGGCGTTCTCCAGTTCTCTCACGTTGCCGGGCCACTTGCGGGAGATCAACCGTTTCATGGCCTCGTCCGCGATGGTCTTCTCCTTGACCTGCATCTTGCGGCAGTACTTCCTGACGAAGCAGGAGGAAAGAAGCCTGATGTCGTCCTTTCGTTCCCGCAGGGGAGGTATGACTATGGGAATGACGTGCAGACGATAATACAAATCTGCCCTGAAGTTTCCCAATTTCACCTCCTGCTCTAAGTCAGCATTGGTGGCTGCTATCAGCCGCACATCGACCTTTACGGGAGTGGTGCCGCCCACCGGTGTGATCTCCTTCTCCTCCAGCACCCTCAGGAGCTTGGCCTGAATGGCAGGCGAGGTCATTCCAACTTCGTCTAAGAAGAACGTCCCGCCGTCCGCCGTCTTCACCAACCCCTCCTTGTCCCTGATAGCTCCGGTGAACGACCCTTTAACGTGCCCGAATAGCTCACTTTCCAGCAGGTTCTCCGGGAGAGCGGCGCAGTTTATGGTAACGAAGGGTTCCTCCGATCTGGGACTGCTAAAGTGCATGGCCCTGGCGACCAGCTCCTTACCCGTTCCGGATTCGCCTTCGATTAGAACCGTGGAATCGGACCGGGCAATCCTTTCCGCCATCTTCTTCAGCTTTACTATCTCCGGGCTGTTGCCCACGAAGGAGTCAAAGTCGGATTTGACCTTCAGCTCCTGTTTCAGCTGAACGTTCTCCCGCACGATCTTTTTCTGCTCTAAGGATTTGCTCACCGCGATCTTTATCTCATCCACCTTGAACGGCTTGGTTATGTAGTCGAAAGCGCCCTTTTTCAAAGCCTCGATGGCAGAGTCCACCGAGGCGAATGCGGTCATCATGATGAAGTCAAGATCAGGATTGACCGATTTGGCTAAAGAAAGAAGCTCTATGCCGCTCATCTCCGGCATCATCAGATCGGCAATGACCAGATCGTAGTTCTCGCTCTTAATCTGCTCCAGGGCAGAAGCGGCATCCTGGCTTGATGAGACCGAGTACCCCTCCTTCTTGAGCATGATCTCCATGAACCTGCACATCGACTCCTCGTCGTCGACCACCAGAATCTTGGCCTTCTCCATATTCCCCCTTGTATTGGCCGATAATGACTACCGATCTTCTGACATTGACAGATATCTTATCGGCAGGAAAGGCGCGCAGCATAAACGGGCAGAGGGATTTAGCTCAGCTTTTGAGCCGCCATGAACCGTGCGGTTCATGGCAAGGCCAAATCTCATTTCAACGAGATTCAGGCGACCGTCAGGCGGTCCGGGAAAGCCTCAACCTGGAAAGGCAGATGATCACCAGGAAGATCCCGAAAGTGATAAGGGAGAGGGAGAGGGAGAGTTCGTTTATTCGGCGCCCCACCGTCTCGAAGTTAATGAGGTTCACCAGAACGAAGGATGATGCCAGCAGCACGGATACAAACCGGTCTTGGAATCGGGTCTTCAGGACATAGTAGGTGAGCAGCATGTAAGCCAGAATGGACGAGCAGTAGTTCTGGAACCAGCCCAGGGGGGAAAAGAGAGTCATGAAAATCAGAAGCAGCGAATACTCTATGCATTCCCGGTGTTTCACCAAGCCGTTCTCCACCAACTCGGACTTTCGATTCAGGAAAAGCAGAAGGAAAAACAAGCCTAAGGCGACGGCATAGACCAGCACGTTGACTGAGGTATAGCCCAGATTCAGAACATCGACGTGAAACGGCGTAGCCGTCAGGAAGCGATAGAAGAAGCCAAAGAGCGATTGATTCACGCCCGAGGCCAATAGCGGCGGGGACGATACCGACATGACGCTCTTCCAGCCGGAGAGCAAACCGAGATTGCCGGAGACCCCATAGACAAACGACGGCAGGAAGATGAGAGCTATGCTTGCGACGGCCAAGGAGACGACCGACTTGAACTTCTTCTTATAGAGGAGGTATGGCACAAAGATTAGAGGCGTCGGTTTGATTATGACAGCCAAAGCCAGAAAGATCCCTGCCAGAAGCTCCCTCCCTCGATCTGTGCAAGAAATGAACAGGAAGATGAAGAGCAGCATCAAGAGATCAGTCTGACCCAGCCACATCTCCCGCACCCAGAATTTAGAGGCGAAAAGCAGGGTGAGGAGATACAGATAAGCCGGCGGAGACTTATCTCCCATGATCATCCGTTTGCTCCAGCGCATGATGAAGAAAAGGCAGATGCACATGCCGAGAACCCAGAGTACCTTTGCGATGGGGAAAGGAAACAGACCTATGGGAGCAACCAGAATGGCGAAAGAGGGAGAATATTTATACAGATAATGCCCGTCATCGAAGTTGTAGAGATTTTCCTGGTGAAGGACTCTGGTGGCCGCGCGGTGGACTACCCTGAAGTCGTTCATGCCCTTTCGGAGGGTATTCCGGAAAAAGCCAAACATGACAATCACAAGCACCACATACAAGGCTATCCGAAGATAGTCCTTTTTCTTCATTTCGGGTATCCGCATTGACTCTCGAGTTCACCCTGTCTTTAGCGAGGTGTATTGCTTCGGATTGCGCCCCGTCAGAGGCGCGGCCCGATTCTTGAATAGTTGCTATCACTCATAGAGGCGGGAATTCATCCCGCTGATCCGGTTCGGGGTGCAATCCCGAACACCTGGTTAAGCGTAGCGGAAACCTTCAGGTTTCCATCAGGCTCTGTCGGGCAGTCCTTCGGATTCATCCTGATCCCGCCCATGGTCTTCGACCCTGAGGGCTCAGACCCGAAGGGCGGGAGAACGGGCAGCCCGACCTACGGTTTCGCAATCTCCTTTTTATGTTTGAAGGTCCAGCGGTCGTTGAGAAAGAAGTTCAATACGGCACCGCACAGAATGCCAAAGACATTGGAAGACAAATAATAGACATCGAACAGTTCGGTCAAAATCCACAAAATGGCGATATTGGCCAGCATGGCGGCGCTGGCAGTTGCGTGGTATTGGAGCACTCTCTTGAGATATTCCTTTTTCCCCTCCTTGCCCCGGTCGCGCCAGGTCCAGAGATCATTGAACACATAGTTATTTATAAGCGATATCTCAATTGCTATCAGACTGGAGAAAAGATAAAAAAGCCCCACAGTCTCGGTGAAGAACCAGAGGAAAAACATATTGACCACAAATCCCCACGTTCCGACCAAGCCGAATTTTACAATGCGCCTTACTTCCTTCTGCTGAATTATGGAATAGATTCTGGTGTTCAAGATTCGAGCATCCTATTTACCTCTCCCCCTTCTTCCCCTATCCACAGAGTGGACTAGGGGACAGGTGGTGAGGTTTAACACTTTACCACCCCCAATACTTCAACCCCAAGTTCAGATATCTTCTGGGTGCTTTTTCAAAAAGAAACCCGATCAAATCTTTATTCTGTGCAAGGAACCGTTTGCCATAGCTTTTCAATCTTAGGAGCAAGGTTTCATGTCCAACAATCTTGGTGAGAGCCACTGCGGTATCCCATCTGACAATTTCATCTTCATCCTTTAAAGCCTCCAGCCAAAGTTTGACAGTTCTTTGGTCTCCAATTTTGCCCAGAGCTTCTGTAGCATATCTTCTTACAACTTCACTTTCATCCTTTAAAACTTCTATCAGATAATTGACTGCTTTCAGGCCTCCAATTTTTCCCAAAGCTTCTGCGGCATGAAGTCTGACAGAAGTATGTTCGTCGTTTAAAGCATCTATCAGGTGATTAAGAGCTTTTGGCTCTCCAATTTTGCCTAAAGCTTCTACAGCAGCAGATTTGACATATTTGTCTTCGTCCTTTAAAGCTTCTATCAAAGGCTCAACTGCTTTTGGGTCTCTGATTTCGCCCAAGGCGTCTGCGGCCGAACCTCTGACAAATTTATCATGATTTAAAGCTTCTATTAAGAGATCAACACATCTTGAGTCGCCAATTTTTCCTAATGTCCACAGAGCATCCGCTCTTACTAAAGAATCCTTATCTTTTGAAGCCTTTATCAGAGGATCGACAACCTTTGAATCCCCGATTGCACCCAGAGCCGACACGGCAGCCCGTTTGACTGCTTCGTCCTTATCTTTCTCTAAAACCTCAACCAAGGCATCCACGCCTTTTGGGTCGCCGATCTCCTGCAGAGCAACTACTGCAACCCACCTTGAATATGCATCTTTATTGCTTAAAATATTTATCAAAAAATCAACAGCTTCTTGGTCACTGATTTTACCCAAAGCCTTTGCTGCAGCCCAAATAGCGTATTTATCTTTACCTTTTAAGATATCTCGCAGGAGATCGACAGTTTTTTGGTCGCCGATTTTACCCAAAGCCTCTGCGGCAGCCCATCCGACATTCTTATCCCTTAAGGCATTTATCAAGGGATCAACAGCTTTTCGGTCGCCGATTTTACCCAAAGCCATCGCGGCAACTATTCTAATCAAATCAACTTTGTGACAGTTGAGCGTTTGAATAAGACGATTAAGAATCATCTGGCTCCCGATCGACGAAAGAACGGCAAAACTTTGGTGTACAAAACCTTTCTCTGAGAACGCAAACAGTCCTTTAATTATTTTTGTGAAGTCTTCACTTTTGCCCCCATAATGGGAGACACAGAGTCCGGCAAAGAAGGGATCATATTTTCTGATTTTCAGTATCAATTTCTTTGCTGAATTCTCATCGAGCAAGCCAACGAGGAACAAAAAGGATTGATCCCACTTTTTATATTCTAGGTGCTTTTCAAATTGTTCCTTCTCTATCTCCCCATCTTTAAAAATTCTATCTTTTAGCTCCGTACTAGCGAAATACTCTTGAAAGGACTGATGCCTGAATCCAATTTGGCTTTTTGCTCGCTCAATGATTCTATTTAGGATACCCCATTCTAAGAGGACGTTCAGTTCACTTTCTTGTAAACTTTTGTATCCTTCTCTTTCAGGAAATGAACCCCAAAAGCCTCGGTCAATCAAATCGTATGAGAGCTTTTGTAAATCCAACTTTCTTTTTTCCGGGGAAAGTCTAGTTATCTTGACCTCTTTTTCATGCGCAAAGAGATGATTGATGAATCGTTCATAAAGATGCGATCTGGTCTTGATTTCAGATGGGCCTTCTGCATCCTCGCCCAAAAGACTCGAGATCATTTGGAGAAGTATGGGAATCCGAACAAGTTCTCTGTTTTGCCTTATTATCTCTTTGACCTTTGGATTTTCCACCCGCTCCTTTAAATATTTCTCAATTCTTTTTTGATCAAAAGGAACAAGTTGAATGAATTTATAATTTCTTAATTGGCTCGAAATCAAACCGTATCCGGTCTGGCGGGTTGCGATTATAATTTTACTATCCGCATAAATCCTCTTTTTCTCCAATTGCTCTGGAATGACAGACAAATCGGAGACCTGATCCAGACCATCTAAAAGAAAAAGAAATCCCCCTTGTTTGAGAATGACTTTGATAAACTGCTTCAATTTCCGATCATCAACCACTTTTGAGAATTCTGTGGCAAGATATGAAATGAGCTGGTCTTGCGTGGTGTAATCTTTTAAGTTGAATAAATGAATATAGATAGGAAGGTAATCTTTTGAAAGCTCGCCTTTGGAGATTGAAAGCTCCAGCCATTTCAAAAAGGTAGTCTTTCCCATCCCAGATTCAGAGATCAACACGTAATCACTTCTGTCACTCCTTACAACCTCGGCGACTGATATCGGGCTAAAACGTGTCTCGGCCCCTGCCTTTTTTTCTTCAAGCCTAAAGTCCAAATCTATCCCCTCGCGTGGTGGATCCTCCGCCTTTCTCTCCAACGCGGGCTCAACGTAATCATTTCCTTCACCCAGCAATTCTAGGAATTCGTTTTCTTTTGTCTTTCTTATGTGCTTGAGGCATTTCTCTTTCAGTCTTTCAATCTCGCCAAGACTTATCCAATCTCTTGCCTCTCTGAGCCGCTTGGTATTCAGAAGGTCGTAGAGTTCTGCACGACGATAAATAGCGGCATCAAGCCGATCGCAAAAGTACGTTATTCCATCGCGAGCCGTCTTATTGATGTCTACATGAGATTTCCAGCACTCTTTGAATTTCTTCTCCAGCAGATCAAAGTCGATCTCTTCATCGTAAGCCGGATCAACCACCTTGAGCCAGAGTTCCTCGATTACATCCTTATCCAGGAAGAATTCTTTGTATAGCGCTCCAGATCTACCGACTTTGAATCCTTTCTTCGCGAGAGCTTGAAATGATTCAATGATCGCTTTTTTGAAGGCGTTCCTCTCCTTCTTGTCTTCGAGGAAGTTTGAGATAGTCTTGCCCGTCAACTCCTCGAAGATCTTATCAGCAACCTTCTCTGCAAGTTTGATGAGAAGTGATTCCCCTACCATATCACGATCTTTTCATGTAAAGCTGAAGCTTTACACTCCAGCTACAGGTTCAGAATTGTCCAGAACACTTTCTTTCCAGCACATATTTCCCGCTGTTCTCTTCTATCTTGGTGGGGTATTTGCCGGAGAAGCAGGCGGTGCAGAAATCCCTTCCGTTCAGGGAGTGCATGGAGAGCATCCCCGGCAAGGAAAGATAACCCAGACTATCAACGTCTAAGTATTCTCTGATCTCTTCCACCGATTTGGACGAGGCGATGAGTTCCTCCTTGGTGGGCATATCTACCCCATAGAAGCAGGGGGAGATTATGGGTGGCGAGCTTGCCCGGAAATGAACTTCCTTTGCCCCGGCTATCTTCAGCATGTGGATGAGCTTTCTGCTGGTGGTTCCCCGGACAATGGAATCATCCACCACCACCACCCTTTGATTCTTCAAAACTCCTCTCACCGGATTGAACTTGATACGCGCATCCAAGTCCCTTATGGTCTGCTCCGGCTCGATGAAGGTTCTTCCGATGTAATGATTGCGAATCAGACCCACCTCATACTTTATCCCGGATTCCTCACAATAACCCAGCGTGGCCGTGTTGGATGAGTCGGGCACTGAAATCACGATGTCTGCCGATACAGGCTTTTCCTTGGCCAACTGTCTGCCCAATCGTCGGCGGATCTTGTCCACGTTGTCGCCGAAGATGATGCTGTCCGGCCGGGCGAAGTAGATGAACTCAAAAATACAGAATGCGCGCTTGACCGGCTTGAAAGGGAAGTAGGATTTAATACCTTCGCGGTTGATTATCACGATCTCACCCGGATCGATGTCCCTTTCGTATTTTGCTCCGATGATATCGAACGCACAGGTCTCCGATGCCACCACCCAGGCTTTTTTGAGTCTGCCCAAAGCCAGTGGGCGAAATCCATGAGGATCTCTGGCGGCCACAATGGAATCACCAGTATTGAAGACCACCGAATACGCTCCCTTAACTTTCGAAAGAGCGTCTTGGATCATCTCCTCCACAGTTGTTTTCTTGGAACGAGCCACCAGATGCAAGATTATCTCGCTGTCACTGGAGGTCTGAAAGATGGAACCATTCCTCTCCATAGAAGTGCGCAGGCTGTAGGAATTGGTTAAGTTTCCATTGTGAGCTAAGGCTAAGTTGCCCTTCTTGTAGGTGATCAAAAGGGGTTGAATGTTAATTGAAGAGGAGGCGCCGGTGGTAGAGTAGCGGTTATGTCCGATGGCAAAGTTTCCTTTTAATCCATTGAGGATCTCTTTTTGGGAGAAGACCTCATTTACCTCCCCCGGACCTCTATGCTGATAGATTTTCCCGTCGTTGGAGGAGACGATTCCCGCCCCCTCCTGGCCCCGGTGCTGCAAAGCATAGAGCCCTAGATAGGTCAACTCGGCTGCCTTTCTCGCCCCAAATATGCCAAAGACGCCGCATTCTTCGTGAATTAGATTTTTTAGCATGTCACCTCTCCGCAGAACATAAGGTATACGAAAGAAATGCTAATTTACTAAACCAGCATTGCGGTGTCAAGAAATTTCACCCGTAGAAACCGCAAAACTCGATTCGGAGGGCTGATCTGCCTACGACACTACTGAGTACCAACAGAATCGGACGAAGCGGAAGAGCACGAAGTGCTCGAAAACCTCATCCGGGAGAGAATATGAAGATCTGAGGCGGCCGGAAAGGCTTGACTTGAGTGGTACAGAAGGTTAGCTTAAAAAACGAAGGGATTAAACAGATGAGAAGATCGGTTCGGAGACAACTGCTTTTCCTTTTTGCCCTCTTCATCTTCGCTTTCGCTGTAAGATTCATCTATCTGATCCAGATCAAAAGCTCCCCCATGTTCGATACCCTTACCATGTGCGCTGAGTATCACGACCAATGGGCGCGGATGATACTGCAAGGGGAGGACTTTCACGAAGGCGTGTTCTTTCGCGCTCCCCTTTATGCCCACTTCCTGGCTTTTATCTACAAAGTCCTCGGTCACGGCTATCTCTGGAGTCGGCTGATTCAGTTTCTTGTCGGATCTTTGAGCTGCGTCCTGGTTTATCTCGTTGGCAAACGGATCTTCAATGACCGAACAGGGAAGATCGCGGGCGTGGTGGCCGCTCTTTACGGAATCCTGATCTACTTCGAGGGGGAACTCCTCATTCCTGTCTTGCTTGTGTTTCTTGATCTGCTGGTGATTCTGGCTCTCTTCTGGACAAGTGAGAAGCCTTCATCCGGAAGGTGGGTCCTCTGCGGGGGACTCTTGGGCCTGTCCGCCATAGCCCGACCAAACATTCTTCTGGTGGGAGTGGCCCTCGTAATCTGGATCGTCTTCAGGTTCAGGGGCAAGGCAGGGAAGATCACTTCAAAACCCCTACTCTACGCCGGCTCCTTCGTCCTGGGCACAGTCCTGGTAATCTCTCCGGTGACCTTGAGAAACTATCTGAAAGGGGACGACTTTGTGCTAATCGCCTCGCAGGGGGGAATGAATTTCTACATCGGAAACAACCCCCGGTCGGATGGGGCCTCAGCCGTGCTTCCCGGGGCAAGGAGCACCTGGTGGGGATTGTACGAAGACGGGAAGAGATTCGCTGAGGAGGAGACCAACCGGAGTCTGAAACCCTCCGAGATATCGCGCTTCTGGTACATCAAAGCAGTAAGATCTATGGTAAAAGAACATTTTTCCTTTCTGAGACTGATGGCAAAGAAGTTCGTTCTCTTCTGGAACGGAAACGAGCTGTCCAACAATCGCGATCTATACTTTTTCGCCAGAAGCGCACCACTTTTAAAACTTCTAATCTGGAGATTCGTCATCTACTTTCCTTTCGGGCTGATCGCCCCTCTGGCCCTGGTGGGTATCATAATGTCGCATAAGAACGGAAAGGAGGTCCTGCTGCTGGAGATCTTTCTGGTCGTATATATGCTGAGCGTAGTGTTGTTCTTCGTCACCGCCAGATACCGGGTTCCGGTCATTCCCGTCCTGATCCTGTTTTCCGCTTATGCCCTGGACACGTTTGTTTACATGATCAAGAAGAAAAAGACTTCTGAACTGGTTAAGTGCCTTCTGGTTTTCTTGATCATCCTGATTCCGGTTAATCTCGAGATTCCGGGATACTCCAGCGAAAACCCGGGTCAGGCTCACTATGCGTTGGGATCGGTCTACTCCGAAAAGGGAGATAGAGCTAAGGCAGCGGAGCAGTTCGAAAAAGCAGTCTACTATAATCCCAACCTGTCTGAGGCTTACGTGAATTTGGGGTCGATATATGGAGATCAGGGAAAGCATGAGTTGGCGCTGGAGTATTACCGGAAAGCCCTGGAAAAAGGGGCCGACAGTGCATTCGTTCTTTACAATGTGGGGATTGAATATCAAAATCGGGGCCTGTTCAATCAGGCACAAGAGAAATATGAACTATCCATCTCCCTGAGAGACGATAACCCGAAGGTTCATTACCTTCTCGGAGAGATCTATCTCAAGAAGGGAATGGTAGAGGAGGCAAAAGAAGAATATGAGAAGACGCTGAGGGATGATCCCCGGTACGCTTTAGCCCTCTACCGGCTCGGAGTGATCTTTCACCAGATGGGCCAGAGAGAAGAGGCGATCCGGAACCTTGAGCAGTTTGTGCAGCTGTGGGACGGAGGGCCGGAGAGAATTGAGAAGGTGGTGACACTTCTGGAGGAGTTGAAAGAGAAAGCCGGGGAATAAGCGGAACGTAAGGGTTGACTTTTATGGTGAAGGGACTTTGAGGATGAGAGGATTGGCCAAAAAGGAAGTTTACCTTATCGTCGGGATTCTCGTCTTCGCATTTGCGGTCAGGTTGATCTATCTGAACCAGATGAAGGACTCCCCCATGTTTGACACCCTGATCATGGATTCGGAGTATCATGACCAATGGGCGCGCATGATACTGCAAGGGGAGGATTTCAGCGAGGGCGCCTTTTTCCGTGCACCGCTGTATGCTTACTTTTTAGCCTTTGTCTACAAGATATTCGGTGTCGGTCACTTCCAGGTTAGATTGATTCAGTTGCTGTTGGGGGCTGTCAGTTGCGTCCTGCTGTACCTCTTGGGCAAAAAAGTTTTCAACAGGAGGATTGCCATAATTGCTGCGCTTTTAGCTTCGCTTAACGGGGTTATGATCTACTTCGACGGTGAACTTCTCATTCCGGTTCTGCTGGTCTTTCTGGACTTACTTCTGCTGCTGGCCCTTTTCTGGGCTAAGGAAAAACCATCCTACGGCAGGTGGCTGGCTTGCGGAACAATCCTGGGCTTGTCGGCCCTGGCCCGGCCCAACATTCTTCTGGTGGGAGCTGCCATTTTCCTTTGGGTCATTCTGCGCTTCAGAGGCAAGGCTGGCGGAAAATCAAAATCGCTGGGGTACGCCTGCCTTTTCGCCGCGGGGGCAGCTCTGGTCATCTCTCCGGTAACTTTGAGAAACTACGTCAAAGCCAACGACCTGGTGCTCATTGCCTGGCAGGGAGGGATGAATTTCTACATAGGAAACAACTCCCAGTCGGACGGAACCTCGGCCACCATTCCTGGAGCCAGAACCACCTGGTGGGGATCGTATGGAGACGCGAAGATCATAGCTGAAGAAACGATGGGAAGGAGTCTGAAACCTTCCGAGCAATCGCGCTTCTGGTATGTGGAAGGGCTCAAGTTTATCGTCAACGAGCCGGTCAATTACCTGAGATTGATGCTGAAGAAGTCCATTCTCTTCTGGAACGGGAACGAGCTGGGGAATAACCGTGACCTGTATTTCTTTACCAGAACTTCGTTGGTATTGAAGCTTCTGCTGTGGAGATTCATCATCTACTTCCCCTTCGGGCTGATCGCTCCCCTGGCACTGGTGGGGATCATCCTGGCCCGCCGGGCAAAGAAAGACGTCTTGCTCTTAGAGATCTTTCTCTTCATTTACATGCTCAGCATAATTCTGTTCTTCGTCAATGCCCGCTACAGGGTCCCCCTGATTCCGGTGTTGATTCTATTCGCGGCCTATGCTGTAGACTGGTTCATTTCCCGGATCAGAGAGAAAAAATATCTCCCGGTCGGAAAATACCTTCTGGTCCTTTTGGCCTTCTTGATACCGATCAACCTAAGCATGCCCAGGTACCGTACCGCCAATCTGGCGCACGCCCATTACACAATGGGGGTGCTGCACACCAAAAAGGGCGATGGGATCGGGGCAATTAAGGAATTTCAAAAGGCCCTGGAATACAACCCATACCTGTCTGAAGCTTACGTGAATCTTGGGGCTCTGTTCGGAGATCAAGGAAGACACCGGCTGGCCCTGGAGTACTTCCAGAAGGCATTGGAGAATGGTGCCGACAGCGCATTTATCCTCTCGAACATGGGCTATGCTTGTTTCAGTCTGGGAGCGCTGGACCAGGCCGAGAGAGACTATAAACTTTCGCTCTCTTTGAGGGGTGATCCCGAGGTTCACTACCTCCTGGGAGATCTGTATTTACGTAAGGGCATGCTGGAGGAAGCGGCTGGTGAATTTGAAAAAACGATAAGCCTGGATCCCCAGCACGCCCTGGCCTCGTATCGATTAGCCGAGATTCGTCGCCAGATGGGTGAAAAGGAGAGGTAATAACGCGCCTGTAGAGATTCGTCGGATCAGGAAAAGGAGATCCGGCCGAGAGAGACGTGATTGAATTCATGCTCTCCAGCTGCATATAGGCGGCAGATAAGAAAATAGCCCCAGGATGGAATTCCTGGGGCTATTTTCCTGAGAGTAAGCTTTCTTATTTGACTCCGAGGTAGTAGTTGAGCCCGGCATAGACGTTTATGTAGTTGGTGTTCTGGCCCTCGGTGAAGATCATGTGGTACCTTGTGCCTACGTCCAGAGCCAGGTTCTCCTGGAAGAAATGCTCGATTCCCCCACCCAGGTTAATTCCGGGCTTGCTGATGTCCTCGTTGAAGTATATGCCCGTGCCAAAGGTCAAGTACGGACAAGTGTTCTTTTCCGGACTCAAGGTGACCACGGCGTTGCCTGTTACGTTGGTCCAATCGTAGGTTCCACTCGCGCTTCCGCTGTAGCCTCCGAAGGTACCGGAAACGTCCGTATCGCCAGCCTGATAGTCGACACAAGCCATCAGGGCGAAATTCGGGGTTAGGCCGTATTTTAAGTCTGCCCAGAAGCTATAGGTGAGCTTGTTTTCGTATTTGAATCCCCAGTTGGAGGTACCCCACTGCTCGGTCCACTCCATTTCCTTGAAAGCATCTCCGAATCCAAAGGAGTAGCCGAGGTGCCCGCCGACGGCGAAGGTGCCGGTTCGATCTATGGCGGATACGGAGGTGAACGTGCCGAGGACAAATATCAAAGCGAACAAGATTGTCAGCTTTTTCATTTCTATTTCCCCCTCTTCTTAAGGTTCACAACCAGGATTGACTGAAACTACAGACGTTTAAATGCGACTTGAGGCATCACCCCCTTTGATCATGGTTGTTTTGGTTTTGGTCTAAATGCCCCCGTTACTTTTTTCCACAGAGACAGGCTGTACTCACAAATTCTTCGCCTGTTATGAGGTCACCTTAACAAAAAACTGTTCAGTGGGATGGGGACGTTTAAAGAGCGTTTCACCCCGTCCAACGTTGTCTTAATATCGACTCCAAACGAGTCAACTTTAGCCTGAGTTCTTTCCGGATTGTGGTGCGGATGATGGAGGTAATCCCAAGGGGTTTCTGGACGTGGTTAATTCGTGGACGATTTTAGAACCTGCTTGGTGCCGCAAGGTTCAAGTTTTCCCGTGCTTGAACGTGTTCGAAGACAGGTGGGGGTGTGAACACCATATCATGTGGGGAAACGGACGTGGGGGTGCTGAGGTTCCGGTTGAAAACCAAGATTCGGGCTCGAATTCCAGTCTTTGCCTTTTAATTGACTGTTCAATATTGAGTTACGGCTATGGGCGGGGACAGCTTTGACGAACACCACGGGGAAATCAGAAAATTGGAGAATGACAATCTCTCGGTGTGGAATGTGTTTCTCAGTATACCGCTAGATGGGCGGAAATTTCTGAGCAACAGCTAAATAGCCGCCATACGTCTTATCACGTTGTCTATCCCTCAGCACCCTCCTTATCTTTGGCTTCAAGAAGGCACCTAGGACGCATGTTTGGACGCTTTCGGGGATTGCATACTGTAGCCTTAAGAGGCCAGTTTTCTTCTGTATAGCGTGCGGTTTGAGCCTTGATCCTAATAGTTTATACAAATATCCGGCTGTATGATTGGAAATGGACTCCCATATGCGCACGGCTGATTCTGGAAAATAGTGTCCTTCCTGAACAATGTCCAAGCCGACATCTTTCAACCGTGCCTCAGCTTTATGATGATTCCAGTAATGGTAGTGATCAAGCCTCGCGTCTATCATCAGCGAATACTCTTCCAAATTCCCGCCTGAAAACCTCTTGGCCCAGAACCTGCTCGTCTTCATCAGCCTATCAAAGCCGGTACTCGGCACCGTGAAAATGAATTTTCCGTTCGGCTTTAGTACGCGACTAACTTCCGCTAACACGTCATCAACATCGGGTATATGCTCAATTACGGAATTTGCAAAACAGAGGTCGAAACTGTTACTTCCTTCTGGGATAGCATTTGCTGAACAGGTATGCACCTTTTCGTAAAGTCCGCTCTTTCTCGCGATAGCGGAATCCTCAACATCCGGGTCAATCCCCACTAATCTGCAAGTTTCCTTGTTGTTCCGAGAATACCTTGCCTGCGAGAATATTGCGCTGGTTACTCTGCCGTCGCCGCATCCGAGATCCAGAATTCTGCCCCTCATGCGCGTTTTCTGGACCAATGCTTCTATCTCGAAGAGGCGCCAGAATAAGGTCGCCGGTTGAAAGATATTGCCAAACGCCAACTTTCTCAAAATATCACACAATAGATCATAGGGAAGCATATTAGTTTCGGCTCGTTTTATTTATGCGAGATACGCTAAGATAATACTTGGGCCCTGTCCATGATCTCATGCTGCATCCGGAGTACCTGCAGCCCATCCTCACTGCTTATCTCGGCGGGAACTTCTCCGGTTTTGACAGCCTTAAGGAAGCGTGTAAAAACCTCCTCGTTGCCGTAAAGCAGGTTCTTGGTGATCAGCCGCATCCCCGAGGCAAACACACCCCAAAAATGAGAAGAGGCCGCTGCAAAAGAGGTCCGCAGGATGTCGGTCGCCTGGTGTGAACGATCACACGGAACTACCACCAGGATGTCGCGAAACACGTCTATTGTAGCTATTTTTCGGGCACCCATGACGCACAGTTGCCATTCAGAGATGGGACTCTCGAAATTCATATAAAGAAAGATAGGCAGATTTTGCTCATCTGTATAATGGGCAGTAATCAGGGCCGGGGTAGATTTGCCTTTCAGAGAAGGGCGCATCACAGCAGAGAGGAGTCGAACCCCTTTGGACAGACTCTTCAAAAGGTAAAGCAGGTGCGGGGATTCGTCATAGAAAAGACCATATGGCAAAGCCTCATACCAAGACGGCAGGCGACGCTGGGGACTGCTGAGTTGAATGGCAGCGATTCCCCTTATCTCGCCCATGTCTCCTTCTGTAATCATCCGCTTTAATGTGAGGAAAGAGGGCGTGAACTGGAAATTATGAACGATGGAGAGCGTCAAACGTGTCTCACGCGCTATCCTGCGAAGTTCATCGCCTTCCCCTACAGTCAGCGCCATTGGTTTCTCAAGAATAACATGTTTGCCCAGACCAAGGGCCTCTTTGGTCAGCTGGTAGTGCGCCATAGGCGAAACCCCGATAGACAAGGCTTGGACATTCTCCATCCACTCTACCTCAGAGAGCGACCGGGCACCAGCCTTGTATTTCAGGCCATACTTTCTCTGCAGTTTGTCCGCTCTCTCCGGGTCAGCATCCATAACTCCCACCAGGTCACAGAGGTCGCTTTTCACCAGGGCGGGGACGTGCCTGTTGGAAACCACCCATCCGGCGCCAACCACGGCTACCTTTAGTTTATTCCTTGAACTTGGCATTGTGTTTCCTTCCTTATCAGTCGATTCTGGTTCTTGCCCACCAGCGAGGCATACAGATCAAGATGCTTTTCCACGTTACTGTCCCATGCAAATTTCTTCTCTACCAATTTGCGCGCAGATTGGCCTGCACGTTCCAGCTTCTGTTTTGACTCCAGAATCTCAGAAAGACCCTCTCTCACGCCTTCAACCGTGGGCGAAACCAACTTGGCACAGGAGGAGTCTACGTAATCCTTGTAACTGGGATCATTGGATAAAATCACAGGGACCCCGCAGGCCATAGCCTCTTGAGCAATCAGCGGAAAACCCTCACCGATTGAGGGAAGCACCAGCACGTCACTGGCTCGCAAGATATCGGGAATCTTTTCCCTTGGCTGTGCCGGCCAAATGGTAATGTGAGGGGCCGGCACGTGTTCCGGGCACGGTATGCTCCCGTTCCCCACCACCACCACGTGGATGCCCATGTCCGGTCTTACCGCCTGGACCACCAGTTGTGGTCCCTTCCGTGGTACCAGGCGCCCCACGAAAGTGGCAATGTTCTTTCCTACGGGAAGTCCCAGCCGGTTCCTAATGGATATCTTCCCCTCCTCAGAGACAGGGCTGAAGAGAGAGGTATCAACGCCGTTGGGTATCCAGTGGATATTGCTGTCGGAACCCAGTACCCGACGGATGTAGTCACGAACGGCAGAATTCAATACTACAATCGCATCCGAGTTTCTGACATTGCGGTGGCCAACAAAACGATGCGCGCTCCACTCCACGAGCTTGATACCTCGGTTCATCATTTTCTTCACCGACCCAATCCCGTCGCCCCCGGGAGGTCTGGCCTGATCGATTACATGGGAAGTCAACACCACTGGACGGCCTCGGTTGCGTGCCTCCCGGATAGCCAGCGAGGTTGCTTGGTAGAGCATGCCATGGACGTGGACGATTTGCGAGCGGTCCACCTGGTAGCAGATGGTCCTTTTGAGCTCTCTGGTGAAAATGGGATAGGGGACGCCTCGAGATTCAAAGGGATTCAGCGCCTTAGCCCGCAGGAGCGTATAACCCTCGTGGTCTTCCACAGGTGCCTCGTCGGCGAAACGGGAGGAAATCCAGGTCACCTCATGACCCTTGCGCACAAATCGTCTTGCCTGCTCCCAGACGACAAACTCAATCCCTCCCCGGTGGGGAGGTGCGTAGGCAGAGACTATCAGTATTTTCATAGATCAACATCTCACAAATAAAATACAAAGCTGAAATTTCTGCGCCTTGGTGGCATCTGGCAATCTATCAACCGTGAGTCACGCCAGCACTATCTTAATGATGCCACTCGTGCTCATGAGAAACGCACGACTCTGAAGTTGCTACGAAGACCCCGGGTTATGACAGACCGTATGGTTACTTTTTTCTTTTCAATCCAAGAATGCTCACAAAAAAGCTGGAGAAGATTATCTGTACGCCAAGTGTCAGTGACGTTACCGCCGGGATAACCAGGCGCAGGCTGTCGGGATATGAGAGTTCTCCGAAACCCAGTTTCGCCCAATAGACCAGGGCGCCTATCAGAAGACCGAGCCCGGACGCCGCTAGAATGAGCCCGATTAAAATGCCCACCTCAAGGGTAATGATAGAAAAGAGACGATTCAGTTTCGGATCTTCTGGAAGCAATCCTTCGGACATGGCAAATACTTTGGTGAACATGGCAAATGAGATTAGCTGAAAACTCAGGATAATGGCCATGCTGGAAATCAAAAGGGTGTTCGTGTCAAGAAACGCTGTTCCAACTCTTAGCGGTCCTTGAAGCAACAGAGCAAAGAAGAACGCCCCCACAATAAAACCTATCATCCCTGGAAAAAGGAAAAGCCATCCGGGGCTGTACATCAGCATAAAGCGAAGGTGCCTCCAGCCATCACGCCAGCTCCTGAGGTGAGGAGGGCGTGACCGTCCATCCTTATACAGGGTTATTGGTATCTGAGCGACTCGCATTCTGTTCAGCGTGGCCTTTATCACCATCTCGGATGCGAATTCCATTCCGCTAGTCCGCATGTCCAGCTTCTCGTACGCCTCTTTGCGGAATGCACGCAGTCCGCAGTGGAAATCCGAAATCGGACTGCGAAAGAACAGCCGACCTATTCCACTCAACACCGGATTGCCAATCCAGCGGTGTTTCCACGGCATGGCACCGGCCGCAACGGTCCCCCCTCCCGACGGTAGACGACAACCCATCACCAAATCATGGCCTTCTCGCAGCTTTTCAATGAATGGGAAGATATGGGAAAAATCGTAACTATCGTCAGCATCCCCCATGATTATGTATCGCCCTTGGGCTGCCTCGATACCTCCTGCGAGTGCGGCTCCATATCCTTTTGCTTTCACAGGGACTAAGCGAGCACCGTTTGCCTGTGCAATCTCCCTCGATCCATCAGTGCTTCCGTTGTCGCCCACTATGATCTCTGCTCTAAGGTCATGTCGTCGGATGGACTGCTGAGCCTTTCTGATACACCCTTGGAGGGTCTCTGCCTCATTCAGACACGGCATCACTATTGATACTTCCAGCTTAGATACTTTCTTCTCTGTTGCACCTATGGTTTCGAGTCGGTTGTAAGCAGGCATTACGCTTGAGACCCCAACTCCCTGGGATTCTGGGTGGCGAGATTTGACAATCCGCTCTGCTCCGCAAGTTCTGTATCTTAAGCTTCGCATTCTTCAATGTCCCCTAATCTCTTCCAATTGAGTTAACAGGCGAATATTCTGCGGATGCAATTTTAGAGCCTTTTCCCATTCCCCGATCGCCAGAAGCAGATAATTATAACCTCTTTTTTGGTCGTACTGATCAGCGTATACTGCGCCCAAGAGTTCGTGAACAAACGAGTTGGTCGGATCAGACCTCGAAGCTCTCTCCAAGTACGAAGCGGCCTTCTCGTAATCCTGTCTGTCATAGTAGATCTCCGCTAAGGTCAGATATCCACTGAGACTCTGGGGATGCCATGAAACAAATTGATCAAGCATTACTATGGCTGAGTCGACTTGATCCTCTTGGATGAGCAATTTTGCTTTCTCAAAATCCGATAACCTGTAATTTTTGGTTCTCGGATTTCCGCTCGATTCCGCCACCCTTAGAATCTGCACCGGGAAGTTTCTCAAATGATAGTTGGTAACAGGCTTGGCATTTCTCATGACCTCTGGATAATCTGTGAAAGCTTGGTTTCTCTGTCCACCTTCCGCCTCCAGGGCCACATGTGTTATGGGGTGCTTCAGGAAGAAATCGGGATCGTCATCCCCGGCATGGAACATGCGCAGAACCAACTTCAAGTCGTTTTCCATGACGAGCGCTTGGGAGTAGGGTCCAGAGATCACGGCCCCTTCACCCAATATCTGGCCTAAATCCTTAGATGAGTTGAGAAGAGAGTACTGCACATTTCCGGCAGAATGCCAAAACTGCACACCATTGATGATGACAACCAATAAGATCGCTTCTGCTACGATTACCCTCTTGCGTGCTTTCATACGCAAGTTGGGTTTCCATCTTTTCGCTTCATGAAAAACGTAAGTCAGGGGAAAAGAGAGCAAAAGCGAGAGAACAATGATTGAATTTAACTGGACGGTCATCCCCAAAATCTTCGGAAACAAGGATATGGTATGAAATATGAGAACTGAAGCTGCGGGAATGGAAAGTATCCAAAACCACACACCTCTCTTGGGCTTCTTTTTGATCTCAGAGGGATTCAAGAAGTCGGCAAGGCAAAAGGCCGCCAAGGCGCACATTGGAGGGATCAGGAGCACTTGATACCTCAAGGGGCGATAATTCCAGGGCATTAAGGCAAAAACGGCCACCACAAACCACAACGCGAAAAAGAGCTCTAACCTTGAGCATGTTCTGAGGTTTTCGAGAATTCTCCTGATTTTGAAGATTCTGAAAAAGAGTCCTAATAGAAAAAGCATGGACAAGATGAAAAGAAAAGGCATCCGGTAGAAAAGATCTGTGCCGAGTGAATATTCTTTACTGGCGAAAACCTGGTTTACCCCGCCAAAGGAGAATAGTGAATAAAAGAAATCGGAGATTGACTCAAAACCCCTGGGGGAACCGTACAATCCCACCGACATCCCAGAGACGAAGTGAGACACGCTCTCAGAAGAGGGGGAGTAAATCAGAAAAACCCAGATTAATGCCACCGAGGAAAGTCCGGCCCCAAAAGACAGGAGGCGGGAAAACTTAATCTTGGCGTGATTCCCTGGAGACCCCTCCAAGGCGCTGAGAATTAACACGCCCAGGCATACGGGGAGCATGAACATTGCCAACATTTTACCGAAGAAGATGGAAACTGCAAAGCAGGCCCCGGAAGGAATAAAGAGCCAACCTCTTTTCGAACCCAAGACAAAAAAGTATGTCCCCAGAGCGATGAAGAAGATTACCGAGACTTCGGCAAAAGTGCTCCGGCTGTACATCACCAGAATGTAGTTGATGCCCAAGAAAAAGGTTGCCAAAAGGGCGGTCTTCTCGTCTTTCCCTTTCTTAATCGCCAGATAGAAGAAGATTAGAGTCAGGAGACTCAGACTGGCGGCCACAAAGTTGGCTTGCCAGCGGCCTACCCCCAGGAACTTGAAAAACAAATAGGAGATCAGGGTCAGGGCGGAATTCAAAGCCAAAACAAGATTACGTCCAAAGAGGTCCCACTCGCCCCACAATGCTTTGCTTCTGGCAAAGGAGGTGTACTGGTCAGGGTCGGTGTTAACGTCCTGGCTCCACGATAGACTCAGCGGGAGATCCGCGGATAAGCAGAAACATCCGAGAAAAGCTGCCAAGCCGATTATGAAGACAAATACAAGAACCTTAGCAGCAGAGGAGTTTATGAAGCGTATTCGGAGAAACCTCTCCTTTTGGGGCTTGGGGGACGGTATCATGTCATATTACGTGGATCTCAATGATTCTTCGGCACAGGGTCTGCAGCGCTGTCGTTTCAGTTTCATTGCTTTTATCGACAGGTTGCGCATCCCGCTTAAGCGGGATTTTTGGCGATTTTCTTTGCTCTACGCCGTTTCTCCGCTGTGGGTCCTATGAATGGACCGTCGGAGAGTATTTGAAGGATTATACAGATATTATGAGATTGAAGCTCAGAGGGCGTCAATACCATGTCAATTGAAAGATCCCAGGTGGAAATATGGCGGTTCGTGCTTCGGATTGCTACGCAGGAAAAGAATATCTGAGGAAACGTGATTAGAAGAGGATATCCGATTAAGGCAGGTGGAAAGCGGTAATCGGGAAGACGGTGGAGTGTTGAAAAGGCAAGGCGGGCATAGTTTGCCCGCCTGATCTCAAATCCGGTTTATAGTTTGCCTGTAGATAAAGGATTTGATTGAGATTCTTATTTCTTTTCTTCTTCTTCCTTTTTGCTTTTCTTGGCGCTCTGGATTTTTTCGATTATGCCGGGAACCGCCTCAAACAGACCTTCCAGCTTGCCCGGTTTTGCCCCGTGTATGGTGACCTCATCTCCTTTGATTACGATGAAGGCGGCCGGCTCGACCTTCAACCCGCCGCCACCGCCGCCGCCAGAGCCTCCTTGCTTCTCCTTCATCTCGCCTTCACCGCCGCCTGCTCCGAATCCTACCATTATCCTGCAGACCGGAATGATGGTGTTGCTGCCGACATTGATGGGATCGCCCAGAATAGTCTCCGTTCTGGTAATTGACTTGATCTCGTCCATCAAGGTCTTGATAATCGCCTCGGCTGTGCTTGCCATCTTTAATTTCACCTCCTTTTAAGTTCAATTAGAGCTTTCACTATTTGTATTTTCGGCAGGGCCAAGAACATCTTTGATGCGGGAGCAACGACGTTCAGCGGTCTAACGCTGAAGACCGTCTCCGCGCTGCCACTGGGAAGCTGATTGACGAAATCGTGGCGAACCTCGATTCGGGCACTGGGGAAGAAATGATTCGCGGAGTATTTCACTGCACAAAGTTGCCCGAACAGAATGCCGGTGAGTGCTGGGTCCGGTGTGGCCACATCGACCTCGAGCCTAAGCTTATCCCACCGGATGGTTCTGAGGATGTCTACGAGAAAGCGGAATGCTACCCGAATGACTCGCAGCACCAACTCCTTCCTCGACCACACATCGAGCAGACCCAGCTTGGATTTTTTCTTTTTGCCTTCTTCAATCTCCCCCTTTGTTCTTGGTCTCTTCTCTTTCGTCTTCTTAACCTCCTCTTCAGACTTCTTGAACTTCCTTGTAATGACTGACCGATCAAATAGACTCAACCTGAAAGCCCTCTCCTTAAGATTTCCCTCCAGATCGATTACCAGCCATCTCAGAGCCACCGCTCTCTTGCGATCATTAAAGCTCAATCGCAGGCGGACGGGGGCAACAAGGCAAATCAGAGCCAGAACGGCAACAATACCCACTGCAACTGCGAAAAAGGCGTCCATAAGATTCGATGCTGTGTTGCTTCAGACGAAATCGTGACTCAAGCCCATCCGTCAGACTAAGACAAAAGCTACCCTCCCATTATGATACGAAAGACCGGGGTGCCGGTTCGCTATTTCTTCCGGAGAGCCATATAGGTGCAGATTCCGATACCGCCAAACAACACCAGGGACGTAACAACCATCATGACAATCGCGGAGAAGGGCATTATTCCCTCCTTTTTAGTATCATAAGAATGATTCCCAATACCGGCAGGAGCAGGACCATCATCCAGCCACCCAAGAACTCAGCCAGCCTGGGATAGCCGCCATATGGGCTTCCTATCCTTTCTAAGAGCTCGGCAAGAATCAGGACTCCCAGGATGACCGGTATCAAGAATCTGATGAAGATGTCCCACCACACTCCGATCCTGAATTCCGAGAGTCCGTTTACGTATTTCTTTATCTTCCCGCTGCCGAAGACCCAGCCTATCAGGATGCACTCTCCCAGGCAGACTAAGGAGAGCCCGAATTTATTCATAAAATTATCCAGGATGTCCAACCAGAGGAGTCCGGCCCCGGTGGTAAATATGAAGCCTATGATAATGGCGACAGAGCAGACCGCTGTGTTGGAGATTCGATGTGAGGCCTTCCATTTGTCTCTCACTCCTGCTGCCACCGCCTCGGCTAAGGAGAAGGCGGAATCGATCCCCAGGGTTAGCAGCATCAGGAAGAACAGCACCCCGAAGAGGGGCTGCCAGAAGGGGAGGTTGCTGATGATGTGGGGATAGGTTACAAAAGCTAATCCCGGGCCGGAGGCCACCACCTCGGCTACGGGTTTGCCGACTTTCACCGCGTAATATCCCAGGGCGCCGAAGACGGCGAATCCAGCCAAAAATGAGGTGGCACAGTTGGCCAGGCTGATCAAGAAGGCATTGTTTACGATGTCGGTCTTTCGCGGGAGAAAACTGGAGTAGGCTATCATTATCCCGAAGCCGATGCTTAATGAGAAAAAGACCTGCGTATAGGCGGCCAGCCACACCTCATGCGAAAGCAGTTTATGGAAATCAGGGGTAAGATAAAACGTAAGTCCTTCGACTGCTCCCGGAAGCGTTACGCCCCTGATCACGAAGACCAGAAGCAAAAACCAGGGGATAAGAACCGTGGCATATACCACCTTGCCCACGGTTTTGACACCTTTCCAGATGGAGAAGAAAATAGCTATCCAACTCAAAAACAAACCCAGCAGGATATATCCCTTTATCCCTCCAATCTCAAATGGACTCTCTGTTAATCCCAAATTTGTCTGGTAAAAGAAACCACTGGGATCGTCTCCCCAGGCAAGGGTGAGGGAATGATAGACGTAGCTGAAGCAGTAACTCATGATCACCGCATAGTAGCAGACGATGAAGAATCCCACTAAGATAGCCACCCAGCCGAACCATTCGAATTTTCTGTTTACCTTGCGGAAGGCCTCGGAGGCGGAGCCCTCCATTTTATGCCCCAGACCGAATTCCAAAATCATAAGCGGAATTCCGGCGGTGAACAGAGCAACCAACCAGGCCACCAGGAAGGCGCCCCCGCCGTTCTCATAACATATATAAGGAAAGCGCCAGATGTTTCCCAAACCGATAGCCGAGCCGATAGCCGCCAGGATAAAAGAGAACCTGCTGTCCCACTGATCTCTTTTCTCCATGAGTTCCTCCCGAAGAGAGCAAGGGTTAAGAATCGAAAGCAGCGAATTGTCCCGAAAATATATTCTAAATCATGCCAAAAGCAAGAAATAAAATCCCCCTGTGGGATTTTATTCACCCACGAGATTGTCTTCTGTATTCATCGACAGTGTTTTCAGGTTGACACCGGTGCGTTGCATGGGCGTACCTTGCTCCGGTACGAATAATGGTCAGGGGTAAGGGTACCCCTGACCAACAGGCTAACCCTTCTCTCGCTTTCGTTGGCGTTTCTTGGCATACTTGCGTCCGTTGCATCAGGGTACCTTACCCCGATACGAATCATGGTTACGGGTAGGGGTTCATCCTGAGGGGTACCCCTGATCAACAGGTTGACTTTTCTATTGCGGTCTTTGGCGTTTTTTTATATACTCGTCCTAACTTCAAGAGGAGGGATGATTATGCCATTCTGGACCAAGTTCTGGGTGATCGTTCCACCCATCGTGCTTTTGGCCATTACCGTCATCTTCTATATCGTTTCCGGCAAAAAGAGGGAGGGATAGATGGATCCGATACTAATTGGATTCTTAGTCTATCTGGTTTTGTTGATGGTCAAAGGGTCGCTGACCTTTAGATTCAATAAGACCATCGCTGACTATGTCTTGGCGGGCAGAAGGCTGGGGCCTTGGTTGGTCTCCTTCAGCGAAAGAGCTTCGGGAGAGAGCGCCTGGCTTTTAATCGGCCTGCCCGGGTTAGCCTTGGTATCGGGATTCAATGCCATCTGGCCTGCCATCGGCTGTGTCTCCGGAATTCTTTTTTCCTGGACGTTCATCTCTCATCGGCTGAGAACGCAGACGGAGAAACATGGCGCCTTGACCCTCCCCGATCTTTTCGAAAGCAGATTCTCGGACAAGACTCACCTTCTGCGCATGGTCTCTACAATAATAATCATCTTTTTCTTTACCATATATGTCTCTGCGCAATTTCTGGCCGCGGGAAAGGTGCTTAACACCATATTCGGAATCACCCAGTTTCAGGGGATGATGATCGGAGCTTTCATCATCGTGATCTACACCATCATGGGCGGATTCTTCGCTGTGGCCTGGACCGATCTTCTGCAGGGAGCAATCATGGTATTCACTCTGGTGTTGCTTCCCATAGTCGGATTGATCGAGTTGGGCGGCGTGGACAAACTCTCTACGGCCATCAGAGACATCGATCCCGGTCTTCTTCTGTTAGGGGGTGGAAAAACAGGCTGGGCCACGATCGCCTCGATTCTCGGTGGATTAGGAATCGGACTCGGCTACATGGGGCAGCCCCACCTGGTGACCAGGTTCATGGCAATCAAGGATCCGCGCAAGCTGCGTCAGGGAACTATGATTGCCATATGCTGGGCGGTTCTGGCTTTCTGGGGAGCGGTGTTCGTGGGAATAGTCGGGCTGGGGCTTTATGGAAACGTCTTTGCCGACCCGGAACAGATCATGCCCTATATGACCAAGGCTCTGGTACCGGCATGGCTGGCAGGAATCTTAATCTCCGGGGCGATCGCCGCCATGATGTCCACCGCCGACTCGCAGCTTCTGGTCAGTACGTCCGCGGTTTCGAGAGACATATACAATCAGATGATAAAGAAGGATGCGCCGGATAAGAGATTGGTGCTGATCAGTCGGGTGGCAACTCTGGTTATAGGAGTGATCGCCTTCATGCTGGCTCTCAGTGCTCAGGCCTTAGTCTATTGGCTGGTCCTTTATGCCTGGGCCGGACTGGGGTCGAGCTTTGGCCCCGCGCTTCTCACCACCTTATGGTGGAAGAAGGTGACGAAGCAGGGCATCCTTGCCGGCATGATCGTCGGCACCATCACCGTGTTGATTTGGTACAACGTGCCGGTTCTCAAGAACTCACTTTACGAACTGATCCCGGGCTTTTTCCTGTCCCTCTTCTCTATAATCATTGTGAGCCTGCTGACTCAGAGATCAAATTCTAAATTATCTTTAGGCGGGATAACCCAAAAATAACCGTGCTCCCGCTGGATGTTATCCCAGACGCCCAGACGGGCCCGTATGGGGGTCTCCGTCATCCAGCGGAGAAACAAGCGGATGATAACATCCGCTTGAGAGCGTTTGTTGGTTGAGGGTGCCCTTCAGCCCGGCCAAAGGCCAACTTCAGGATAAGCCCCCACCCTCGCCTCTGGGGAGAACCGAATGGGACTGTTGAAAAAGTAGTTTTGGAGTGCAGAAGCTTGTTGTAACGAAGTGAAAATCCCGCTGCGCAGGGCTTCTGCGGTTTTAGAGCTTAAAACCAACTTCGCACCCCGCCAAAGGCGGGGTACACTCCGGTTCGGGGTCTTCAACACGCCCGTATGGTACACACGAGAGGCGGGGTCCGAATGACAGGGGTAGAATAGCTGGCAGAATAAGCGTTCCACAAAAATCCTTGCTAAACGGGGTCGCTCGCGTTATATTTGACGGTTGGATGGGGGCTTTTTTATTTGTATGTTATGGCGAAAAAGATAATTGCCTTAGACGGGCCGGCGGGGTCCGGGAAGAGCACCACGGCTAAGTTGGTGGCCAAGAAGTTGGGTTTTCTGTATCTCGATACCGGAGCCATGTATCGCGCCATAACTCTCAAAGCCCTTGAGAATGCCGTGGATGTCAACGACGAAGAGAAATTGGAAAAGTTGGCCAAAGACTCCGTAATCTCTTTTGAGAATAAAGACGGCGTGAGCAGAATATGGCTGGATGGGAAGGATGTGACGGAGGAAATAAGAGAGCCCCGGGTGAACAGAAACGTATCTTTCGTATCCATGCATAAAAAGGTAAGAACGGTGTTGGTGGAGAAGCAAAGGCAGATCGGCGAAGAGAACGATCTGGTAGCGGAGGGGAGGGATACCACCACTGTGGTCTTTCCCCACGCTTTCAAAGTCTATCTGGACGCAGATATAAAGGAAAGAGCTAAAAGACGCCTTCTGGAGCTTCAGGAAAAAGGAATCCTGACCACGCTGGAAGAGCAGGTGAAGGAAATCTCCAGAAGGGATAAATTAGATTCGGGAAGGGAGGCCAGCCCACTTCTGCGGCATAAGGACGCGGTGGTGGTAGACACCACCGATCTGACCATTGAACAGCAGGTGGAACGGGTGATTCAACTTTTCAAACAAGCTACCGAACATTCAGGTTGATTCGATGTGAAAACCCACTACTACTTGGCTTGTATAAGCATCAGACTTATTCTCAAGATCTTTTGGCGCTACAAGAGAATCGGCGCAGAACACGTACCCAAAAGCGGCGGCGTGATCATTGCCTCGAACCACGTGGCCTACGTTGACCCGCCGTTTCTGGGAGCTGTCACTCCGCGAGAGCTTTTCTATCTGGCAAAAGCAGAGCTTTTTTCCAACGCGCTTTTCGGCTGGCTGCTTGACAAATGCAATACCATCCCCATCGCACGTGGAGCCTTCGATAGAAGGGCCATCCGCCGGGCAGTGGAACTCTTGAAAGAAGGGAAGGCGCTTCTACTCTTTCCCGAAGGGACCAGGAGCAGAAGCGGGAGATTCTTAGAGCCCAAGCTGGGCGTGGGAAAGATTGCACTGGAAGCGGGAGTACCGGTTGTCCCGGCCTATATCCACAATTCGGGAGCGTTGCTCTCTTCCCTCTTAGGCAGAAAAAGAGTGATCATCGAATTTGGCAGACCCATCGGGACGCGTTTGCTGGAGAGTTTGCCCAGAGACAGGGAGGGATACAAAAGCATCGGGCAGGAGATAATGAAGAGGGTCGGGATGCTGAAAGAAAAGATAGAAATGCAAAGATTTTGATTTGTTTCTTGGGGAAAAATGCGTAAATTACGTGTGTCAGGCACGGAAATGAAAGTGCACGTGGTGAAAGAGGCCGGTTTTTGTTTCGGAGTGAAAAGAGCCATAAAGCTTGCCTCCAATGCGGCGAAGAGCAAGGCGGGAAAAGCGTACACTCTGGGGCCGTTGATTCACAATCCACAGGTGGTGGAAGACTTAGAGAAAAAGGGAGTGCGCGCGGTAAAAGATATACGAAAGAACCGAAAGGGGACACTGATAATACGTTCGCACGGCGTTCACCCTCAGATACTTAAACAGATAAGGACTAAAGGAATCAAGGTGGTGGATGCCACCTGCCCCTTTGTGAAAAAGGCTCAGAGAATGGCAGGACTCCTCCATGATCAGGGATATCAGGTGGCGGTAGTGGGCGAGGCCCACCACCCGGAGGTCCAGGGGATCGTAGGATATGCCGGCGACTCGGCGATGGTGATAAACCACAATCGGATGAAAAGGAGCTTCCCCCGTTTCCGGAAACTGGGTGTGATCGCCCAGACCACCCTGAGCATTGATGCGTTCAAACAGGTGATAGGAAGGCTGGTTGAGTGCACGGAGGAGTTGAAGATATGCAACACCATCTGTGATGCCACGGCCCGCACTCAGAAGGCTACCTTAAAGCTGGCAGAGAAGGTGGACATGATGATTGTGGTTGGGGGGCGTAACTCCGCCAACACAACTCGCCTGGCCAAGTTGTGCAAACATCTGGGAACTTCCACTCGCCACGTGGAGACCGCCGGGGAACTGCGAAAGGTGTGGTTTGAAGGCAAAGAATCCGTGGGCGTCACCTCCGGCACCTCTACCCCGGAGTGGTTGATAAAACAGGTGGTGGAGCGCATTAAAAGCTTGAATTGATACGTACATAGAAGTACATCCCCTTCGGGGGAAATTCAATATAAAGGAGGAACGGTTTAATGGTTGAGGAGAAGAAACAGAAAAACGCCTCTGCCTCCAAAGCAAAGGAGAGCAAGGCAAAAAAGACTTCCAAAGAAGGAGGTGATAAAGAAGTCAAGGCTCAGGAAAAGAAGCCTGTCGTCCGGAGAAGACGGATCACCGGGAAGAAACCGACCACCAAGAAGGAACCCGTGGCCAAGAGGGAGCCCGTCGCCCGGAGGGAGACTGCGGCGAGGAAGGAGACCACTGCACGGAGGGAAAAAGCTGCACCTCGGAAAAAACCGGAGAGGGCTGCTGAGAAAGCCAGGAAGCCGCCGGAACCCGCTGCACCCAAGGTTGAGGAGAAACCGTCCCAGGTGTCCCCATGGGCTGTGTCCCAGGCCATGGAAAAGGAGTACTCGAGCGAGGAGTTCGAGGAGTTCTTGAAGATGTATGAACCCACGCTTTCGGACATCGAGGAGGGAGAGATCGTCAACGGAAAAATCATGGGGGTGACCAAAGAGGACGTGATTGTGGACGTGGGCTTCAAGTCTGAGGGCGTTATCTCCATCTCCGAATTCCCCGAGCCCATAAACATCAAAGTCGGTGACGAGATCGAGGTGTATCTGGATGCCATCGAGGATCAGGACGGGCAACTGGTCCTGTCCAAGCAGAAAGCCGACTTCATGCGGGTGTGGGACCGGGTCAAGGAAGCGCACGATGAGGCTGAATTGATCGAGGGGAAGATCGTGAGGAGAATCAAGGGCGGAATGGTGGTCGATCTGGTGGGAGTGGATGCTTTTCTGCCCGGGTCACAGATAGCCCTCCGGCAGATTCCCGATTTCGATGCCCTGGTGGGACAGAGCATGGAGTTTAAGGTGATAAAGCTCAACAAGGCCCGGCGCAACATCGTTGTCTCGCGGAGATCGGTACTGGAGGAGGAGAGACAGAAGCAAAGGGAGAAGCTGCTGAAGGAGATCGAGCCCGGACAGGTGAAAGAAGGGCTGGTAAAGAACATCACCGACTTTGGGGTGTTCATCGATCTGGGTGGGGTGGATGGACTGCTCCACATCACTGACATGTCCTGGGGCAGGATAAGCCATCCCAGTGAACTGGTTGCCCTGGGGGACAATATCAGCGTCAAGATCATTGACTTTGTCCAGAACACGGGTCGAATCTCGCTGGGACTGAAGCAGTTGACACCTTATCCCTGGGAGAAGATTGATGAAAGGTATCCGGTGGGCCAGAAGATCAAAGGAAAGGTGGTCTCCATCACGGACTACGGAGCCTTCGTGGAGTTGGAGAAGGGTGTGGAGGGTCTGATTCACATCTCGGAGATGTCGTGGACCCAACACATAAAGCACCCCTCCAGGCTGATGGCAATTGGCGATACGGTGGAGGCCAAAGTCCTGTCCGTGGACAAGGACAATGAGAAGATCTCGCTGGGAATAAAACAGCTTGAACCGGATCCCTGGGAGGATATTGAACAGAAGTACAAGGTCCGCAACCGGGTGACGGGAAGAGTGAGAAATCTGACCGCCTTCGGCGCCTTCGTCGAACTGGAGGAGGGAATTGATGGGCTGGTTCATATCTCTGATTTGTCCTGGACCAAGAGGATTCAACATCCATCGGAGGTTATGAAGAAGGGTGAAAGGGTGGAGGTGGTGGTGTTGAATGTAGACAGGGAAAACCGACGCATATCGTTAGGCTATAAACAGCTTGAGACCGATCCCTGGCCGGAGCTGTCCCGAACGTATGGCATGGGCAAGGAGGTCACCGGAAAGATCCTGCGTTTGCTGGATCGGGGTGTGATCGTGGACCTGGGAGCCGACCTGGAGGGATTCGTTCCTACACTGCAACTAGGAAAGCCTGAGATTTCCAAACCCGCAGATGCCTTCAATGTCGGGGACAAATTGCCCCTGAAGGTTACCGAATTCGATCATCCGGGCAAGAAGATCGTTCTCTCCGTGGAAGCCTTTTATCGGGGCAGGGAAAAGGCAGAACATGAGGCCTTCATAGCCGAGCATCCCACCAAGACTCAGAAGGTGGAAGAGATAGTTGAGAAGAAGCCCCAGCTGGCGGCGGCAGCGCCGACGCCGGAGGTCGAAGCGGAGAAAAAGGAAGAAAAAGAATCTCCTTCTCCGCAGGTAAGCGATGAGAAGCCGCCGGAAGAGACGCCAGCGGAATCACCGGCTGCCTCGGAGGAGAAGGAGTCTCCTCCGGAGACTCCGGCAGAGCCAAAGGAACAGGAGGTCCCTCCGGAGACTCCAGCGGAACCAAAGGAACAGGAGACTGCTCCGCAGGTAACCGAGGAGAAGCCACCGGAAGAGACGCCCGCTGAATCACCGGCCGCCTCAGAGGAAAAGAAGGAGGCAGAACCGGCAGAGGTTCCGGCAGAGGGTGAATCTGCGACTCCCCCGGCTGAGGAAGCTTTAGAGAAAGAAAAGGAAGCCCCGACCGGCGAGGAGACTGAAGAAAAAACAGATACGTAGCTCTGCTATAAATGGAAAGATGAGAGCGGTGGCAGCCCTTCGAATTTGAGAGTGGTTGCCGCCGCTTTTTTTCTGCTACTCCATCTTCAGAACAGGGTGCGCTACAGCTCATCTGTAGGGCATGTGTCCGCGCAGAGTAGGAAGGGCAAGCCACTGCAGGCGGGGGGGGCGTCGTCAGGGCACGTGGCTGAAAACCCCCTCACCTGTGTCCTCTCCCCCAGGGGAGAGGAAAAACCGTTCGCCCTCTCCTTAGTCCTCTCCCACAAGGGGAGAGGAAAACCGAATTTCCCCTCACTCCCGCCTTTGGCGGGATCTTCGACTTCATCCTCCCAGACGGGTCTTCGACTCCCCCAGGGGAGAGGAAAAACCTTTACCCTCTCCACCGAGCCCAGCGGGGGCGCACGTCGGTTCGACCGGCGGTACTGGTGCTTCTGGTGCATCTGGTGCTTCTGGTGGTTATTTTTATTTTTTTGTTCACTTTGCCTCCAAACAGTTATCAGGCAAAGAATTATGTACGTTCGAATCTGTATTCTGAGAAAGAAGTTGGTCGTCCCAGAGGATGGCGGAGCAACCGTGATGAGAGTTCAAGGTTTAAGGTTCAAAGTTCAAAGTTCAACATAATTCATTTTGTAAATGCGGAAATAGTGGGGGGTACGGCCGGGAGACCCTGGGCCAAGGGAAGGAGCTCCCATACGCTCTTCGTTAACAGTACCTCCCTATACACTGTGGAGCTATCCTTTTCACCATTGAGGTTGTTGCGAATTTGCTCTTTGTGGAAAGAAAGAGACACTTTGGGGCGGGGGTTCCCAGACGGGCACGTCCGTGCAACCCCCGCCCGATCTAGAATACTTTTTTGTTATGTACATGCAACTTATCTGCATTTACAACCAATAATGTCCAGCCTTGTACTCTGAGATATATCATAAAGACTAACGAAGAAATGCTGTAAGCGATGATACAATAATGATAATGCATATAACAAGGTGTATTATAAATGCGTACCCGCGGAGCTTAAGCATCTTTGTTGCATTAGCGTATTCATTCCACGAGACGGTTACAATTTTTAGTGCAAGACCGAATGAAAGTAGTGCTATCAGCGACAGCGGATTTAAAGAAGATCGTCCGAATACCGCCAAAACAAGTGTCGCGTATAGAAAAATTGTTAGTATGAGCGTAACAAAGCGACCGGAGAAGCGAGGAGTAAAAATCATGACCATAGTGTTGCGTCCTGTTCTTTCGTCATCCGCCCTGCTAATTAGCTCTGACACCCATACCCACAGTCCCGTTGAAACAACAAGCGGTAGTGAAGCTAAATAAACCGTGCGAGTGAGATCTCCGGTCTGGATAAGGTAAGCGCCAAGAACAGGTATCATGCCAAGTCCTACGCAGAGAATCACTTCACCACCGATACGCTTAAAGAAGCTAAAAGGTGGTACCACATAGAGCACACCAGTAAAGATTGTCGCTACGCCAAAAACAATAAAAATGCTCATGTGAACATATTTATTTAGTTGCAGAATATTATTTAGATGCAGTCCTATGAAAACCGCTGCTAACAAGCACATGGTTCCAGTCCAGAAAAGCCGAGACTTTGTCCACTTAGTAGTGAAACTTTCTTCGAAGCGCGCATGCAGGAAAGAGAAACCTGCTTGGAATAGTACAGCCGCAATGAGAAACTCAATGGCTTCAAACCACTTGAACGAGAATCCTGGTGGCTTGAGCCAGAATGGAAGCGTAGTACCTACAAGAGCCGGAAGCAGAGAGGCTGTCCAGTAACGGTAGCCAGCAAAGTGGAGAAACCCGGAAGTTGCCTTGTATTTGTCAGCTTCTTGTCTAGTTAGATCCTCATTCATTATAATCGCTACTCTTATCATTCCATATTTGCAGGACAAATACAAGTCCGTTTATTCTTACTATACACATAACAATGATTATACAGTCTGTATAAGAAGGGGAAGACAGACTGTTCCTTTCTGTATAACAAGTCGCCGCATCTTCTTGCCGGGTATTTCAAGGTCTGCCATATCAACTCCTTGTGGATTATTCGTCGATGTCTGGTTCCGGTTTATACACCCTGCACCCCAAGCCCCGATCCGGTATACCCAGCTTTGCCTCCGGCAGATACAACGTCTCTTAACAACGAATATTATAGCTCGCGGTCCTGTGGGAGTCAAGGAAAATGCTAGGAAATCTCGGATGATAGGCGCGGCGTGGCAAGCCCGCCAGAGGATGGCGGAGCACCCGTTGGGTGTTTTCGCCCTTGTGAATCCCATGGTGGAAAGGAGCCTGCGGGTCTTGACCTGCTGGCCGGACTTGCTGGACATACTGGACTTGCTGGACTTTGTTTTTGGTTTTGTTCACTATTCGAAGTCCAGCGTCGAGGTAGAAGATCGTTATCCCGGAGGGTGGCGTTGGCTCCTGCCTGGCTCTTCGCGTTTTT